>JAABUX010005143.1_pt1 | contig 16195 bp, 11 predicted proteins | sample 5561851 | NCBI WGS metagenome assembly JAABUX01 (sample SAMN10711883, study PRJNA513361) | rock metagenome | isolation source: Antarctica rocks | place: Antarctica: Victoria Land, Richard Nunatak red sandstone | collected 2016-01-03 | reverse complement strand
TGGGCCGCGCCGATCACACCACGGCGCTCAACAGCCGCGCCCGGATCGCGGCCGCTCTGCCCCAGGACACGCTCCTGGCCCGCGTGCTCGCTCGCGCGCGCGCGGACCTGGCCGGCACCTGCTGCGACGACGACGAGCGCGTGCGCGAGCGACGCGCCGAGGACCGCCGGCGTGCCCAGGTTGAGGCATCCCCCCAGGAGTGGTACGAGTACCGCTACTGGCGTCTGCGGGCGCTCTATCGCGGACAGGGCGCATGATGAACGCACCCGCCGTCCCGGACGTCGAGCCCCAGCACCCGCCCGCCCTGGCGCCGCGCACAGGCTGGACGCAGATACCGCGCCCGTTCCTGGACGCGGCGCCGCTGGACAACGACCGGCTGGCCCATGTGCTGCTCATCTCCTACGCCTGGGACGAGGACACCTGCCACCCGTACCAGGGCGACCTCGCCGCCGAATTGGGCTGCTCAACGCGTACGGTGAAGCGGCGGACGGCCGACCTGCGCCGGGCCGCGCTCATCACGGTGAAACGGGGTGGCCGCGGACACGCCAACATCTACCACGTCGCCGCCGCGCCGGCGCGGGACGACGAGACCGGCTACGCGACGGTGCCCAACGCCGTGCTCGGCGACGCGGACCTCTCGCAGGGGGCGAAGCGGGCCTACGTCATGGTGGCGCACCACAGCAACACGCAGGGGCGCTGCATCCGTACGGTGGCGCGGATCGCCGGCTACGTCGGGGGGTGCTACAAGAGCGCCTATAACTACCTGCGCGAGCTGGAGGAGGCCGGCTACGTGCGCAGCACGCCCCAGGGGCGGGGCTTGCCCAACGTCTACGACGTGGGGACGCCGCAGATGCGCCGGCGCGCGGCCCGGAAGGGGGCGGCCCCGATCCTGGCGGTGATCGACCGCGCAGACCTGGCCGCCGAGGATCGCCGGTGGCGGGCCGTCTACCGCGAGCTGATGGGCACGGAGCCGGCCGATCGGCTGAACAAACAACTCCACAGCCTGGCCGTCGATCCCGCCGTCGGCGAGGAGTTGCTGATCGAGGCCCTGCGCGGCGCGGCCGACTTCCGCACCATCACCATCAACACGGTGCGCGTCGAGCTGGACAAGATACGGCGCGAGCGCCCCGCCCTGGAGGAGCCGGCCGCCCCGATCGACTACTTCGGCGGGAAGTACGGGCACCTGATCGTGTGCGCGGGGTGCGGCCAGCGAGGGGAGGACTGCACCTGCGTGGAGAGGGATGCGCCGGTGGCGACGGGGCCGCCCATTGTCCCGCGTCCCACCGTCCCTGTATCCAGGGCCTCGCCCGCGCCCATCGAACGCTGCGGTCATTGTCTCTTCGCGCCCTGTCGCTGCCCCCGTAAGGAGCGGCGGGCGCGCGAGCGGGGCGCGCGAAAGGGGGGCGTATGAGCGTCGCGCACGCGCCGTTGCGGTCACCGCTTACGTGGTTAAGGGGGTAAACCTTCTGATGTCGAAGGTGGGGCTGAACGAGGCTTCGCAGCTTGCTCCAGTCGCTCGATCTGTTTCACCACTTGCCCTTTGTAACTATCGTAGCGCGCCATTCTCCCCACAACTAGAAGGGTGTCAAATGCTACTAAAACACAAGAGTAGGCGGCCATTACGGTCACGATTTTCGTAAGCGGATAAATTGCGTTCGCAAAAGCAAGTGTTAGAAAGTATGCGGCGCCTAAGGACAACATGAGGAGGATGCCAAAAAGCCGTTCCACTGCGAAAGCCAGAAACTTGGAAGGGTGCTTTCTATAGTGATCTGTTTGGGCCAACTGGCGCGTGAGCTTTTCTAGCCGCTTCGTAGCCTGCGACCTAGACCTCTCTGCAATGGCTGTTGCCGCGGTGCCCCACACATCTTTGATATAGGTGTAGGATTCCACGCGAGATGCGCCATTCTCAGGTGTGAGAGGGAGGTCTATTCCACGCGAGATGCGCTCTTGTTCCGCGCGAGGTGCGCCGATCCTGCAGAACGTCCTACCGATCCTGCGCCCATCCCCGCGTCGTGCCGCGACGGGCGACGCATGCTGAGGCAGTTTTGTAGGGTTGGTGCAGGATCGGCGGAACAACGGCGCAGGTGTTGTGGAATAGGGCGCATCTCGCGTGGAATCCTACAGCGGGAGCGGGGGCGGATGGTGTTGATCCGGACGAGATGGTGGCAGGCGGTGCAGGTGTAGACGAGGGTAAGGTGGACGGGGAAGACACGGGTGAGCCAGCGGAGGGCGCGGGGCGGGCGATGGCGGTAGGAGGCGTGGAGGGCGAGCACGTCGTCTGTGCCGCAATCGGGGCAGGGGGGACGAAGCATGGCGGCAGCCTTTGCGCGTAGGCCCGAGAGTCCTGCGGTGGGACGAGCGACGGCACCGGGACGACGCGGGACGGGGACGACGTGGGCTGCTGGAAGGACTATAGCAGGCGGCGCGGGGCGTCGTCTGGGTGCGACGCGGGGGATGCACGGGTGACGGGGGTGCGACGAGGGAGTCGCCCGGGGGGACGCCGCCTGGCGTTGCGGGGGGTGTGCACAGCGCCCGCGTGGCCGGGCGACGCGCCGACAGTCGGTTCTTCCGTTCTAGCGCCGTCAGCGGAGGGTACAGTTCGTGCTGCGGGTGAGTGGAGGCAAGTAGTGATCATGAGAGGGGAGGAGGACCGATGGAGGACGAGCAACGGATGTAAGGACCCACACGAGGTGCGCCAATCCCACGCTCATGCGTCGCTGTTCTCCCCACGAGGTGCGCCGGTTTTGCCAGCCGAGGTGCGCCAATCCCGCAGAGATCGCCCCACGAGTTGCGCCGATCCCGACGGTGCCGACGATCGTCGGTGGGTCAGCACACCGATGAAACGACTGGCCAGATGGATGGCGCACGACGCGTGGGACATGTGGCGCAGGACGAGTGGCGAACGGCGCACCTCGCGTGGGTCCTTACACGCTTCACCGAGAAAGGCGCAGAGCCAGCTAATCGTGGCGAAGCGTCGTCACGTCCGGTTCTGAAGACGAGCCGCTCTCGTGAGGGAGCAGCTTAGTTCAACACAGCGACCGTTACACCAGGCCTATACGAGGCCGCGACCCGCCGTATCGAGGACACGCTGGGCTGACTAGCTCGCCCACCTTTCCTGCGACTCGGGGAGCCGCGCGGTGGGCAAGCGCGTCTATCGGTCCTCAATCTACCGGCAGCCGTTGCCGGCGACTCTCGCGAGAGCAACGAGGTCTTGCCCCATCCGCACTGTCCCCCGACGTCGACCACGTCGCCTGTGCGCGATCACACCGCGTCGGCGGCGACGTCGGCCCGCGCGGTAACGGCGAGTCTAATTATTTTCTCCCCGCGCGTCAACGCGTCCCCGGCAGGGGCGCGCCGCGTCCGCATGGCCCGGCGCGCCCCGGAGCGCTTCCAGGGCCGCGGCCAACCCTCGACCGAGGTCCGTATCGCGCGCCTCGGTCGCCCAGTTCAGCGCGGCCCGCAGGTTATCGTACTCCCGCTCCAGCCGTTCGCGCCACGCGGCTCCGTCCGGTCCATGCCACGCGGCTCGCGCCGTGTCCGCCAGCTCCCGGTAATAGGCCGCGTGCGCCCTCCGCGCCGCGGCCTCCTCGCCGCTCTCCAGCAATCGCTCGCGCCCATACTCGCGCAAGATCTCCAGCATGTCGAGGCGCGCCTCCCCATCCGGGTCCTCCTGCTGGCGCACTAGGTTCTTGGCGACTAAGGACACCAACTCGCCGAGGGTGTCGCTCGCGTGCAGGGAAGGCCAATCCAGCGGGCGGGGTGCGTAGGGGCCCGGTGTACCCGGCGGCGCGCCAACGGTTTGCGCCGCCTCCAGCGTGCAGCCTCCGCAGAAGACCGCCAACCGTCGGAATAGGGCCTGCTCGTCGGCGGAGAGGAGGTCGTAGCTCCACGCGATGGCGTCGCGCATGGTGCGCTGCCGCGCCGGCGAATCGTATGCCCCGTGGGTGAGCAGGGGCAACCGCCGCTCCATCTGGGCCAGCAGCGCCGAGGGTGGCAGGAGGGTGACCGCCGCCGCCGCCAGCTCGATCGCCAGCGGCAGGCCGTCCAGGCGGATGCAGATATCGGCGATGGCGCGCGCGTTGCCGGGGGTGAGCCTGTAGTCCGGCTTGATCGCCTGCGCCCGCCGCACGAAGAGGTCGACAGATGGGACCCGCGCCAATATCTCGACCGTCGGCAGGTGCGAAGGATCGGGCGTCGCCAGGGGCGGCACCGGGAGATCATGCGCGCCCCGCACGCGCACCATGGTCCTGCTCGTCACGAGGAGGGTGATGCGCGGACAAGCGGCCACGAGGTCGCCCAGCAGATCCGCGGCGGGCGCCACGTGTTCGAAATTGTCGAGCAGGAGCAGGAGGCGCGCGTCGCCCAGGGATGCGGCGGCGCGCTCAACCAGGGACGCGTCGTCGCCCCCCGGCAGACCCAGCGCTTCTCCGATGGCCGCAGGGACCAGCGCGACATCCTCCACCGCGGCGAGTCCGACGAAGGCGACGCCGTCCGGGAAGAGGTCGCGATTGTCCGCCGCCACTCGCACCGCCAAGCTCGTCTTGCCGACGCCCGGCGGCCCGGTCACGGTCACCAGCCGCACCTCCGGGCGCGCCAGGAGGGCGCGCAGGGCATCGCACTCGCGCACGCGACCGATGAGCTCCGCCGACAAGAGCGGTAACCCGCCCAGGCGGAAGCGGGGCGACGGGGAACGATCCGCCCCGCGCGCCGCGGCCTCGAGGATGGCGCGATCCTGCGGCGACAGGTCTAGGGCCGGGATTAGTAACGCCATGGTCGTGAGCCGTGGCAGGTCGCTCACGCCGCGCTCAAGGTCGCTGATGCCGCGCCGGCTCAGGCGCGCCCGCTCGGCCAGCATCTCTTGGGTTAGGCCGGCGGCGACACGGTACCGCTTGAGGAGGTCGCCGAAAGACGCGGGTGGGGATTGGTCGATCGGCATGCTACGCATCCATATATCTGCTGGTCCGCGTGTCTAGGCCGCCAGCGCCAGCCGCGCTGGGATTTGGCCACGCTACGCCCATGATAACACGCGCCCCCTTCCCCGTGCGGCCAAAACGTGCGACAGACGTTCGATAGATGTGCGCGCAGTGCCTGGTCCGGCCGCCCGCCGCGTCGCAGACTAGGAGGTGGGCTCGGGTACCACCTTTCTGCACCGCCCCATTCCGACCGTTATTGAGGAGGCACGGACATGACGACGACTAGCGACACTTTCTGGCCCAACGGAGCTCGATTGGCCGTGAGCATCTCCTTGATGTTCGAGGCCGGCGGCCAGCCGATCTCGGGCGCGGGCGGCCCGATTGGGGACCCCATCGAAGGGGGCGTTCCCGACCTGCCGACCAACACGTATTTCGACTATGGCGTGCGGGAGGGGGTCCCGCGCCTGCTCGACCTCTTTGGCCGCCACAACATCCCGATCAGCTCCTTCATGATCGGCGAGGCCGTCGACAAGAGCCCGGCCCTGGCGCGCCTGATCGCGGAACGCGGCCACGAGGTCGCGGTGCATGGCAAACGATGGGAGCCGCAATACCTGCTCTCGCCGGAGGACGAGCGGGCGTTTATCCAGAGTTCGGTCGACAGCGCCCACCGCGCCACGGGGCAGCGTCCCATCGGCTACAACTGCTACTGGATGCGCGGCAGCGTGCGCACGCTGGAACTACTGCAGGAGTTGGGCTTCACCTACCATATCGACGACATGAGCCACGACGAGCCGTTCATCCAGAGGATCAACGGCCAGCCCTTCGTGACGGTCCCGTACACGATGCACCTGAACGACATCATCTCGTACGACTTCGCGAACTACTCCCCGCAAGCGTACGCGCAGGCCCTCAAGGATGAGTTCGACCAGCTGTATGTGGAAGCCGCGACGCGGCGGCGCCTGATGGTCATCAGCTGCCACGATCGCATCTCGGGGCGCCCCGGGCGCATCCGGGTCCTGGAGGACTTCATCGCCTACGCGCAGGCCCAGCCGGGCGTCTGGTTCGCGCGCAAGGATGAGATCGCGCGCTGGGCGCTGGAGACGCCGGACATCACGCCCTTGGTCGAGCGCGCACCCGCGCCCATGAGCGGCCTGCCGGGGGCCAGCGCCGGGGCGGCGCGCCCGTGAGGCGACAGCCTGCTAAGGAAAGGAATGATACGGTCATGATCCGCCACATTATGTTGATGAAGTTCAAACCCGGCGTGTCCGCGGCCGACCACGAGCGATGCCTCGCCGCCGGCCAGGAGTTGCCCGCGCGCATCGACGCCCTGCGGGCCTTCACCGTCGGCGACGACGTGGCGCGCACGCCGCGCTCGTACGATCTGGCCATCGTCGCCGATCTCGACAGCCTCGATGACCTGCGGCGCTACCAGCAGGACCCGGCGCACCGCGCGTTCACCACCCTGGTGGACCCTCTCGCCGCGCACATCGTCGTGGCGGATGTCGACATCGCGTGACCGCAGATCTCTGCCGGGCTGCCGATTCGCTCGTGCCTCTGCGGTCCGCCCCGGCGAGAATCAGGGCGCGCGGCGGGTGGCGCGGACCCGCGCCTCGGGGCGGCTCCGGAGGGGCAAGCGACACAAGCTCCGTGGCCGCCGCGCGGGAACGCGCGCTGTGCCCCCGCCCCACTGTTTCTCGCTACCCGCGTCTTGATCGCCACGCGGACGCCACCACGCAGGAAGGAGATCTTGTATGACCTGCATCACGAAGGCGCATCTTCGCGCGCCGGCCCTCATCGTTGTTACCCTTCTCACCCTCATCTCGCCGGACGCGAACAGTCGACAAGCGACTGCCCCCGCGGCGAGGGCGGGCACTCCCCGGTGGATCGCCGCGTGGGCGGCGTCCCCGCAGGGACCGTACGCGACAGGGTATACGGTGAACGAGCCATCGCTCGCGGCGGCTCTAGCGTTCGGCGGCACGGCCGCCCACCAGACCGTGCGGTTGATCGTGCATACGGCCGCGGCCGGCGATCGCGTGCGCGTGCGGCTGTCGAACACCTTCGGCGCGCAGCCGCTGACCTTCGGCGCGGCCTCCCTCGCTCGTCGCGCGACGGGCGCGACGCTCTCGCCGGGATCCGTTCGGCGGCTCACATTCGGCGGCCGATCGATCGTGACCATCCCGCCAGGGCGGGAGATGTACAGCGACCCTGTCCGGCTGACTGTCTCGGCCCAGCAAGATCTGGCGGTTAGCCTCTACGTGCCCGGCCTCAGCGGCCCCGCGATGACGTGGCACGGGTCGGCTTTCACGACATCCTATCTCTCCAAGCCGCTCGCGGGCGATCACAGCGCCGACCAGGGCGCGGCCGCTTTCCCGTACACGACGACATCGTGGTTCTGGCTCGACGGGGTCGACGTAGCCACCACCGCGTACGCCGGGGTCGTCGTGGCCTTGGGGGATTCGCTCACAGACGGCGTGCTGTCGAGCATCGACGGGAACAACCGCTGGCCCGACGTACTGGCCCGCCGCCTGCTGCGACTCCCCGTCGGTCGGCGCGAATCGGTCGTCGACGCCGGGATCTCCGGCAATACGGTGTCGGCTATCCCCTGCGGGCCGTGCGGCCCGGCATCCGTGGAGCGGCTCGACCGCGATGTCCTGGGGCAGGCCGGCGTCAGACAGGTCATCCTCTTCCAGGGCGGCCAAGACATCGGGCGCGGCGCGAGCGCGGCGCACATCATCGCGGCGATGCGGGACATCGCGCGGCGCGTCCACGCGCGAGGCCTGGCCATCGACGGCGCGACCATCACGCCCGACGGGGGCACGACCTTCTTCACGACGCCCGCGATTTGCCTATGCATGCCCGCCCAGCGCGAGGCGGTCCGCCAAGCGGTCAATGCCTTTGTCCGCAAGAGCGGCGTCTTCGACGCGGTGATCGATTTCGACGCGCTGCTGCGCGACCCGCGCCGCCCGGACCATCTCAACGCGCGGTATGACTCGGGTGATCATCTCCACCCGAACGTGGCCGGTCTACAAGCGATGGGTGACGCGATCCCTCTGTCCATCTTCGCTGGATCGACGGGAGGCGCGTCGCAATGATCGCGCACGTCGGCCCGCCGGGGCGGCGACGCGGCGAGAGTCCCTCGCGACAGCTGCGCCGCCCCCCATCGGACTCCCAAGCCCCGGCGATTGGCCGGGAACACCGCGCCGGTGATCGTCCGGCCGCAGCTATCTGAATTCTGGATGAGGATGGAGACATGATCGAGGATATTGACGGCGAGATAGGTGCGCCGGCGCTCGCTCGCCGGATGTCCCGGCGGGTGGCGATGCGACGCGCCGCCCACGTCGGGCTGATCGGCGCCGGGGCGACCCTGGCCCCGGCCGTTTTCAGAGACGCGCGGGCCGACGGGCTGCGCGTCGTAGAGGCTGTCGGCAGTTATCGCTTCGCCGTGGGCGCACTCACGTGTCTGGCGGTGAGCGACGGCGCCCTGGAGTTTCCCCCGAGCTTTTTCGCCGCCAACGCCCCACGCGGGCAAGTCGCCCAAGACCTGCGTCGGCACTTTCTCCCGACGAACGCGGTCAGCACCCAGATCACCGCATTGATCGTCGACACCGGGCGCCACCTGGCGCTCGTGGACACGGGCCTGGGACCGCGCCTGGGGGGCGCGACCGGCGGCAGGGTGCAGCGACACCTCCAGGCAGCGGGCATCGCATCGGCGGACATCGACACCGTCATACTTACGCACGGCCACGTCGACCACATCGGCGGCCTGCTCGACGGCGCCGGCCGGTTAGCCTACCCCAACGCGCGCTACTACATGCCGAAGACCGACTGGGATTTCTGGACGACCGTGCCCAACCTGGCGCGCTTGCCGCTGCCGACGACCGTCCAGCTCCTCCTCCTCTCGACCGCGCGGCGCAACCTGCCCCTGATCAGGGATCGGGTCACGCTCGTTGCCCCTGGCACGGAGATTGTCCCTGGCATCCGCACGATCGCGGCCCCGGGGCATACCCCCGGCCATGTGGCGCTGGTGGTTTCCTCGGGCAACGACCAGTTGCTCCATGTCTGCGACGCGCCGGGGCACTACACGCTCGGCCTGGACCACCCGGACTGGTATCAGGCCTTCGACGTGCTGCCCGCCGCCGCCGTCGCCTCGCGCCGCCGACTACTCGATCGGGCGGCGGCCGAGCGGACTTTGACGATGGCCTCGCATTTCCCCTGGCCGAGCATAGGGCACATCGTGCCGACGGGGACCGCGTGGCGATTCGAGCCCATCGTGTACCAATGGCCATCCTAGATTCGGATATGGGCGATAGGGACGCGACGCGGCAAACCGGAGCGAGGCCAACCATGGTGTTAAACGACGCGGTAGGTGGGAACGAAACGGGGCGCTTGCCCCGGGGGCGCGCTTTCTGGGCGGTAGCCTACGCCTTCTTCATCACCCTGCTCACGAGCACACTGCCCACACCGCTCTATGTGGTGTATCAGGCCCGATGGCACTTCCCGGCGGGCGTGATCACCGTAATATTCGCGGCCTACCCGGCGGGCGTCCTCCTCGCCCTGCTCCTGAGCGGCCGGCTCTCCGATCAAGTCGGGCGACGGCGCGTGCTCCAGCCCGCGCTGGCCCTCGCGGTCGTCAGTTCGGCGATCTTCGTCCTGGCGCGAGGGGTGGAGTGGCTGATCGCGGCCCGGGTCGTGACGGGCCTCGCCGTCGGCCTGCTCACCGGCGCGGCGACGGCGGCCTTGACCGAGTTGGAACCGAGCCGCGATATCCGGCGCGCCGCGCTGGTGAGCACGGTCAGCACCATGGTTGGCCTGGGGCTGGGTCCCCTCCTGACGGGCGTGCTCGCACAGTACGCCCCCTGGCCCACCGTGCTGGTCTATCTGATCGATCTCGCCCTCCTCGCCCCGGCCTATATCGGCGTCTGGGCCATACCCGAGACGGTGCAGGGGGCGTCCGCACGCCCGGCGCTGCGCCCCCAGCGCCTGCGTGTCCCGGCCGAGATACACGTCCCTTTCGCCGTGGCGGCCGCCGCGTATTTCTCCGCCATGGCCGTCCTGGGGCTATTCACTGCACTGGCGCCGTCCTTCACGCTCGGGCTGCTCCACATACGGAACAGGGCGGTGGGCGGCGCGCTGGTGGCCACCCTGTTCGGGGTCTCGGCGGTGGCGCAGCTGACGCTGCGCCGGCTATCCCATCGACGCGCGATGGAGGCGGGCCTGGCGGTGCTGGTGGCTGGGCTGATCCTCGTCGTCGTGGCCCTGATGACGCGCTCCCTCGCGGTGTTCGTAGCCAGCGCCGCGGGTCTCGGGTTAGGGCAGGGCCTCGCCTTCATGGGCAGCCTCGCGCTGGTCAATCGCCTCGCGCCGCCCGCGCGGCGCGCGGAAGTCGACTCCAGCTACTTCGTGGTCGGGTACCTCGGCGTGGCGCTACCGACGCTGGGCGTCGGTTTCGCCTCCGAGCGTTTCGGGTTCGTGGCCGCGGTCGTCGCCTTTGCGCTCGCCATTGGCGCGCTCGCCCTGGCCACGGCGGCGGCCGTGGCGCGGGTGACGGCGCCCCCTCCGACGCCCGCGCCGCCCGCCGAGCGGCAGGGCGGATAGGGCGGGGAGGCCAACGTGGGAGACAGCTGGGTCGCGTCGGGGTCCTCGCGCTTGAGCCAGCGGCACCATCGGCGCGGGCATCGCGGACCGGCGTCGCTGCCCAGGAGAGCGCGCATCGGGCGGCTGCGGCGGCGGGCGCTGCCGCTCCCGCGGTGGGTACAACCCGGCGCGGGGGGGCTGTGACCAAGACCTCGATAGGTGTCGATGATCGCTGGCGCCGCGAGCGAAACCGACCGGCTGCCGCGCGGCGCGCGGCGGTACGCGGTAAGTGGGGGAGGAGGACGGATGCCACACGGGGGACGCGACGGGAGGGGCGCGCCGCGCGGGCGCGCCTTCTGGTCAGTGGCGTACGCGCTTGCGGTGATCTCGATGGGAACGACGCTGCCCAGCCCCCTGTACGCGGTCTACCAGGGCGACTGGCATTTCTCGGCCGGCACGCTCACGGTCGTCTTCGCGGCCTTCATCGCGGGGGTGATCGTCGCCCTCGTGTTCCTCGCGGGCCTCTCTGACGCGTTGGGGCGACGCCGCGTCTTACTCCAAGCCCTCGCCCTAGCGGCCATCAGCGCGCTGGTGTTCGCCCTCGCGCCGAGGGTGATGTGGCTCCTCGTGGCGCGGGCCTTGGTCGGGCTGGCGACGGGTGTGGCGACGGGAGCCGCGGTGGCCGCGTTGGACGAGTTGCACCCGGATGGCGACCGACGTCGGGCGTCGTTGGTCAGTACGGTGAGCAACGTGTCGGGTTTCGCCGTCGGCCCGCTCCTGGCCGGGCTACTGGTCCAATATGGACCGCGACCAACCCTGCTCGTGTGGGTCGTGTATCTCGCGCTTCTCGTCCCGGCTTTCCTCGGGGTATGGGCCATTCCGGAGACGGCGCTGCTCGCCTCCGGGCTGTCCGTGCGCCCGCACATCGGGGTAGCGCCCGGCCTCCGCGTGCCCTTCGCCCTGGCGGCGACTGTGGTCTTCTGCGCCTTCGCGGGCTCGGGCCTGTACACGGCGCTAGCGTCCTCGGTGGTGACGGGCTTGCTGCACATGTGCAACCGGGCGATCGGAGGCGCGATCGTCTTCGCCCTCCTCGGCACATCGGCCGTCGCGCAGGTAGCGCTGCGTCGCCTGCCGGACAGGCAGGCCATGGGCGGCGGGTTGGTGATCCTCGTGGGTGGGCTGACAGTCCTTACAGTCGCCGTGCGGGACGAATCGTTCGTCGTCTTCCTGGTCAGCGCCGTATGCGTCGGACTGGGGCACGGGCTCGCTTTCCGGGGCAGCCTGGCATTCGTGACACGCCTGCCCCCGCCCACGGGGCGCGAGGGGATGGTCGCGGGGTACTTCGTCGTGGCCTACCTCGGCCTCGGGGTACCGGTGCTGGGCGTTGGCTTGGCGTCCGAACGCATCGGCTTCGGCGCGGCGGCCGACGCTTTCACAGGTGTGCTCGGCGCTCTCGCGCTGGGCGCTGCCATGGCCATAGCGCGGTCCACGCGGCGGCGTGGGGGGGATGCCATCCCGCAATCTCGTTTCTGACACGGGCCGTGAGCGGGCCGCGGCGGTTCGGCGTCGCCCACACGCACCTATCCCCGCGCGGCCATGGGTAGGAGTTGGGAATCGGCGGGAGGATACAGGCGACACACGCCCCATAGCACCGGCGTGTCGGGCGGTTTGCGACGGGCGCGATATAACTCCGCCCCGCGCGCCACGGCCTGGGGGTTGACGTCGACGAGCGGCGGGGTCGCGATCGGCGACCACCTGAACGCTATCCCGGCGCATGGCGACGCCGAACGGGAGCGGGCCGAGCCGGGGCAAGTGCGAACCCTCGAAGGACATCGCCGCGGGCGTCGCTATCCGAAGAGCGTCGCCCGAGTGCAACGACGGCAGCCTCGCGGTCCGCCGCCGAGGGCTCGCCGCGCCACAAGCCGGTCGCGTTGGAAGGCGCGGCTTCGGGCGCCTTCGTCGGCAAGCACGGCCGCTCCTGTCCGCTTTGTCGTAGTGCCTCCATAGGCAAAAGGGTCGTGCCTGCTACACTTGCCCAGGGCTAGCCTCTGCTTCGGACGTGCCCGTCGTTGCTCGGGTAACGCGCGCGGGCACCCGCAACCCGCTCGCACTCCCGGCTTCGTGCTCGCCCTCGGAGGCATACGACCCCGTTGGAGATTGCCGCACGCCGCGCCTGGGAGAGTTGCTGCGATTCAGTCCTCCGGCGAAGGTGTCAGGGGTAACCGCACCTGGAAGCGGGTGTCACCGGGTGTTGACTGGACGCGGATATCGCCGCGGTGCGTCCCGGTGACGATGCGGTAGCTGATATCCAATCCCAAACCGCTTCCCTTGCCGACCTCTTTGGTGGTGAAAAACGGCTCGAAGATGTGCGGCTGCACGGCAGCCGGGATCCCCGGCCCGTCGTCGGCGATCTCGACCACCGCGCGTCCGGGTTCTCGCCAGGTGCGTATCCAAATATGCCCTGTGCCCCCCAGCGCGTCGATGGCGTTATCGAGCAGATTAGTCCAGACTTGGTTGAGCGCGCTCCCATGAGCTGGGACGCGCGGCAGGTCGGGGTCGTACTCCCGCAACACGCTGACGCCGCCCCCCGCCAGCTTATAGCCCAGGATCGTGAGCGTACTCTCCAGCCCGTCGCGGATGTCCACGTCTTGCTCGGGCGCCCTGTCCATGTGGGAATAATCTTTGACCGCCGCGACTAGCGCGGATATGCGGGATGATCCTTCCGCGATCTCGCCGACGAGAGAATCTCCCATGGCACGAGCCTCGGCCCAGCGCAGCACGTCCTCCAGGGCATCGCTCGGGATGTTCGCTGCGAGCGTATCCAGCCAGTCCGTGTCCAGCCCCGCCTCCATAAGGACCGGGGCGATGTGCCAGCCCTCCGCCACGCCGCGCCTATCCAGCCACGCGACGATGTCATCCTCGCGGTCGCCGCGCGTCAGTGGGTCCAGGGCGCTCGGACCTGCCGGACTGGCGCGCAGGTTATCGGGCAGGGTGGACAGGAAGGCTCGCTGCGTCGACGTCAGCGGCCATTGTTGGAGCGCGAGGGCGTGGGACGATATCCGCTGGATAACCTCGCCCAGTTGACGGACACCCCGTCCAACGGCGGCGGCCGGATTGTTCAGTTCGTGGGAGAGCCCGGCAGCCATGGTCCCCAGGGAGGCCAGTTTGGCCTGCTGCTCCGATACCCCTTGCACGGTCTGCCATCGCTGCGCCGTCGTGGCGAAGATGCGGCGCGTGATCGACGGGCAGATGGAGAGCATGTGCCAGAACTCCTCCGTCCCCCAGCTATAGAGGCGGGTCTCCGACATCGCACGCCCGCTCATCGGGTAGGGCATGTCAGCGAGCAGGCTCAGATGTCCGTAGAACATGCCCGGCTCGTTGTATAGGACGTGGACCTCTTGCGCGCCCACTTTTTTCGTCCACTCAAGACGGCCGCCGAGTACGACGCAGAAATCGGAGGGGGGGTCTCCCTCCGTGGCCACGCGATCGCCCGGCCGCAGTAGGATCTCCGTCCCATCGGGGATGGAAGCCAGCTGCGCGTCCGTGAGGTGGGCGAACAGCGGCACTCGCCGCAATTCGTCGATGCTGACCATATGCGACACCTTCACACGTTGCTGAGGTACTGGTGGATGAATTGCACGGCGATGGAGCCTTCGCCGACCCCCGATGCGACCCGCTTGACCGAGCGGTGGCGCACGTCGCCGGCCACGAAGACGCCGGGTACGCTCGTCTCTAGCAGGAGGGGGTCGCGCGCCGCCGTCCAGCCTCGGATGCGTCCCTTGTCGTCGCGCGGGATGTCGGGGCCGGAGTAAATGAAGCCTTGCGCATCCCGCGCGACGACATCGCCGAGCCATTCTGTGCGTGGCAGGGCCCCGATGAAGACGAACAGCGCCCTGGCCGGGACGCTCTCCCGCTCGCCGTTCGTGGTGTTGGCAATCACGATCCGTTCGAGGCTGGCCCCGCCGCAGGCCTCGACGACGCGGCTGTGCATCCGCACGACGACGTTGGGCCGTCCCTCGATCTCGTCGATGAGATAGCGCGACATACCAGCGGAGAGGGAGGCGCCGCGGACGAGCAGCGTCACGCGCGCCGCGTGACGCGAGAAGTACAGCGCGGCCTGACCGGCGGAGTTGGCGCCGCCGACGATGTAGATGTCATCGCCCGCGCACGATAGCGCTTCCGCCTGCGCCGCTCCGTAGTAGACGCCCGCGCCGGTCAGCCGGGCGACCCCGGGCACGTCGAGCGTGCGGTAGGACACCCCCGTCGTGATCAGCAGCGCGTGGCAGGGAATCTCGCTTCCGTCGGAGAGCGCGACATGGTGATAGGCGTCGTCGACGCGCATCCTCGTCGCTTCCTGCGGCGAGAGGATCTCCACGCCGAACCGTTGCGCCTGGGCGACCGCCCGCCGGGCCAGATCGCCTCCCGAGAGCCCCGAGGGGAAGCCGAGGTAGTTCTCGATGCGCGAACTCGTGCCGGCTTGACCTCCCGGCGCCTCGCGATCGAGCAGGACCGTTGCCAATCCTTCCGAGGCGCCGTAGACCGCCGCGGCGAGGCCGGCCGGCCCCCCGCCCACAATGATGAGGTCGTAGAACGGCCGGTCCGCGCGGGTGCGCAGGCCAATACGCGCGGCGATCTCGGTCGGGGTCGCGTGAGCGAGATGCGTCCCGTCGGGGAGGAGCGCGAGCGGCAGGTGGGCATCCGCGAGGTCAAGGCGCTCGGTGAGGCGTCGCCCGTCGTCCCCCTCGATGTCGACCCACTGGTACGGCACCTGCTGCCGGCCGAGGAAATCCCTGAGCGCGTGCGAGTCGGCCGACCAGCGATGGCCGACGACGCGGACGCCCGCGAACGGCGGGCGGTACCCGGCCCTCCAGTCGTCGAGCAGGTCGTCCAGCACGGGGTACAGGTGCTCATCGGGCGGGTCCCAGGGCTTGAGCAGATAATGGTCGATCTTGATTGTGTTGATGGCCTGGATGGCCGCATCGGTATCGGCGTATGCGGTCAACAGGACGCGTTTCGCCGTGGGGTAGAGGTCCATGGCCTGGACGAGGAGCGCGATGCCATCAACGCGAGGCATGCGCTGATCGACCAGCAGGAGGGCGACGGGCTCGTCGCGGCGCGCGAGTTCGCGTAGGCTGTCGAGGGCCGCGACGCCCGAGTCGACGCGGAGCACCCGGTAGGCCGGCCCGTAGCGGCGCCGCAGGTCGCGCTCGATGGCGCGTGAAACCGCGGGGTCGTCATCGACCGTGAGGAGGATAGGTTTAGCGCTCATCGCCCTTGCTCTCGATCGTTCGAATTGTCCGGCGCCGGCGAGGGCAGCGCCGTGGGTCCCGCGACCTCGGCGGCGTCCTGGGCGTGGGGATGCACGTGGGTGAGCGGGAAGTTGCGAAAGACATAGCGCAGCCGGTCGCCGAGTCGCGCCTGCAGGTCCCGGACGAACCAGTATGCCTGGCCGGAGTACGGGCACTCGTAGTCTCCGTACTGCACGAGCGTCACGGCGGCGGACACCGCCCCCTGGGTGTGATCGTCGGCGCCGACGGGAGGGATCAGGTGGGTGCTCTTTGGTTGGGTCGTCATCGCGGTGTATCCCCCGATCTGATGGCTAAGTAGATGCTGTTATGTTCGTGCAAGAGCACAGCCCTCTGGGACCGCCGGCGTCCCCCCCGCCCCCCCCCGCCCGCGGGGCGCCCGCCCGGCCCCCCGGGTAAAAC
>JAABUX010005140.1_pt1 | contig 16197 bp, 16 predicted proteins | sample 5561851 | NCBI WGS metagenome assembly JAABUX01 (sample SAMN10711883, study PRJNA513361) | rock metagenome | isolation source: Antarctica rocks | place: Antarctica: Victoria Land, Richard Nunatak red sandstone | collected 2016-01-03 | reverse complement strand
CGTCGTAGTCCACCGTGTCGAGCCCGAGTTTGCCGCCCGTGGCACGCGAGGATTGCAGCAGGCGCGACGGCGCCGTCGCCGGCGCCAGCACCGCCAAGGCGGCGGCGGGTGTCCCTGGGATCGGCGCCGACGGTGGCACCACCAGCAGGACCGAAGCGGTTCCGGCCGTTTCGACGCCTGACGACAAGCGCGAGGTGAGGGTCAACTCCTGCCCACCTTGCGGCAGCGGCGCATCCGGCAGCAACACCCACTCGCCACGCTGGTCCGCCATCGCATGGCCGAGGTTTTGCGCGCCGTTGTGGACCGTCACCTCCGTCCCGGGCTCGGCACGTCCGGCGATGACGGCGCGGCCGTCGGGAGACACACGGACGATATCAAACTCGGGAGCGGGCGGTGCCGGAGCCGTGGGTTGAACCAAGCTTGCGACGGCCGGCCTCTCGGAAGCGAACCAGCCAGAGCCGAGCGTCGCGGCGACACCTGCAGTCAGGAGCAGCCCGACGGTGATCAGCCAGGGCGTGCGCGACCGGAGCGTGGCTCCCATATGCGGCATGAAAGCAGCTTATCGCCGCGCTGGGCACACTGCAACGTTTCTCACCCGTGCCATATTCGCGCTGCCAGCCACAACGCCAGCACGGCCGCACCCCTCGTCCAGCCACGCGCGCCAGGACGGCGACGAGCAAGGCTATCACCGGCGCTCCCGTCAAGCGGGGTGGCGGCGAGCGCCCGGCGGCGGCAGGATAGGCCTTCCTCCGCACTGGCAAGGCAGACTTCATGAGCGGCACGCGACGCACTTCCCCCCGAGCCTCCCCCCGAACTTCACGGCAAACCGTCATCCGCCTGTCGATGCGGGTATGGGACGCGCCAACGCGGCTGCTGCACTGGGCGATCGTGCTGCTGCTGGTCGCCAGCGCCCTCAGCGCATTCCAGGGCCGGACACAGATGCATTTCCTGTCCGGCTACGCGATACTGGCCCTGCTGCTGTTCCGGCTGGCCTGGGGCTTCATCGGCAGCGAGACTTCTCGCTTCGGGCAGTACCTCCGCACCCCCCTGGCCGGCCTGCGCGCCGCGCCGAACGGCCGGCGCGAGCCCGACAGCGAACTCGGCCATACCGCGTCCGGCGGCTGGACCGTGCTCCTGCTGCTGGCCGCGCTGGCGTTCGGGACGCTCACGGGACTGTTCTGCAGCGCAGGCGCCCTATCGCAAGGGCCGTTGGCGCACCTGGTGAGCAAGGCCGCTGCCGGCCAGGCCAGCGCGCTCCATCTGCTCGGGTTCTATGCCGTGCTGGGCCTGACCGCCTTTCACCTGCTATCCGTCGCCGCCTACGCCGGGTTGAAGCGGGAGCAACTGCTGCGGCCGATGATCACCGGCCGCAAACGCCTGCCGGGTAATTTCCGCCAGCCCCGCATGGCGTCGCCGGTTCTGGCGCTGATGCTGGTAGCCCTGGCTGCCTGCATCGTGTGGGTGGTGGCGACGCGGATTTAACGTGGCGTCGATCTGGCCCTGAAATCGCCGGAAACGTCATGGCTGAAGGGCAGGGACGAAGCCGGTGGTTTCTACCCCGGCCGGCTTGAACCCTAACCGGGCTGAAAGCTCATTCACAAACCGTCGCAGCGTGCCGATCTGCGGGCTATTGGGCGCGAGGTCCACGGCCTTGCTACGCCCCATCACGGTCACGGCCAGTTCGATCCGGCCGTCGGCGCCGAACACCGGCATGCTGATCGCACTGACGCCGAGCGTTGGCTTGTCATGCGTCGCCACGTACCCGCGCTCCCGGACCCGCGCGGCGCCCGCTTCCAAATCGGCCAGCGTCAGCATGGCGCCAGTGATGGGCAAGCTTTCGGCTGCCAGCTCGCGCTGCAACAACGGGCGCACCTCCTCGGGCGGGGCGTAGGCCACGAACAGCCGGCCGGCCGCGCTGGCGACCAAGGGGACAGCGCGGCCGACCTGCAGGTTCGCCGGCACCTCGGAGGGCCCCTCGCGCAGCTTGACCACGGTGGGCCCCCGATTGCTCCAGACCGTAAGCGAAACCAGCATGTCCATCTCCGCAGCCAGCGCATCGATGCCGTCGGACGCAAGCCGGATCGGATCGGAAACGTGCATTCGCGCAAGTCCCAGCCGAAGCGCGAAGGGGCCGAGCTGGTAGCGGGCGCTGGCAGGGGCGCGCTCGACCAGGCCGATCTTGCGCAGGCTGACGAGGTAGGCGTGCGCCTGCGCCGGCGCCAAGCCCGCCGCGGCGGCCAGGTCGCGCAGCATCATCGACTCGGCCTGCGCGGCCAGCACACTCAACAGCCGTCCACCTGTCTCGATGGATTGCACCCCTCGCCCGCCGGGCGGGGCGGAGGGGGACGCCATGGCTAGAACGCCATCTCGGGCATGGCGGACGCCACGTCGGTCAGCGAAGCGACCAAGGCAAGGTGCATGGCCACCTTCGGCATCTCGAACTCGAAGAACCAACGGCAGGCCTGCCGCTTGCCGACGTGGAACGGGTCATCGCCGCCTGCCGCAACCGCCTGGTCCAGCCACAGCCAGCCCACGACGGCGTGGCCGAATGCCGACAGGAAAGGCGTCGCATTGTCGAGCGCCCGGCCGTCGTTCAGCGCGCCCAACTGGGCGACGGTTGCAGCCACGCCGTCCCACGCGACGCCGAGCGCCCGCGCATGGACGGCGAGCTCGCGAGGAGCGGCAGTCGCCGTCGCATCGACCCGGGACCGCAGCAGCGCCATCGCCGCGCCGCCATCGCGCAGGATCTTGCGGCCCAGCAGGTCGAGCGCCTGGATGCCGGTCGTGCCCTCGTGGATCGGATTCAGCCGATTGTCGCGATACAGCTGCTCCACGTCGAAGTCGCGCGTGTAGCCGTAGCCGCCATGCACCTGGATCGCGAGGTCGTTGGCGGCCAAGGCGAACTCCGACGGCCAGGTTTTGGCGATCGGGGTCAGCAATCCGAGCAGGTGCCCGGCAGCGTCGCGCTCGGCCTCGGTTTCCGCCGTCTTGTGCTCGTCGACCAGCCGGGCGCAGTACAGCACCAGGGCCAACGCGCCTTCGGCGTAGGCCTTCTGCGCCAGCAGCATCCGGCGCACGTCCGGGTGGTCGATGATCGGCACTTGCGGGGCGGCCGGGTTCTTGTTGGCGACAGGGCGGCCCTGGGAGCGTTGCCGGGCGTAGTCGAGCGACAGCAGGTAGCCGCGGTAGCCCAGCACGGCGGCACCGAGGCCGACGCCGATCCGCGCCTCGTTCATCATCTGGAACATGATCGGCAGTCCCTGGCCGACCTCGCCGACCAGCCAGCCGACCGCGCCGGCCGCATCGCCGGGCCGGTGGCGCGTGCCCTCGCCGAAGTTCAGCAGGCAGTTCGCAGTGCCGCGGAAACCCATCTTGTGGTTCAGCCCAGCGACCACGACGTCGTTCCGCTCGCCACCCGGAAGCAGCTTCGGCACCGCGAACAACGAAATGCCCTTGGTGCCAGGGATCAGGCACCCGTCCGGCCCCGGCGCCTTCGCCAGCACGAGGTGCACGATGTTCGGCGTGATGTCGTGGTCGCCCCCGGAAATCCACATCTTGTTGCCGAACAGCCGGAACCGCTGTCCCAACTCGTCTCCGCCCTCGGGCACAGCTCGCGTTTTGATGTCGGACAGCGAGGAGCCGGCCTGCGGTTCGGACAGGCACATCGTGCCCAGCGCGTCGCCGTCGACCTGCGGCTGCGCGAACGCCGCCTTCTGTGCCGCCGTGCCGTGGCTCATCAGCAGCCGGGCGTTGGCGGTCGTGAGCATGACATATCCGGCGGTCGCGGTGTTGGCGGCCATGAACAGGCCCATCGCCGCGGAATGCACGACCTGCGGCAGCTGCAGCCCGCCATCCTCGGCGTCGAACGCGGCAGCGATCAGCCCGGCCTCGGCATACGCGGCCAACGCGGGCCTGATCTCGGGCAGCACCGTCACGCCGTCGGCAGTCAGCTGCGGCTCCTCCCGGTCGGCTTTCTTGTAATGAGGCAGGAACAGGCTGGCGGCGAGCTGCTCGCTGGTGTCGAGCACGGCGTCCACGGTTTCGCGCGTGTGCTCGGCGTAGGCCGGGCGCCGGAGCAGGTGGTCGAGCTGCAGCCACTCGTGCAGCATGAAGTCGAGGTCGCGACGGTTGATCAGCCGATCGGCCATGGGGAAGGCTCCCAAATTTCCCAAGACTAGGGCGACAGCGGCCGATCTGGCCAGCGGCTCGTCCCGCCGACATGCGGCAGATCGGCGCGGGTTCGAATTCGCCACCGCCGCGCGGGTTTGCTACATCGCTGCGCCGTGGAACCTTCTCCCGACACCAGCGCCCTCGTGCTGTTCAGCGGCGGCCAGGACAGCGCGACGTGCCTGGCCTGGGCGCTGGACCGCTATGCCCGGGTGGAGACGATCGGCTTCGACTACGGACAGCGTCACCGGGTGGAGCTGGACTGCCGCTCCGTGGTTCGCGATGGGCTCGCCCGGTCTTTTCCGCTTTGGGCGGCCCGGCTCGGCGGCGACCATGTGTTGCCGATGCCGACGCTTGCGGCCCTGGCCGACACCGCCCTGACCCGGGACGTCGCCATCGCGCTTTCGGCCAGCGGCTTGCCGAACACCTTCGTGCCCGGCCGCAACCTGCTGTTCTTCACCTACGCCGCCGCCCTCGCCTATCGTCGCGGCATCCGGCATTTGGTCGGCGGCATGTGCGAGACGGATTATTCCGGCTATCCCGACTGCCGCGACGACACGGTGAAAGCGATGCAGGTCGCGCTGTCGCTGGGACTCGACCGCCGGATGGCGCTCCATACGCCGCTGATGTGGCGCGACAAGGCGGCAACCTGGGCGCTGGCGCAGCGTCTCGGTGGCGACGCCCTGGTCGACCTGATCGTGGCCGAGACGCATACCTGCTACCTTGGCGACCGCATCCACCGCCATCCCTGGGGTTTCGGCTGCGGCGTTTGCCCAGCTTGCAGCCTGCGCGCCGACGGGTGGGCTGCCTTCGCCGAAACCGCCCCCGACAGGAGCCCGCCATGACCCAGGCCGAGCGCGACGCCGCCTACAACAACACCGCAGCGGTGCCCGACAGCGCCGCATTGACCGCCACCCGAATCGCCGGGTCTGCGGCGTATCGCGCGGCGCATCCGGGACACCTGGACTTGCCGTACGGACCCGGCGAGCGGACCAAGTGGGACCTGTTCCCCGCCGCCGACCCGGCCGCGCCGTGCTTCGTGTTCATCCACGGCGGCTATTGGCAGCGCGGCGCCCGGGAAGAAAATGCAGTCGTCGCGACCGGGCTCGCGGCCCATGGCTGGTCGGTGGCGCTGCCGGGCTACACGCTCACGCCCGAGGCGAGCCTGGCGCAAATCGTCAGCGAGATCAGCGCCGCGCTCGATTGGCTGCAGCGGGAGGGCAGGGCGCACGGCATCGCCGGGCCCGTGCTGCTGTCGGGCTGGTCGGCGGGCGGGCATCTGGCGGCCATGGCGCTGTCACATCCCCTGGTGCGGGTGGGGTTGGCGATCTCGGGCCTGTTCGAGCTGGCGCCGATCCGCGACACGTACCTGAACGAGAAGCTGCGGCTGACGGAGGACGAAATCGCCACCCTGTCCCCGCGGCGCTTGGCGCCGGTCGCCAAGCCGATGTCGGTCGCCTACGGCGGCGACGAGCTGGTTGCCCTGGTGAACGACAGCCAAGCCGTGCACGCGCACCGCCGGCCGGTGGATTCCGTCGGCGAGGACCTGAACCTTCCCGGGCTGAACCACTTCACCATCATCGGCGAGCTCACCCGTCCCGATGGGGCACTCGTGCAGGCCGCCCTCCGCTTGGTGCCCCATATGGCGTAGCGGAGGGATACCATGCCCAAGCCTCGTCCATCACATCTTGCGATCGCTGGCCTTGCAGTCGCGGCGGCCCTGCTGGCGGGGGCGGGCGCCGTGCTGTGGGATGGAAGCACAGGCCCCGCCCCGCCCGGCATCGGCGGGCCGTTCACCTTGGCCGGCCCGGACGGCAAGCCCGTCACCGACCGCGATTTCCGTGGGCGCTACATGCTGGTCTATTTCGGCTACACGACCTGTCCGGACGTTTGCCCGACGACGCTGAGCGAGATGGCGTCGGCGATGGACAAGCTCGGCCCCAGGGCGGCGCGCGTGCAGCCGCTGTTCATCACCGTCGACCCGGCGCGCGACACGCCGGACGTGGTGCGCCAGTACACCGCCGCCTTCTCGCCGCGCCTGGAAGGGCTGACCGGCACGCCCGAGCAGATCAAGGCGGTGGCGCAGGAGTACCGGGTCTATTATGCCCGGCACGACACCGGACCGGGACCGAACGACTACAGCATGGACCACAGCTCGGTGCTGTACCTGATGGGACCGGACGGCGCGTTCGTGGCCCCTCTCCGTGCCGACGAGGACGGCGGCGCCATGGCCGCCGACATCGCCAGGCACGTCAGTTGAGTCCGCTGCAGCATCGGAACCGGCACATGCGCATGACATCGATCGTGGCTCTCGCGGCGTTCCTGGCGGCCCTTGGGTCGGCCGCTCCGGCACGGGCCAAAGGGGACGACCTCGTCATCGGCATCGCGCAATTCCCGTCCAGCCTGCACCCGAGCATCGATCCGGAGGTGATCAAGACCTACGTGACGTTCTTCGGCCTGCGCGAGATCACCGCGTTCGATGCGGGGTGGAAGAACACCTGCCTGCTGTGCACCGAGTTGCCGACGCTTGAGAACGGCTTGGCCAAGTACGAGGACGGTCCGGACGGCACGCGTGGCATGGCCGTGACGTTGACGCTGAAGCCGGGCCTCGAATGGGGCGACGGTGAGCCGGTCACCGCGCGCGACATCGCTTTCACTTGGAAGCTGGGGCATGACCCGGCGGCAGGCTTCTCCAACCCGGACCCGTGGTCGCGTGCGAGCAGCGTCGATGTCGTGGATGACAGGACGGTGGTGCTGCACTTGCCCAAGGTGACGCCGTCGTACAACCAGTGGAACCAGATTCTGCCCGAGCACATCGAGGCGCGGGCGGCTGCCGAGGGCGCCGGGCCCGCCGAGTACCTCAAGAGCACCGCCTACAACCGCGCGCCGACCACGCCGGGGTTGTACAACGGTCCCTACATGATCACTCGGTACGAGAGCGGCTCGCAGATCGTGCTGGAGCCGAACCCGCACTGGCCCGGCGTCAAGCCCGGCTTCAAGCACATCGAGCTGCGCCACATCGAGAACACCGCGGCCTTGCAGGCCAACCTGCTTAGCGGCGACGTTGACATGGTCGCCGGCGAGGGCGTCGGCCTGACGATCGACCAGGTCGTGGCGCTGCAAAAGCAGCATCCGGATGAGTTCACCTACATCTTCAAGCCGAGCCTGAACTTCGAGCATATCGACGTGAACAAGGAAAACCCGCTGCTGGCCGATGTGCGGGTGCGCCGGGCGCTGCTGATGGCGATCGACCGGCAAACGCTGGTGGACCGCCTGTTCCAGGGCAAGCAGCCGGTGGCGGCCACCTGGGTCAACCCGTTCAGCCCGAATTACGACCCGTCCGTCCCGGTGGTGAGGTTCGATTTGCCGGGCGCCAAGGCCCTGTTCGCCGCCGCGGGCTGGAAACCCAGCGCCGATGGCGTGCTGCGCAACGACAAGGGCGAGCGGTTCTCGATCGAGATCGGCACCACCTCGGGCAACCGCCTGCGGGAACTGCAGGAGCAGGTGCTGCAAAGCAACTGGAAAGCCGCTGGCATCGAGGCGACCATCAAAAACGAGCCGGCGCGCACGCTGTTCGGCGAAACCTTGAAGAAGCGGCAGTATACCGGGCTCGAAATGTGCGCCTGGAGCAGCAACGTCACCGAGACCCCGCTGCGCACGCTGGCCAGCTCGCAAATTCCGACGGTCGCCAACAATTACGGAGGCTCCAACTACACCGGATTCGCCGATCCCAAGATGGACGCCGACATTGCCGCCGCCGAGACCGAGCTGGACCCAGCCAAGCAGAAGCTCATCTGGGCCGACATGCAGCGCATCTACGCCGAGCAGCTCCCCGCGCTGCCGCTGTTCTTTCGGGCGGAGGCGCATGTCGTGCCGAAATGGCTACAGGGCTATGTGCCGACCGGGCACGCCGATTTCAGCAGCCTGTGGGCCGAAAACTGGCGCCGCTGATCGTCCGCTCGGTTGCGGCCCTGATGGCCACCGCTTCGCCGGCGCTGGCGGGGCCGCGGCACGATACGCTGACCATCGGCGTGGCGTCCTTTCCCTCGACCTTGCACCCCAGCATCGACCCCGATGTGATCAAGTTCTATGTGCTCGGCTTCGCCGACCGTCCGGTGACCGCGTTCGACAGCGACTGGCGGCTGGTTTGCCTGCTGTGCACCGAAATCCCGACCGTCGCGAATGGCGGGGCGGTGCGCGAGGGCGATGGGATGGCCGTCACCTTCCATTTCAAACCCGGGTTGACCTGGGGTGACGGCGCGCCACTCGGGGCCGCCGACCTCGCCTTCACCGCCCGTGTCGGCCGCGACCCGGCCAGTGGCTTCGCCAACAGCGACACCTGGACCAAGGTGTCCCGCGTCGACGTGCCCGACGAGCTGACGGCGGTCATCCACCTGGCGCAGCCGACCTACCAGTACAACCAGTGGGGCGAGTTGCTGCCGGCGCACCTGGAACAGCCCGTATTCGACGCCGCCCACGCGCCCGGCGACTACCTCCGCCAAAGCGCCTACAATCGCCTGCCGACCACACCAGGGCTGTACAACGGCCCTTACTTCGTCAGCCAATACGAATCCGGCGCGCAGATCGTGCTGATCCCCAATCCGGCCTGGCGCGGCGCCGCTCCCGCTTTCCGGCAGATCGTCATCAAGACCATCGGCAACACGGCGGCGCTGCAGGCCAACCTGCTCAGCGGCGACATCGACATGGTGCCGGGCGAGGGCGTCGGCCTCACCCTGGACCAGGTGCTCAATGTCCAGAGGCAATACCCGGACCGCTTCGCCTACGCCTACAAGCCGAACCTCAGCTACCAGCACATCGACTTGCAGCTCGACAATCCGATCCTGGCCGATGTCCGCGTGCGCCGCGCGCTGCTGATGGGAATCGACCGGCAAAGCATCGTCGACCGGTTGATGGGCGGCCGCGTCCCCGTCGCCAACAGCTTCGTCAGCCCGTTGGAAGCCGCCTACACGCCGGACGTTCCCGCCTACCGTTATGACCCGGCCGCCGCACGGGCGCTGCTGCGCGACGCCGGGTGGACTCCCGGCGAGGACGGCATCTGCCGCAACGCCGCCGGGCAGCGCCTGTCGTTGACCTTCGCCACCAGCGCCGGCGTCCGCGTGCGGGAATTGCAGCAGCAAGTCATGCAATCCCAGTGGCGCGCGCTCGGCGTGGAAACCATCATCCGCAACGAGCCGCCGCGCACCCTGTTCGGCGAAACGCTGAAGCGCCGCAGCTTCACCGGACTGGCGATGTTCAGCTGGAGCAACTCCGTCGGCAGCTCGCCGCGGCAAGTCCTGTACAGCACGCAAATCCCGTCTGCCGCCAACAACTGGGGCGGCACGGACTACACCGGGTATCGCGATTCCCGCATGGACGCGGACATCGACGCGATGGAGCGCGAACTCGATCCCGCCAAGCAGGCGTCGGTCTGGGCCGACATGCAGCGCCGGTATGCCGAGCAACTGCCGGTGCTGCCGCTGTTTTTCGGGTCGGAAGCGCATATCTGGCCGCTTTGGCTGCATGGCGTGGTCCCGACCGGGCACAACCAGCCGACCACGCTGTGGGCCGAGACGTGGACAGCGGATTAGCCGCTCAGTCCAGGAACTCGGGCGTGGCGTCCTGCATGGGCAGGCCAGCAGCCTCCCAGCCGTCGGTGCCCTCGGGAAACCAACCAGCCTTGACGCCGTATTGGGCCGCGCGCTTGGCCGCATTCCAGCTCAGCCAGCAGTCCGCCTTGCAATAGAACAAGATCAGGCTGCCGGGATGGGCCGCCGCGATCTCAGCCAGCCGCGTCCGGAGGCGGCGGTCGAGTTCGGGTGAGATCGCGCCGCGTCCGATGTCGGGCCACCACAGGCTGCCGGGCACGTCGCGATGGGCGGTCGGCAGCCAAGGCGCGTCGGGAAGCATCCCGGCCGGCCGCCTCGGCGCCGCGAGCACGTCGATCAGCACGACGCTGCCTTGACGCTGCAATTCCTGGATTTGCTTGGCATCGACTACGGCCGCGCCCGCCACGGTGCCGGGAACCGCGCCGCGATACTCGTCGAGCCTGAATCCATCCGGTTCAGGCACGGCCGCCGACGCAACGACTGCGAAGGCGAGGCAAAACCCGGCAAGCAGCGTGGCACGGATCACGGAATGGACGAGACCGCCTGGTTCTGCTCGTCCAGCAACGGAACGCCATAATCGGTCAGGATCTTAGTGATTTCCGTCTGGTGCCGGGCGATGGCCTGATTGATCCGCCGCCGCCATTCCGGCTCGTTCGCGCGCACGCCCATGGCGATCCGGTAATCCAGGCGTGGGGCGTCGGGCTCGGGCACGATGAACGCGGCGCTCAACGGCAAGCCGTCGTGCTTGATCGCATAACCCGCGACCGGCCCCCACACGAGGGCGACGTCGATCACCTTGTCCGCCACATCCTGCAGCATCGCGCGCGCCGGGTTGCCGACCCGGGTATCGACGGCCAAGGAGTAGGCGCGGACGTGTGGCATCAGGTTATGCCGCAGAGCCAGGTCGGTCGGCGGCGTAGCGGCGACCAGCCCGATGCGCTTGTCGGCCAAGACCGGATCGCCGATCGACGTCGCGCCGATCCCATCGGCCTTCCGGGTCACGATCATGTAGCCGGTATGATAGTAGGGGTTGGTGTTGTCCATGATGCCGTCGCCCGACACTGCGCCCATGACCAGGTCGCATTCGCGCGCGCGGAGCGTGTTGCGCACGAAACCGATCACCTGGGGAAACCAGACGTAGCTGACCGGCAACTTCAAGTCGGCGCCGATGAGGTCCGCGATGCGGTTTTCGAAGCCGTCGCGTGCCTCGCTGGAGAACGGCAAGTTGTGCGGGTCGGCGCAGACCCGAAGCTCGGTCTGGGAGATCAGTTCGGCCCGCTGCGCCCGAGCGGAACTGGACACCAAGGCCAACGCACAGCAAAGCGCCGCCCGGATGAGGCTAGCTGTCACTTCCGATCCGCTTCGGCCGTCCGCGCGGGAGCTTGTCGTCCGAACGGGCCTTCAGGTAGCCATAGATGTCGTCCATGTAGCTGACGACATCCTCGGTCGTGCCGAAGGAAGGCATGACGTTGTTTTGCGTCTTCGAGACGTTCTGCCGTCCATTGACGACGGTATTGACGAATTCGTCGTAGCTCAAATGCTTGAGCGAGTCCGTCAAGTTTGGCGCATACGAACTGCCGGCTCCGTCCGGGCCGTGGCAACGCATGCACGACTCACCATAGCGGCGGTAGCCATTGAACGTGTTTTGGTCCACCAACCCATTCTGAACGACATAAACCGGGTCGTTCTCGGCCTTGGCGGAATTGGACAGGACAACGCCTCCGACGGCGAAAACAGCACAAAGCGCCACAGACAGCGCTACGATCGATCGGTTACGCATCATTGATGGACATCTCCAGAAGTGCTCCGGCCACGCGTCACGCGGCCGGAGATCGTGAGCAGCTTCAGTCGAGGCCGAACACCGTCAGCACGCCACCCAACTGGGTGTAGTTGGAAAGCTGCTTGTAGGCGCCGACCGCGCCGAGGCCGTCGGTATCGTTGGCAAGCCCGGCCGCCATGCCGATGCCCGCCCAACCGCCGACACCCGACAGGACGGCGATGTACTGCTTGCCGTTATGGGTGTAGGTGTTGATGTTGCCGATGATCCCGGACGGGGTCTTGTAGCGGTAAAGCTCCTTGCCCGTCTTGGAGTCAACGCCTTTGATGTAGCCTTCGAGCGTGCCGTAGAACACCACGTCGCCGGCAGTCGCAAGCGCGCCCGACCACACCGAGAACGGCTCCGGATCCGACCAGACGATCTTGCCGGTGCCGGCGTCGTAGGCGATGAAGTTGCCGAGGTTGGTGTCGCCCTTCGGCGGATACATCGACAGGGTGGCGCCCACGTAGGGCTGGCCTGCGGTGTACGACACCTTGAACGGCTCGTAGTCCATGCAGACGTGGTTCGTCGGCACATAGAACATCTTCGTCGTCGGCGAGAACGCCGATGGCTGCTGGTCCTTGGAGCCAAGTGCCGCCGGGCAAACGTTGCGGCTGTTCTTGTCTTCGCCATTGTGCTGCGTGCTGTACTGAGGCACCACGTCCGGCCGGCCAGTCTTCATGTCGACGTGGGTCGCCCAGTTGACCGCCGGGTCGAACTTCTCGGCTACCAGCAACTCGCCCGTCTCACGATTCAGGGTGTAAGCGAACCCATTACGGTCGAAGTGCACGAGCGCCTTGGTCATCACGCCCTTCACGGGAATGTCGGCCAGGATCATCTCGTTGATGCCGTCGTAGTCCCACTCGTCGTGCGGGGTCATCTGGTAGGCCCACTTCGCCATGCCGGTGTCGGCGTCACGCGCGAAGATGGTCATCGACCACTTGTTGTCGCCGGGGCGCTGCACCGGGTTCCAGGTGCTCGGGTTGCCCGTCCCGTAATAGATCAGGTTGGTGGCCGGGTCATACGAGTACCAGCCCCAGGTCGAGCCGCCGCCGGTCTTCCACTGGTCGCCCTGCCAGGTCGAAAGAGACGAATCCTTACCGATCGGCTTGCCCATCGCCATGGTCTTTTCCGGATCGACCAGCAACTCGGCGTCGGTGCCGACCGAGAAGGCGTTCCAGGCCTGCGAACCGTCCTTCAGGTTGTAGGCAGTCAGGCGGCCCTGGGTGCCGAACTCGCCACCGCTGATGCCGACATACACCTTATCCTTCACGATCATGGGCGCCATGGTCATGGTCTCGCCCTTGGCAGGGTCGCCGTTCTTGACGTGCCAAAGCTCCTTGCCGGTCTTGGCGTCCAGCGCCACCACCGTCGCGTCGGCCTGGTTCAGGATGATCTTGCCATCACCGTAGGCGACGCCACGGCTGACGGTGTCGCAGCACATCACGGCGATAACGCTCGGGTCCTGGTGCGGCTCGTACTTCCAAATGACCTTGCCGTTGTCGTTCAGGTCGAGCGCGAAAACGTTGTTGGGAAACGGGGTGTGCACGTACATCGTGTTGCCGATGACCAGCGGTCCGCCCTCGTGCCCGCGCAGGACGCCCGTCGAGAACGACCAAACCGGGTGTATCTTCGCCACGTTGGTGGCGTTGATCTGGTTCAGGGTGCTGTAACGCTGGCTGGCATAGTTGCCGGCTGGCATGACCCACTGGTTCGCATCGGTCTGCAACTTCAACAGTTCTTCGTTGGCGGTAGCCGGCCGGAGTGTCGCTACCCCACCGAGCCCGATCATTGCAGTACAGGCAAGCAAGGATAGTTTGGATATTCTCACGTGAACTCCCTCCGTTAAAGGCTGATCGTTGCAGCCAGGCTGTCATCCAGAAGCAATATAATACGCGATAAACATTCAGGTGTGCAGCAATCCATAGCTTGAATGCCCATGAGCGCAGCATATGCAGCGACACCGAAACTCCACAAGGGGGGCGGAACTGAAGGGAAACGAAAGATATTTCTCCTTACGTTTGTGCGCTGCAACATAAAGGCCAGCATGACTGACTGACACCCGAGGGGGTGGACGTATAAGCACGGTCGAGTAGTGTCGCGTCCCATAATCTTCTCGGGAGACTACCGTTGGACGTCCGCGCTGCCGTCGCCTTCGCTGCAGGCCAACCGCTCAGTATCGAGACTGTGCAACTCGAAGGCCCAAAAGAAGGCGAGGTGCTGGTCGAAATAAAAGCGACCGGTATCTGCCACACCGACAAGTTCACCCTGTCTGGGGACGACCCTGAAGGTATGTTCCCGGTCATCCTGGGCCACGAAGGCGCCGGGATCGTGGTCGACGTGGGACCCGGCGTGCACAGCCTCAAAAGGGGCGACCACGTCATTCCGCTATACACGCCGGAGTGCCGGGAGTGCGATTACTGCCTGAGCCGCAAAACCAATCTTTGCCAGAAGATCCGCATCACCCAGGGCCGTGGCCTAATGCCCGACGGCACCAGCCGGTTCAGCTTCCAGGGCAAGCCGCTGCTGCATTACATGGGCTGTTCCACCTTCGCCAATTTCAGCGTGCTGCCTGAGATCGCGTTGGCGAAGGTCCGCGAGGATGCCCCATTCGAGAAGATCTGCTACATCGGCTGCGGCGTCACCACCGGTGTCGGCGCGGTGATCTACACCGCCAAGGTGCAGGTCGGCGACAACGTGGTGGTGTTCGGCCTCGGCGGCATCGGCCTGAACGTCGTGCAGGGCGCGCGCCTGGCGGGGGCTGACAAGATCATCGGCGTGGACATCAATCCAGGCCGCAAGGAACTGGCCGAAAAATTCGGCATGACCCACTTCGTCAACCCCAAGGAGGTCACCGGCGACATGGTGGCCCACCTGGTCGAGCTGACGGGTGGCGGCGCCGACCATAGCTTCGAGTGCGTCGGCAACCCGACCCTGATGCGCCAAGCATTGGAGTGCGCGCACAAGGGCTGGGGCAAGAGCACCATCATCGGCGTCGCCGGCGCTGGGAAGGAGATCAGCACAAGGCCGTTTCAACTGGTGACGGGCCGAGTGTGGCAGGGCAGCGCCTTCGGTGGCGCGCGTGGACGCACGGATGTGCCACACATCGTGGACTGGTACATGGAGGGCAAGATCAATATCGACGACCTGATCACCCACGTGATGCCGCTGGATCGGATCAACGACGCGTTCGACCTGATGACCCGCGGCGAGAGCATCCGCAGCGTGGTGGTTTATTGATCCACCGCGGACGCCGTCGCGTCAGGCAGGCTGCTGTTGCGGCCTGTCCACCTCGCAGCGCCACGACGTCAACCGATACTTCGGGTGCGCTTCGACATACTCCAGTGCCTGCCTTTGAGCGCTCATCGTGCACTCGAACGCACTGGCGTTCAGTCCCATCGGTTCGCGCCGTTCCACGCAGCGGTTCGGCGTGTCCGAAAGGCAATACACAAGGACTAATTCGATCATGGCCATCCTTCTGAAAATAGGCCGGCGTCAGCGCCTCTGCCTCATCGCCGCGTTGGGCACCATAGTTGCGTGCGCCGGCCCAGCATCTGCGGACGATGCTGCAGCGGAGGACCAACGCCCCTTGAGCCCGGCGCAGGTTGCGCTGTTCGAGACACCGCATCTGCAAAACGTGGGCCAAGTCGAAACCCTGGATTACAAGATCGTTCGCGACGGGCCGGGAGGGTTCACCGACAAGGTTGCGCTGCACGTTCGCGGCCTGCATGCCGACGGCACCAAGGATTTGAGCTTCGATTTCCTGACCGGGGAGCGCCGGGTCGCCTATCCCGAGCTCGACAACTTTCGCGCAAACCCGCTGCTGATGCTCGTGCTAGAGCGGGACGTGCTTGAAATGAAGGCGACGCTTGGCGTGTCCGCCACCTATTTCCGCAACGAGATCCGGCAGTCCTTCGTCGACCGCGCGACGATCGTGGACAGTGAATTCGCGCTCGACGGCAAGGCCATTCCGGTGAAGCTGCTGTCAGTGCATCCGTTCGCCAACGACACACGGCTGGAGCATCTGCCGACCGTCCAGAGCAAGGCCTATCTGTTCGTGCTCTCCGACAAGGTTCCGGGAATGATCGCTGAAATACGCATCGAAATGCCTGGCAATGATGAACAGAACATCCCAGCCGTGGCCGAACGCATCACCTTCCAAGGAGTAGAGCCTTGATCCGTGCCCTTCTCGCAGCGCTGCCCCTGCTTACGTTCGCCATGGCTGCGGGCGCACAGCAGCAGCGGCATCCCGCGCACGACTACCCGACCGCAGCCCGCGCCGACTACGTGATCGGCTGCCTGGCCTCCAACGGCTTCAAGCGCGAGGCGCTCGACCGTTGCGCGTGCGGCATCGACGTGATCGCCGACATGCTGCCGTACGACGATTACGAGCGGGCAGACACCATCCTGCGCATGCAGCAGGGCGGGTTGGGCGGCCGCGAGGCGATGTTCCGCGATACGCCCGTCGCCAAGGAGGAGACCGAAAACCTCCGCCGCGCGCAGGCCGAGGTGAACCTGCAATGCCATTGAGCTGACTGCCGCGCCGTTATGAGGGTCAATCGACTGGCTGAGCTTCGCCCAGAACGATTGCCGGCGCTGACGATCGAT
>JAABUX010005139.1_pt1 | contig 16198 bp, 12 predicted proteins | sample 5561851 | NCBI WGS metagenome assembly JAABUX01 (sample SAMN10711883, study PRJNA513361) | rock metagenome | isolation source: Antarctica rocks | place: Antarctica: Victoria Land, Richard Nunatak red sandstone | collected 2016-01-03 | reverse complement strand
CTATCAAAAGCAATGGGCAAATCCAAGCGTGCATCCAATAGATTTCCGTGATTCTCTCTCGCTTGATCGACTTTTGCGAAATCGGGAACGATCGTCGCGGGCTGTGTCTCTTTGGGGGGGAAAGGGATGATGGATCTGCCGAGGGCTTCGACCATGAACCATGCGGATTCGCCGGCCGTCCTCGAGGGGATGCGGACGTTGTTCAGCGCCGGGGCGATGGGGCTGTTGACCGACGGCCAGTTGCTCGACCGCTTCGGCTCGGGGGCGGACGACGCGGCCGAGCCGGCGTTCGCCGCGCTCGTCGAGCGGCATGGGCCGATGGTCCTGGGGGTCTGCCGACGGCTGTTGAAGGACGATCACCTGGCCGAGGATGCGTTTCAGGCCACCTTCCTGGTGCTGGCCCGCCGAGGGGCGACGATCCGCGCCGGGGAAGCGCTCGGGGGTTGGCTGCACCGGGTCGCCCGGCGGGTGGCCCGGCGGTCGAAGGTGAGTCTAGATCGCCGCCGACGCCTGGAGCGGTCCGAGGTGGGGGAGGTGGTCGTGCCGTCGACCGATCTGGCTGAGCGTCGGGAAGTCTGGGCCGTCATCGACGCCGAGGTCGACCGCCTCGGCGCCACCCACCGCCTGCCCATCGTGCTCTGCGACCTCGAAGGCTTGACCCACGAGGAAGCGGCCCGCCACCTCCAATGGCCGGTCGGGACGGTCAAGAGCCGCTTGGCCCGGGGACGGAGTCGCCTCGGGGCTCGCCTCAAACGGCTCGGGTTCGCTCCGGGGGTGACGCTGGGGGCTGGGCTGGGGCTGGTTCCGGCCGGGGCCTCGGCGGCGGTTCCCAGCGCTCTCGTCGCGCTCACGGCCCGAGGGGCGGTCGGGTTCGCGGCGGGGCGACCGTTGGCCGCGTTGGCCGCCTCGACCGTGGTTGCACTCGCCAAAAAGGAGCTTTCCGCCATGACGCTCGCCCGCTGGACGATCCCCGGCACCCTGGCCGCGCTAGGGACCCTGGCCGCCTCGGGGGCGGTCCTCCTCGGAGGGCCACCCGAACCGACCAGGCCCGCCTCGCCCTTGATCCCCCTAGCCGTCCCCGTCGCCCAGGGTCCCGCCCCCGCCCCCCCGGCGACGACCCTGGGAGCCACCGGCCAAGTCGTCGATCAGGCCGGAAGACCGGTCCCCGGCGCGACCGTCTTGATCCGCGAATGGTCCACCTGGCGGACCCGTGGATTTAGGCCAGAGCAATACGCCCGCTTGAACCGAGGCGAGACGATCCCCGACATCCTGGCCCGGACCCAGACCGACGCCAGGGGCCAGTTTCGGTTCGAAGAGGTTGCCGGCCCAGCGTTTCCGTCCGTCCCCGAGGTTGGCAAAACTGTATTCCCCTACGACCTCGTCGTGCTGGCCGAAGGCCACGGAGTTGCGCATGAACACCTCACACCGGTGAATCAGAAGCGGCCTCTGGCGCTGACCTTGCCTGCCGAACGACTGGTCCAGGGGAGGATCGTCGAGCCGGGCGGCCGGCCGATCGCCGGGGCCAGGATCAGCGTCAACGCCGTCGGGCGGATTGGTGAAGACGACCAACACACCCAGAAGACCGAGGGGATGCTCAACCTCGGGTGGTCCTCAATCCCGCTGGTCGCGGTGTCGGACGCCAACGGCCGGTTTACGCTCCGGGGCCTGCCCGCCGAAGCCCAGATGAGCTTGATCATCCTGGCCCCCGGCCACGCTCGGGACTACCTGTACTGCGCGACGACCGACAAGCAACCCGCCGACCTCGTGGACGTGTCGATCCGCTCCGGGCAACGGACCGAGACACCGATCCCGATCCGGATCGGGGATCTGACGATCGAGTTGAAGCCGACCGACCACCGCCTCGTCGGTCGGGTTGTCTTCGAAGACGGTGGGAAGCCGGCCGCCCGGGTGGAGGTCTTCCATGCTCAAGAGCCGATCGGGGATACGGACGCCGAGGGCCGGTTCGAGATCAACGATCTGTCCGCCGGCCCGTTCGAGTTGCACGTCTCGGCTGAAGGGACCGACGCCGCGCCGCTGGCTTCGCGGGTCGAGATGCCCGCCGATGCCAAGGTCGTCGAGCGGACCTTTCAACTCCCCAAGGGGGCCACGATCACCGGCCAGGTCACGGACGCGGCAACCGGCCGAGGCGTCGAAGGGGTCGAACTCCGGTACGATGCTCAGATCGAGCCAGGCGAGGTCTGGTCCTTTTTCGGTTTGGGAGGGAAGACGGATCGAGAGGGGCGTTATCGGTTCGTCGCTCCGGCTGGCTCGGGCAAGCTCGAAGTGGTCGGCGTTCCGCCGGGCTATCCGCCGCTGCCGATGCGTGGGGTCGGTGAGCCGGCCGGATCTCGGTTCTCTCATGACGTTCGGAGTTCCAAAGGGGAGACCGCTGAAGCCGATTTCACCATCCCCCACGGTCAAGGCGTCCCCCTCCGGGCGCTCGGGCTTGACGGCCAGCCAGTCGAAGGGGCCGAAGTTCGCCTGATGAGTCTGTTCCAGAACGACAAGGTCGTGGGGCGGACCGACGCCGACGGGCGGTTCGAACTCGTCGGACTCGACCCAGCCAAGCAGCACACGGCCGACGTCACACATCCGACGCGGTTGATCGGCGCGCGGGTGATCGTCCCAACCCAGCCCAATGCCGCGATCGAGTTGAAGCTGGCCCCGCTTGGCTCGGTGGCGAGCCGGGTGCTCGACGGGGCGGGACGGCCGCTCGAAGGGGCAGCCGTCTTGCTCTACAACGACATGGAGTTTCCCGAGCGATACGGGATGCCGGTGGGGAATACCCTGGCCGATCGGACCGGGCAATTCCGGTTCGATCGCCTGATCGCAGGGGTCGAGTATTACCTCAACGTCAAGGCCGATGGCCATGCCAACGCGACGAGCGAGCGGTTCCAGGTCAAGCCGGGCAAAGCGCCGATCGTGGCGGAGTTCCGGCTCCCGGCCACGACGCAGACCCTCGACGGCTTCGTGGTCGATCCCCGGGGGAACCGGCTCGCGAAGGTCTCGGTCGGGGTGAAACCCGACTACTCGACGCGGTACACCCCCTCGGGCCGGTTCTTCGAGGACACCGACGGTCGGGGGGAATTTCACCTCGACGGCCTTCCCGGCGGCGAGTTGACGGTGATGGTCTACCGGCGGCCCGAGGGGGCGGACCTGACCATCAAGCATATGATCCGGGTCAAGGTCCAGGCAGGCTCGAAGGATGTCCGGATCGTCCTGCCCGACGCCAACGCTCGGCTCCAAGGGATCGAAGATTGAACCACTTCCGGGAGACTTTGGCATGAATCTCGTCAGCCTCACGCTCTTGCTCCTCACCGCGCCGGGCGACCGCCCCGACCTGACTGGTGGCGTCGCCTCGAAAGCGGGGGTCCCCGTGGCGGGGGCTCTCGTCCTGATCGACTCGGCGGGCGTCCGCCAGGGGACAAGCCCACTTTGCCCATCGTGCTATGCGGACTGCGCCAAGCGGGCCGAGACCGCCGCCGATGGAACATTCGCGATCAAGTCGGTCGACCCGGCGCTGATCTTTCGGGTCCTGGTGATCGCCGACGGCTTCCGGCCGACCTTCGTGGCCAAAGTTGATCCGGCCAAAGGGCCGATCCGGGCCGCGCTGGAGCCGTTGAAGCTGGACCAGATCCCGCCCGAGCGGATCGTCCGGGGGCGGGTGGTCGACGCGGCGGGACAACCGGTGGCGGGAGCGTCGATCGAGGCCAGGATGTTCCGGACCGACGAGTATTCGGGCTTTTCGCCGGGGATCTTCGACCCGCTGGCGATCACGGACCTGGCTGGGGAGTTCGCGCTGGTGTCGCGCTCGCCGATCCGCGACGTGGATCTCATGATCTCGGCCCGGAATCTCGCTCCGCACATCTTTCCGAAAGCGACCCCCACGCCGGAGCCGCGCCGGTTCGCGCTGGGTCTGGGGGCGGAAGTCACGGGCCGGTTGCTCCTGGGCGGCAAGCCGCTCGGCGGTGTGACGGTTGGTCTGGTTCAGGCCAACCGCGGCGGCAACACGTTTCTCGGGGCGACCGAGATCGGGACCGACGCCGAGGGCCGGTTCCTCTTCTCAAATGTCGTCCCGGGCGACGATTATTTCGTCTACGGGATCATGGCGAGCTTGCAAGGGCGGGGGGCCGTGGTCGCCCGGCGGGTCAAGGTGGGCGCCGAGGGTTCGAAGGCCGACGTTGGTGGTCTGGCCGTCGAACCCGGGCACCGGATCGCCGGCCAGGTGTTGCTCGCCGACGGCAAGTCGATCCCGCCGGGGACCCGGATCATGGTCTCGCGGGAGGAAGCCTGGGACAACCTTCAGACCACGCTCGACGCCGAGGGGCGGTTCGAGCTGGTCGGCCTCCCAACCGAGGAATATACCTTGAACGTCACCGTCAAGGGCTACCGGCTGTCGGGTCGGAACAAGAGCATCGACACGAACAACCCGTTCCGGCTCAAAAGCTTTGTCGATGGCGACCTCACCGGCTTGAAGATCCTGCTCGAACCGGGACAATGATCCCGGCCCTGGAGCACAGACCTCAACCTTTAGCAAACGTCGCCGTTCGCACCGAGTTCCCGGAAACGAAAGCTGTACCCGCGGGTATGGGCCGAAGGTCACGGCGCTTGTTGGGAATCGGCTCGACTCCGGAGGACGTAAAAGTAGCGGCGACGGGTGGGCTGTTCGTCGCGGAGGAACCCGTCGGCGACCCGACCCGCCTCGAACGCGAGTTGGAACGCCTCGCGGACGGCGCGCGACCAGGCTTCGGCGCGAGGCGGGTCGTCGCGGCGGATGGCGGCGACATTCGCGGGGATCTGCAAGAGCACCGGGAATGGATCTCGCAGACAGGACGGGTTGACCTCGGTCGGCTCGACCGCGCCGTCGGGGCGGTCGCGGAGCGTGATCAGGCGCGGGTAGTCGGCCCAGTCGGCGGGGGTCGGGGTGCCCCAGGCGGCCTCCGGGGCGGGCTGGTCGGCCAACTCGCCGGTGGTCGGCCACTCGACGATCAGGCGGTCGGTGGAAGTCCCGGCGTTGAGGGCGTCGGTCCGTCGGCCGTACATGTCCTCGATCAACCGCGTCGAGGTCGCCCCGAGGCGATGGATGTTGAAGTGGGCGTTCTTGCTCTGGAGTGGGTCAAACGACCAAGCAATCAGGTTGATCCCCTCCCGGCGGCAAAACTCACGCTGGGCGAGCTTGAATCGCGATCCAAGGCCCCGCCTCTGGTAGTCGGGGATGATCCCGGTGAGCTGCGAATAGAGGCAAAGCCGCCCCCCGACTTTGCCCAGGAACGCGAACGATAACCCCACCGCCGACCCGTCATCGCGGAACGCCCCCAGGACCAACCCGCCGTGGTGCTGGGCGCCGACCAGGGTCGCCAGCGGGACGACATAGGAGTCGTCGGTGATCCCCCAAGCCAAGCGCTGGGCGTCCTGACAAGCGAGGTAGTCGGCCACGCTGGCGGCCGGGCGGATCATCACGTCATCGCTCATGGTTCCAACCTATTCCAACCGAGGTCGAGCAACAGTCTCGCCAACAGCGTAGCTCGCTCGGGGAAACTCGTCAGGTCAATTTGTTCGTGGCCGGCATGGGCGCCGGCCCCTTCGATTCCCAGGCCGTCCAGCGTTGGCACGCCAAGGGCGGCGGTGAAGTTGCCATCCGACCCGCCGCCGGTCGAGCCTTCGCCGAATTGGAGGAACGTCCGGCCCACCTGCTGAGCCCGCTCGAACAGGGCCACTCCGCCCGGGGTCCGCTCCATCGGCGGGCGATTGAAGCCGCCCTCGACCGTGATCCTGGCCTCGGGGTGATGGGGTTGGAGCGACCGGATCGCGGCATCGAGCGCTTCGGCTTGGAGCAGCGTCCGGGCGCGGACGTCGACCTGCGCGGTCGCGCGGGCGGCCACCACGTTCGAGGTCGTCCCCCCCTCGATCGCACCGACATTGACCAACGTCCCGACCCGGTGGTCGGTCAAGCCGTGCAATGTAAGGATCAGCCGGGCCAACTCCTCGACGGCGCTGATCCCCTGTTCCGGCTCGACCCCGGCATGCGCGGCGCGGCCTCGCACGGTGATCCGGTAATCTCCCACCCCTTTCCGGGCCGTCTTGAGCGATCCGTCGGCCAGCGGCGGCTCGACCACCAGAACCTCGGCGGCCGCGCGGGCTCGGTCCTCGATCAACGTTCGCGACGTCGGGCTGCCGATCTCCTCGTCCGACGTCATCAAGACTTCGACCGGCTTTCGCGGGCGTAATTCCAACTTCCGGATCGCGTCCAGAGCGAATTCCACCTGGACGAGGCTCGCCTTCATGTCGTAGACGCCGGGGCCAAACGCCCGCTCTCCCTCGACCCGAAACGGCATGGAGGCCAGCGTTCCCCTCGGCCAGACCGTATCGAAATGCCCGAGGATGAGGGTTGGCCGGGCGTCCGAGAGGTTCGGGCCGTCCTCGAAGAAGCGGGCCAACAGGTGGTCGCCGCCAACAGGGTTGGCCACCACCGACACCCGCCCACCGATCGCCTCGAACCGCCCCGCGAGCGTCTGGGCCAGGGCATCGAGCGCGGCTTTGTCGCGGCTAGGCGACTCATGGTTGACCAGACCTCGGAGGGCTTCCAGCCAGTCCGGTCGACTGGAACGCAGGAAGTCGAGCAATTCTAACTCGTGCATGGCACTCGCGTCACCTTGCCCAGCGGGAACGACGAGGGTATTCTCAGGAGCATGTCCTCCCAACCGCCCTCTCGACGAGACTACATTACCTTGCGGGCGATCGAGCCGAAAGACGGCTCGTTGTCCTGCGACATCCAGATTTCGTTTCAACGGATGCAAGCCGTTGGGCGTCGAAGCCTGGGCCATGCCAAAGAATGCGGGTTGATTTTGCCCATGATTTTGGAGCAGCCGACCGCGATCTTCGAGGGCCTCCGTCGAGACGAGGATGAAGACAAATGGGGATCGGGGTGGCGCTGTTATTGTGGGCGGCCGACCCAAAGTTATCGATCCGACGGATCGGTGTCGCCTCCCTATCCAGGCCAAATTTACCTCGTGTTCGTCAACGATGAGCGAGTCGCCTACAATTGGCGGTGGAAGAAAGCCGACCTCGATCGCCCGAATCTGCCGGCCGGCTACCTGAGCCGCTTCAGACTCCAACTCCTCTGATCGTCGGATGGGAATCTGGGCGGCCCGGACGCAGGGCGTTAAAGTCGGCGGGGGAGATGCAATGATGCCGATGTCCAGCGATGACTTTGCCAAGCGGATGATGCTCCTGGCGCGGCCCGCCGATCAGTTTGAGCCGTCGGCCGTTTATGATCCCGACGGCGACTGTATTGAGTTTCTCGCCAAACCCGACCCCTTCTACGCTGAACGGGTCGATGATCTTGTGACTGTCTACTACAGCCAAGAGACGAACGAGGTGGTGGGGTCGCTCCTTAAAGGCGTCACCGACTTCTACAAAAAGCTGTCGGTAACTATGCCCGGCTTTCAGATCGAGGTTCGGGCTGGGCGAGTTCGACTCGTTCATGTGTTCCGGGCCCAACTTTGGGGTTCGACAACGGAGCCAAGGGATCTGGCGACGCTGGCTTACGAAAAGTTGATCCAAGTCGCCGAAGAGTCCGGTGTCGAGACGGAAGTGTCTTTTGCTTGACTTCGAAGGCCAAATCTTATCCAGAACGGTGGATCTTTTCGCCTCGCCCCAGGCTCGACAGCGGGCAGTTGCCTCGACAAATCGGTCCGGGGTGCCTAAAACGGGGAAGCTGATCAGTTCGACGCGGCCTCGGGTTCGAGGTCTGGCTCCGCCCGCCTTGGATCGAATGGAAAGTGAAGCGTGGCCGCAGTGATCGCATCCTTGCTCCGATACCGTTGGGCGTCGTTTGGTCTGGTCGCCTTGAGCCTGGTCGCCTTCCTCGTCGCGGGGAAGCGGGTGGGCTATGAGCAGTCGATCCGGTCGTTCTTTGGCGACAACGACCCCGACATCGTCGCCTACAACACGGCGTCGGCGGCGTTTGGTGATGACAACTTCGTGTTCGTCGCCTATGACGACCCCGAGCTGATCTCGGCCGGCGGGATGGATCGCGTCGCCGAGTTGGCCCGGGTCCTGGGGTCGAACAACTTGCCCGGCGTGATCCGGGTCGAGTCGCTCGACGCGATGCCGCTCCTCTGGAAGGTCGACGATGGCCTGATCGCGATGGATAAGCTGCCCGGCTTCGCTCGCGACCGGGCCAAGTCGGCGATGAAGCGGACGATCGGCTCCATCAGCCTGGCGGGGGACAGCCCGCTCTCCGTCGGTGGGGCGATCCGCAGCGCTAATGAGGCGGGGCGGGCGGATCTCAAAAAGCGGCTCACGGCGCACCCGTTGTTCGTCGGGACTTTGATCGACAAGACCGCGCGAACGACCGCTTGCGTCGTCCGACTCCGCAAGACCGAGGACCACGACGTCAAGGAGACCGTGGCCGAACTCCGCCTCCGGGCCGACGCCTTCGCCGAGCGGCACCACCTGGCCACGCCCGCGATCGTCGGCCCGCCGGTCTTGCTGGCGGATGGCTTTCGGAGCATCGAGGTTGATGGCCGTCGCTTGGCGATCGTCGGGATGGTGTTGATCGGCGTCGTCACCCTGACGGCGACGCGGAGCCTCTGGTGGGCGCTGGTCCCGATCCTATCGGGGTGGGCGGTCTGGCTCGGGACCGAGTGGATCATGGCGACCTTTGGCCTGAAGCTGGCGCTCTCGGGCGGGCCGCTGGTGGCGCAGATCATCGTCCTGACCATGCCGGCGGCGAGCCACCTGGCGATCCACTTCCGCGACGAGCGGCGGAAAGGTTTGCCCCTGCCCGAAGCCGCGCGGAACACGGTGGCGGCGGTGTCCAGCCCGATCTTGTGGTGCGCCATCACCGGGGCGATCGGTTATGGCGCCCTGGCGACGAGCAACGTGGCGCCGATCCGCCAGTTCGGCTGGATCATGGGGAGCTGCACGTTGCTGGCGTCGCTCCTAGTGATGGTGATCTCGCCGGCCGCGATGATCCCGCCGTTCCGCCTCGAACTGCCGATCCGGGTGGGGTCGGTGAGTCGGCTGGGGTCGGGGGTGAACTGGGTCACGGCCTGGGTGTACCGCCACCCGACCCCGATCGTGGTCGGCCTGCTCGCGTTGGTGATCCCCGTGGCGGCGGGGATGGGGGGGTTGACGTATGAGACGAACTACATCAACGCCTTCAAGCCCGAGACTCGCGTCGTCCGCGACTACGCGGCGGTCGAGTCGCGGCTGGGCGGGATCGGCGTCGTCGAACTACTCGTCCCGGTGGCCAGGGCCATCACCCCCGCCACCCTGGACAAGTTCCGCTCGGTCGAGGCGGGCCTGGTCAGCGGCGCGGGGAAGACGTTGCCCGGGGTGACGTCCGTCCTATCGCTGGCCACGGTGCTCGATCCCGAGGGGCGGATCGCGGCGCTCCCGGTCGAGTCGGCCACGCGCATCCTGGCGACCAAGCTCGACCTGATCGCCGCGTCGCCGCAGGCCGAGTTGCTCCGGGGGTTCCTCAACCCGGCCACCCAGCAAGCCCGCATCCTGGTCCGCCTGGTCGAGCAGCAACCGTCGGAGCGGAAGTCGGCCATCTTCGCCGCGGCGACCGAGCGGGCCAGAGCGGCGTTCGGTCCCACCTCGTTTTTGACCGGGTTGTCGTATCTGATGACCAAGACGACCGAAGGAGTGATCCAGACGCAGTGGCAGACCTTTTTCTACTCGGTCGCGGGGATCTTGTTGATGCTGACGATCGCCCTCCGCGGGCCGGTTTTGGCCGCCCTGGCGATCATCCCGACGTTGATGGCCGTGGCCTTGGTCTTGGGCTTGATGGGCTGGTCGGGGATCAAGCTCGACATGGCGACGGCTTTGGTGGCCAGCGTGGCGCTGGGCTTGTCGGTCGATGATACGTTTCATTGCCTGCTCCAGTACCGCCGCCAGCGCGCGGTGAACCGGTCGTTCGCGGCGAGCCTGTTCGCCAGTTATTCGGTATCGGGTCCGGGGGTGATCCTATCGAGCGCGGCGGTCGCCGTGGGCTTCCTGGCGCTCCAGTTCAGCGAGTTCGCTCCGTTCGCGAACTTCGGGGCGATGGTCGCCATCGCCACCGCCGGGAGCACGGTGGGGAACGTCCTGTTCCTGCCCGCTTGCTTGACGCTCGGCGAGCGCTGGCGCGCCCGAGCCAGGCGGCCCGTGGCGGTCGGGTCGTCGACGACTCCCGCTTGAGCCGGTCCGATTTGCGAAGATCGGCGCGAACCGACGCCAAACCGGGCGGAGGCGGGTACAATAGCTTGACCCTGACGAACTTTCGCTCGGAGTTTCGCCGTCATGGCCAAGAAGAAAAATCCGTCGCCCGGCCCTGAGTCCTCCTCGCTCCCGCCGGACGAAGGGCCGCCGGAACTCCCGACCCCGCTGACGGCATCCCCGGCTAGGGACGAGAACCCCAAGAGCCGCCTCACGCCCAAGAAGGCGGCGAAGAAACCGGTCAAAGCGAAGGCCCCCCAAAGCCCGCCACGAGACATGCGGGACGTGATGCACACCAAGGCGCTCGACCTGGCGATCAAGGCGAGCGAAACCTTTGACCCGAAGCGGCGGACCACCCTGGCCAAGGAAGCGATCAAGTTCAACCCCGACTGCGCCGAGGCGTATCTCCTCCTGGCGGAGGGGTCGAAGAACCGCAAAACAGCGCTCGGCCTGTTCGAGCAAGCCGTCGCCGCCGCCGAGCGGACGCTGGGGCCTGAGTTGTTCGTCGAGGGGGTCGGCCATTTCTGGAGCCTGCTCGAAACCCGCCCTTATATGCGGGCGCGCGCCGGGCTGGCCGAGGCGGCCTGGGCCTCGGGGCGACGCGAGGACGCGGTCGAGCACCTGGGGGATATGCTCCGGCTCAACCCCGGCGACAACCAGGGGTTGCGCTACCTCCTGGCCGGCTGGCTCTTGAATCTCGACCGGGTCGACGCCTTGCATGACTTGCTGGAACAGTACGACGAGGATTCGGCGACCTGGAACTTCACCCGGGCCTTGGCTTCGTTTCGGACCGAGGGGGATTCGCCCGCGTCCCGGAAGCTCCTGCAAACCGCCAAGAAGTCGAACAAGCACGTCATCGACTTCCTCACCGGCCGGAAAACCCTGCCGTCCGAACCGCCGCCTTATTATTCCCCCGGGGGGGAAGACGACGCGGTCCTGTACGTCGCCAACCACCTCGGGGCCTGGAAGTCGACCCCCGGCTCGCTGACCTGGGTCAAGTCGGCCACCATGCCCAAGAAGCGCAAAGCCAAGGGTCGGATTGCCGAGGGGCCATCGGTCGCGTCCGAACAGCGCTTGCTCGAACTCCCCGCCGAGGTTGACACCTGGCAGGCGGACTTCCGCCAGTTCGCCCGGCGGATCGAGGTCGGCGGCGAGCGGATTCGCCCCTGGATGGTCCTGGTGTCGAGCCGGAGCCGCGAACTCGTCCTGGGTCACGCGATGGTCGAGCAGGAACCGACCGCCGACTCGCTCTGGGACATCCTCACCGGCGCGATGGAGCACCCCGCGATGGGGGACCCGCACCGGCCCACCGAGATCCAGGTCCGCGCCGACTCGACCTGGGAAGCGCTGGAAGCCCCCCTCGAAGCGATTGGCGTCACTTGCGCCCCGACCGAAGCGCTCGACCAGATCGACTTCCTGTTCGAGAACCTGGCCAAGCACCTCGAAGGGGTCAAACAACCCGGCCTCCTCGACATGCCGGGCGTGACCGAGGAGCGGGTCGAGCGCTTCTACGAGGTCGCCGCCGAGTTCTATCGTCGCGCCCCGTGGCGTGCGCTCGGCTACGAGGCGATCATCCAGGTCGAGTGCGACCGGTACGACAGCGGCCCCTGGTACGCCGTGGTCATGGGGCAGTCGGGCCTGACGCTCGGCCTGGCCCTTTATGAAGACCTGGCCCTCCTCCGCCGGATGTACGCCGGCAAGCTGTCCGACGAGGAAGGAGCGCGGCGGACCGTCGCCTTGACCGTCACCTTCGACGACGAGGGAAGCCTGGCCGAAACCGACCTCGAAGCGATCGAGGCCAACGCCTGGCCGATCGCCTCGCCCGAAGGGTTCCCGTCCTTCTTCCGCAAAGAGCGGGGGCTGTCGATGCGTCCCCCCTTGGTCTGGGAAATCGACCTCATGGTCGCTTGCCTGGCCGCCTTGCCCGACTTCATCGCCCGCCGCGCCCTCGACGACCCGACCCGCGAACTCGTCGTCGTCCCCGACGCCGCGGGACTCCGGCTCGAACTCGGCCTGGCCTGGGTCCCCGAGCCGGGTTGATCTTTTTTTAGCCACGGATGAACACGGATGGAACACGGATCAGAGGAGAATCCCTTTCTGATCCGTGTTCCATCCGTGTTCATCCGTGGCCCGCTCTAGGTTTCTGGGGTGAGGTTTGCCGATGCGGATCGATCAGGTGACGCTGCGGTTGGTCCGGCTCCCGCTGGTCCGGACGTTCCGGACCAGTTCGAGCACCAAGTCGCACATTGACCACATCCTGGTTCACATCCGGACGACGGATGGCGGCGCAGGCTGGGGTGAGTCCGCCAGCCCCTCCGACCCGTATTATTGCCCCGAGACGACCGAAACGTGCTGGCACATCTTGCGCGACTTCCTCGTCCCTTCGGTCCTGGGTAAAGATTGGGAGACCCCGGCCGACCTGGTCCGCCTGTTCGGGCCGATCAAAGGGAACGGGTTCGCCCGGGCGGGGCTGGAGATGGCCGCTTGGGATGCGCTGGCCCGGTCGCGGGATGTCGCTTTGAGCCAATTGATTGGTGGGACGCGGACCGAGATCGCCTCGGGGGTCAGTCTCGGGATCGAGCGCGACATCCCGGCGCTGGTGGATCAGGTGGAGCGGTTCGTCGCCGAGGGCTACCGCCGGATCAAGCTCAAGATCGCCCCAGGTTGGGATGTTGAACCGGTCCGCGCGGTCCGCGTGCGGTTCCCGGATGTTCCGCTTCAGGTGGATGCGAACTCGGCTTATTCGTTGGAGCATGTGCGGATCTTCCAGACGCTGGACGACTTCGGCCTGCTCCTGATCGAGCAACCTTTGGCCCACGACGACATCATCGACCACGCCCAGCTTCAGGGTCAGATCCAGACGCCGGTCTGCCTCGACGAGAGCATCCACTTGGCCGACGACGCTCGGAAGGCCCTCGACCTCGGGGCGTGTCGGGTGATCAACATCAAGGTCAGCCGGGTCGGTGGCCTGGGGGAAGCAAAACGGATTCACGACCTCTGCCTAAGTCGAGGCGTTCCCGTTTGGTGCGGCGGGATGCACGAGTTCGGCGTCGGCCGCGCCGCCAACGTCGCCATCGCCAGCCTGCCTGGGTTCACCTTGGCGGGCGACGTGTCGGGGTCGGATAAGTATTACCATGAAGACCTCGTCGAGCCGCCGATCACCGCCGAGCGCGGCCTGGTCCAGGTGCCGACCACGCCCGGGATCGGCCACGAACCGATCCTGTCCCGAATCGAGCGGCAGACACTTCGCCAACTGGTGATCCGCTGACTTCCAAGATTTGTCAGGAGAAAACCCGGTGAACCTGTTTGACCTGTCGGGAAAAGTCGCCATCGTCACCGGCGGGAACGGCGGGATCGGCCTCGGGATCGCCCGAGGGCTGGCCGGGGCAGGGGCCTGGCTGGCGATCGTCGGGCGGAACGAGGGCAAGACCCGCGCCGCCGCCGCGACGATTGCCGGTGAGACCGGAGTCGAGGTCATGCCGCTAACCGGCGACATCAGCCGGGAGGAGGAAGTCGCCTCGGTTGTCCAGGCGGTCGTGGATCGGTTCGGCCGGCTCGATATCCTGGTCAACAACGCGGGGATCACCGTCCGGAAGCCGCCGCAAGACCTGACGCTCGCCGAGTGGAATCAGGTCCTCACCACCAACCTGACCGGGCCGTTCCTGCTGGCCAAGGCGGTCTACCCCGCTCTCAAAACGGCGGGTGGGGGCAAGATCATCAACATCGGCAGCATCAACGCGCTCTTCGGATCACCCTATGCGGCGGCCTACGCGAGCAGCAAGGGGGGCCTGGTGCAACTGACCAAGAGCCTCGCGCTGGCCTGGGCGGGCGACAACATCCAGGTCAACGCCATCCTACCCGGCTGGTTCGACACCGAATTGACCGAGCAAGCCCGCGCCCAGGTCGCCGGCCTCAACGAGCGGGTCCTGGCCCGGGTTCCGACCGGTCGATGGGCGCAACCGGACGACCTCGCCGGCACGGCCGTCTGGCTCGCCAGCCGAGCCAGCGACTTCGTCACCGGGACCACCATCACCGTCGACGGCGGGTTCAGCGTCGCCCCGTGATCGGGACCGAGACGACCGGACCCTTGCGGCGGGCGGCGGAGCCGAGTATCGTCCGGTGGTCCGTCGCCTGAGGGGGTTCCATCAGGCCAGCCTGCATCGTCCGTTTCCCCATCTCGGAGCGTCGTTCGATGGATCTACGGTTGGGAGGCCATGTCGCCGTGGTGGTTGGGGGTGCCCGAGGCGTGGGGCGGGCCATCGCCGAGGGCTTTCTCGCCGAAGGGGCACACGTCGCGGTCATCGACCGGGATCAGGCTGAGCCGTTGTTGGGCGGAGGAGCGGCCCGGACTTCGGGGTATGTCGCCGACGTGACCGACTGCGTGGCGATTCAAAGGGCGGCCGACGCGATCCGGGGGGACTTCGGCCGGGTCGATCATGTCGTGTTCGCGGCGGGGATCGGGTCGGGCAAGTTTGGATTCCCGTTCTGGAAGCTCGACCCGGGGGACTGGGATCGCGTGCTTCGGGTGAACCTCGTCGGCGCGGTCAACGTGGCCCACACCTTCGCGCCGGCGATGGCCGAGGCGCGGCGCGGGACGATCCTGTTTCTCGCGTCGGTGGCGGGCCAGATCGGCTCGCAGACCGACCCACCCTATAGCGCCTCCAAGGCGGGTTTGATCAACTTCGCCCAGTGCGCGGCGAAGGACCTCGCCCCGTTCGGGGTCCGGGTCAACTCGCTCTGCCCGGGGATGGTGCAAACCACCTTGAACCGCTCGGTTTATGAGTCGTGGGCTCGCCTACAAGCTGGTGAGGCATCGGCTCTCCCTTCCTATGAGGAGTGGGGCACGTCGAAGGTCAAGGCGCTGGTCCCGCTCGGGCGCTGGCAGACCGCCGAGGACATGGCGGCGATGGCCGTCTTCCTGGCGTCGGAGCGGGCCGAGAATGTCGCCGGGCAAACGATCAACGTCGATGGTGGTTATGTGATGCACTGGTAGAGCCGAGTCGATCGGGAAAGGGTCGGATGAGCGGACGACTGGCGGGCAAAGTCGCCCTGATCACCGGGGCGGCGTCGGGGATCGGCCTGGCGACGGCGGAGCGGTTCCTGCTCGAAGGGGCGACCGTGATCATGGCCGACAACCAGGCCGAGACGCTGCTGGCGGAGGTCGAGCGGCTCCGAGGCGCGGGGTATCGGGTCGTCCCGGCGATGACCGACGTTACCCGGTCCGACGAGGTCGCCGCGGCTGTTGTGCTCGCGGCGAACGAGTTTGGCCGGCTCGACATCCTCTTCGCCAACGCGGGGGTCGGCTACTCGGGCGAGCTGGTGGACACCACCGACGATGATTGGGATCGGGTCATGGCGGTCAACGCCAAGGGGGTCTTCCTGTCGGCTCGCGAGTCGGTCCGCCAGATGCTCGCCCAAGATCCGCCGGGCGGGTCGGTGGTCATCAACGGGTCGATCTCGGGCCTGGTCGGCATCCCGCAGCAAGCCCCCTACGCCCCGAGCAAAGGGGCGGTGGTCGAGCTGACCCGCCAGCTTGCCGTCGAGTACGCCACCCGGGGAATCCGGGTCAACTGCGTCTGCCCCGGGACGATCGACACGCCGGTCTTGCAAACCGGGATGGCGATGTCGGGCGACCCCGAGGGGTTTCTGGCGATGCTTGTCGGCGGCCACCCGATCGGCCGGGTCGGTCGGCCCGAGGAGGTCGCGGCGGCCGTCCTCTTCCTCGCCTCCGACGAGGCCAGCTTCATCACCGGCGCCATCCTGGCCGTCGACGGCGGGTACACGGCTCGATAACGCATCCATCTTCCGTTCAAAGGGCAACCTCCCATGTGGGCCATCATCCTCGGTTCGACCCTGCTCGCCGCGGCGCCTGTCGAGGGGGAAACCCGCCTCAAGGTCGACGCCGGCCAGGTCCTCCACCGCGTTTCCCCCTTGCTCTCAGGCGCTTGCATCGAGGACGTGAACCACGAGATCTACGGCGGCCTCTACA
>JAABUX010005138.1_pt1 | contig 16198 bp, 14 predicted proteins | sample 5561851 | NCBI WGS metagenome assembly JAABUX01 (sample SAMN10711883, study PRJNA513361) | rock metagenome | isolation source: Antarctica rocks | place: Antarctica: Victoria Land, Richard Nunatak red sandstone | collected 2016-01-03 | reverse complement strand
CTCTTCACTTCGCTTTCGCTTTCCACCTGGATAGGAAGGTCTGACCGAGGCTGATGGATTATGCTGACGCTTCGGCTGGAGTCAGCGGTCGTAGTTATATCAGGGCTGGAGAATGTACCTCTTTGTCAAGAGTGATACTTATTGGTAAAGGAAGTTGAAGGAGTCGCTCCTGAATCTCCGGTTGCTGATGGAGACGTATAATCTTTTGTAGACGTGCGCTCCTACGGACAGGCGTGATCGACCTTTTACGTTTGATACCGCGTGGTTGTACTGCTATAGGTTGTCAGCTGAAGAACGGTTTGGAATGTATGGTAGCTGTTTTACCTTGGTTTTTCAATGGGTCCAGCAAAGGTTGCCGCCCATATTTCTTCACATCTGATTTTGCTCGTGGTGGGGACATGATGATTGGGAATAAGGGAACGGGCAGCACATCTTTATTGCCGCTGGTGTTGGCAGGCAGTGAAGCCTTGGCGGCGGCACAGTTTCGGGGCTACGACAGTAACTAACCTAGACTGGTCCATGAGTCATCGGGATCATCGGCAGCCCGCCTGAAACACATCGTTCCACTTTTAGGTTAGCAATCACTACAACATTGATCAGATCGCGAGGAAAACTTCCTCTACGTTTGACCGACTTGCATGAGAGATAGGAGTCAATGAACATTACACTACACTTTGGTGTCTCAGCCTTCCTCCTCGTGCATCCTAGTCATCTCTTCAATGACGTCTACACACGGCCGGCCTTTGAGCTGGATGAATTGGGAGGAAGATGGGGGAGATCTTACCAGGATACAGAACATCACCTCTAGTTTATTGAAGGGTTTGATAGGAGGTGGACATTCCTTGGAGTTCCACAGACCAAATATGATTTATGACTTCCGGCCTAAAATCGGTGGGTCATACTGTGGCATTGATTTACCAGGCCATATACTAGGCCAGTGTTCGAAATAAGAAAGATGGGCCGATATGTCCCAACCATTCACAGAATGTAACTCACTCTTGTGAGTGCCGCTCGAGCAAATTTCGAGGAAATTCCCAGTCATTTGTACTGCGCTGACCAGCTGCAGATGTAATCAATCTCGGTATCACCGTCCATTCGGCATCAGCATTCATGTCCCTCTTCAACATTGCCTCCACGCATTTCAAGAGACCTTCTCTGGCTTCCTCGAAAGCTTTGTTGTGATTGTGTCGATCAACTTTTCTGGCGCAATACTGGTCTGTAATACCATCTAGCGGTTCCAGTAGTGATACTTCTTTGTCAAGGACCTCCGTAAGAAATCGAACTGTTTCTTCGCTAGTATTAAGAGTGCATAGCACGCGCAGGAGTGACAAGGTCATTTGTTCAAAGACCGCCCGTCTTTTGCTGATATCTTGACCGTTTAAAATAACATCAAAGTCTGCCAAGTAGCTGCCCCCAATGGGCTGAACGGTGTCGTCCACAATGTATGGAAGCAGTCGCTCACGGCACAACAAAGCACCTAGGGTTAGCGTAAATGCTTCAGGTATTTGTTCGAGACAAAGGTCTTCGATCAGCCTTTGATGCAGATTTAAGCTCACTTCCGATTTTATCCAATCGCTCAGCATTTCGAGGGTCTGATCATGATACGTAGAGCTCCAAGTAAGAAGCACGAGTATATTATTCTCTTCTTTCCGAAGGGATGGAAATTGGCGGTAGGTGTGCTCACTATCGTTTGTCAGCATTGTTTCTTCGCTATACGTAGGATGGTGATTTACAGGTGGAACCGAATCTGATCGACTTGTCGTGCGCCGAAACCGCACAGCAGTTGCGACGGAAGATTCTTTGGCCATTATTAGCGCGCGCCAGCCTCAGCTTCGATAGTACTGGTACCAAGTAGTTGTCGGGAAACCCGACAGGCACTAATGACATCATATGAAGGCCCCATTCGAGTGTATCTGGTATAGCTGGCTTTGATAGGTGCGCGAAAAGTTTCGATCTGAGAAGCGCGCCCTGTATTTCTTCCTGGTCGAAACGTCCAAATTGCCGTGAACAGGGAATGCCCAGAAAACTGGCGCAGAGGGACGCATTTTGACTTGTCGTGTAATCCATTCCGAAGTCGTGCTGTCGACAATCTACCTTACCACCGGAAGATTCAAGAAAGTTCGGGAATAATGAAATTGTCTGCTGCTCCAATCTTTTTCGAATCGACAGGGAAGTCTGCCGCCGTCAATAGCCTGGATAAGTCTGTGTGACCGTTCCGAAAAGGTTGGAGCCAGTCGTTCTGGTCCCACTCGAGGATGTCGAGGGCGGGGCTGGTGTTATACCGGTCACAACATCTCAGACAAAAGTACAAGAGGTTTTGCGTGAATTCCTTAACGATTCGAGGGTTGGAATGCTAGGCGTTATCAGCAGGTATATTGGAAGGTGGATGTAAGCTCACTTGAATGTCCCAATACAGGATTGCTCTTTCAAGCTCTATACCGAGGCCAGCCTTTCCGATAGCTCTTCGATAACATTCTGCGCCTTGTGGCTATTCGCGCAAGGCCGTTGCCCCTGCAGACCGCAAATGAACGGCGAGTAGCCACCCAGAGCGCCATATCGTAGCTATAACATTCCCTACCATGTATAGGGAAATCGCCGTCGAGAGCTATAATATTGAGTATTACAGTACCGGCGTAGCAAAGGTGTCGTGCATATAGGTCCGAGGACGCGCTTGGTCAATTTATCGTATGGATCCGGCCTTGGAGCTGAAAAGCATTCTTGCGAAAGCCTCAATTTCAAGCCTGGAGGCGCCATGGCAAACACCAATATGACATCTTCTCCGCGGGTTGCTACGATGGAGAAGAGATCCCATCTGCTTATTAGATACCGATCGGGAGGGTCGCTAGAGATGGACTTAATGGTGCTTCTCTAGTCGCTGGCTTGGATCGTCTGCAGCCCAGGCTGGGTGATCACGATTGGAATGGATCGTCAGTAAATTCGCGTGGCGGCAGTGAGTTAATTTGAGATATCACTTACATGAAAAGATAGTCCGTAGACGTTATACCACCCCGTCGAACCGTCTCCCTGTACATACTAGGTACGATCTCCTGTTCAATAAATCAATTGGTCTACCTAGCTGTGGCTTACAATAGTAGACAATACTTCCAAGGCCTTCTTACACGCGAGCCTATCCCTTGCTGGTCAATCAAATAAAAGCCGTCTGGAAGCTAAGTGGTTGCAGAGTGGAGATGAAAGTATTACGTGTGAAAGACCGGCGTGAGAAATTACCATCAGCTCTATTGTCCTACCATCAATTCTGCAAGGGAATGGAGTCGATACCTTTGGTGGGCCCACCGAGATGTAGCGTGGCGCTTGTACGACCAGGGCCGATTCTTTTGACATGGATATCTGCTACATCATGCCCGCCACACCGAATCCATTTACGAAAATTTATGGGAGTACTTAGTCGACCTCAACGCATCTAGTCATCTAATCAGAAACCTTAGATTCATACTTTCAACGGATATCACTGACTATCAGGCCTGTCACCCCCTCAGCAAGAAAGCATTTGGCATTCGTCACCACTATATCAGGCCTAGTCACCCTATGAAGAAGGAAGTATTGGGCATTCGTCGCTACCATCATATCAGGCCTAGCACCCTATGAAGAAGGAAGCATTGGGCGTTCGCCACCATCATATCAGGACCATCATATCAGGCCTGTCACCCCTTGAAGAAGGAAGTAGTGCGCATTCGTCACCATCATATCAGGCCTGTCACCCCTTGAAGAAGAAAGCATTGGGCGTTCGTCGCCACCATATCAGGCCTGTCAACCTATCAGCAAGAAAGCTCAGCAAGAAAGCATTACGCATCTATCACCACCATATTAGTCTTATCACCCCATCAAGAAGAGAGTAACCGATGCGATGAATAGAAGATCTCGTTCGACCGGCTTCACCTCACCCCTCCCGTTAGTCACTTCGCCTTACCGCCTCGTACTTATCCCTTCATTGAAAAGAACCTCCTCCCTCCATCCTTCTTACAATACCCGATACCGTTTGTACCTCCGTTGTTGTTGTGCTTCTCCTGCCAGTTTCTAGGATTCCATCCGCTTTAGACCTCATCAACCCGTCAGCCCCTTCAGTCGGTCTGACTGATTCCCTAGGGAGTTGCTGGGTGAGATTTTGGCGATTCTGCCCTTCCAGCACCGTGAAGTCCTCACTGCCCTTGTTTACTACAGCTAAGATTACCGAGCATGAGCGGCATAGTGAATGATAGATCGCGTTCAACCGCCCTTACCTTACCCCTCCTCCTGTCACTTCGCCTTGCCGACTCTTATCGCTTATACCTCCGTGCGCCTTCTTGTCTACAGACCATGGAGACGGGTCGAACTCATTAGTACTGGTTGGAAGGGGCCTTCTGCTGGTAGGAGACCTCGTGGCAGGCAGCCGAACACCTATCACTAACGCCATAAAAAACTATTTAATCTATCACCAATGCTGCAAATGATAGGTATGTACCACGCAGCATGTCAGTCCAGCTGCTATCATGAAGACATTACCTTCCTTTCCAGCTCGCGCATGTACCACGCAGCATGCCAGTCCTCAAGAAGAAAAATCAATTTCCTTTTCACCAATGCTATAAAGGAACGACGTCGATTCTAACTATTCGATCTATCACCAATGCTGTAAAGGATGCGGATACGCCAAGTACCATTTCCCGCTTGCACATGTCAGTCCTGGTCCGATGTCAGTCCTGTTGCGATGAAGAAGATATCAGCCTTATTTCCCGCTTGTACATGTCAGTTCTCTTGCAATAAAGAAGACATCACCTCATTTCCAGCTTGTACATGTCAGTTCTATTGCGATGAAGAAGAAATCCCCTCATTTCCCGCTTGCGCAGGTCAGTCCTGCTGCCATTATTTCCATTGTCCCATCTGACATAATGCGAAGGGAAGCCATGTTACCCCCCCTATTTTTTCGTCTTCAAATGATGGAGAGATACCTGGTTCACGCCTGATATATCTTGCAGGGCTCCCAAGGGTCCACGCCGTCTTCGGTCCTACACCTCGAACGCTTGCTAGGTTGGTACTCGGAGTCGCAATCGCTGTTGACAGATACACATTGTTCTGGGGGGGTTATAGGCCGCTTCTTCCCTGATTATCGATCGTGTGACGGTTTTTCCACCTCCAATATTCATGTCTGGTTCACGCTGATCTCTTGCAGGGCTCCCACGGGTCCACGCCGTCTTCGGTCCCACACCTCGAACGCGTGCTGGGTTGGTACTTGGAGTCGCAATCGCTGTTGTTGATGGATACGCATTGTTCTGACCAATTCATGGGCCGCTTCTTCCTTGTTCACCTGTGGTGCAACGGCTATTCTACCTGTAACATCACTTTCTTTATTGAACCCATGGGCAATGCCAGAAACCTCCCTCCTTCCTCCATCCTTCTGAGAATACCCTCATACCATTCGTACCTCCGTGCCCTTCTTGTTGTCTCTAGACCGTCGAGGTAGGTCGAATCTCTAAGTATTCTCATCGTGAATATCGTAATTCCTGCCCGATTTCTATCAACTGTTACCATCTATATATAGAAAAATATAACGCCTCAATAGCTACAACGCTCGTGATGCCTCTAAATTTCAATCGACTTGTCCCCCATGTGGGTGGGGAGCGGCCCTCAGGCTCTCGCCAGGCACCAACCTCCTCATCCAACGCCCCGACCGCTGGTCAACGTAAGCCTCCGGGAGGTAAGGGCGTGATCGGCGGTCGGGGAAGAAGAACATGGCATGGGTGGCACGGGGTGGGCTGGCCCACCCCGAGAAGCGCCCTCGTCCCTCCCCAGCATTGGTGCTGGGGGTATCAAGTCCGAACCTTCGGCTTGGATGCTTGGGATTGGGGAAGTCCGCAAAGTCGAAGTCGCGTCTTCATCTCCATAGGTGCCCCAGGTATGGCTCCGCTTCCTCCTCACACTTTCATACCCAGAAAACATGGGTGCTGTACCGTCTTCCGATGCACGCACTTCATGTATCGGGTTTCCAACCCATCGAATATCAAGAACACCACCGACAGCAGACCGTGACGGGAGGATTCTAACCATAACGGAAGCTCGGCGCGTACAAGGTTTCGATGACAACGATCTACTCATGGGGTTAGCTAGCGAACAGTGGAAGATCGTGGGAAATGGTATTAAGTATACTTATCTAATAAGGTAGAAAAGATTATAATATTATCTATATATACTTAATAGAAGTAGTATAATTTAATATTAATTACTAGAGAATACCTATAAAAACTTAGATTCTTATTAAGGTAAATTTACTTTAATTACCTAGTATTTATAGTATAGTAAGAAGATATATTTTAAGTTTAAGTATTATAACTAAGAAATTAATTAATAAAATATATATATAAAGTTAGAACTACTTTATAACTTTTTTATAACTTAATTATTTAATATAATTCTAGATATCTTATACTTTATAAATTAATTTAACTAATAGTATTAATATTGAAGCTATTATAGTATTTTAATACTTAATTATATCTAATATCTTAAAGTATATACGCGGATGTCTTTATAAGGAAATAATTTAGTAGATAAAATCTAAAGGCTTAATATTAATACTTATTAAGGAAAAATAAGTATAATCTAAGTAGATATACTAATTAAGAATAATCTAACTTTATTAGCTTAAAGTAGTATTTAATATATAGAAGTAATATTATATTTTAAATCTATAATAATAATATCTATTTAATAATAAATATAAGAATATCTAGTCTAATTATATAAAGGTTATCTATTCTTATTACTTATAAAACTCTTATATAGAGTTAATTATAAGTAATAGAGTATTATTATAAGTTAATACTTATATACTTTATAAACTATCTCTAAGATTTATTAATTATTATAGTAAATACTATTTAAATTAAATACTACTTCTATATAATATACTTATTATTTTCCTTTAATTATAAGGGTATCTTGAATAGTATTACCTTCTTACTATTATATATACTACTTATAAAATTATATAACTTATAATTAAGTCTTATTTTAAGGGTCTTAAGTAATATTACTAGTACGACTAATTTTATATAAAGCTTTATAAAATAAATTGAAGTACTTAATAAGAGAGCGTTCCTTATCTACTTTAAATATAACCTAATCAATACTCTAATATATTATTAGCTTACTAAGTATTTATAATATAATATTAATATTAATAATAGATATATCTATATTAATAATAGTAAGGATTACTCTTTCTTTTAGGTACTCTTATAAAGGTAGATTATTAATATAATCTATATACTTATAAATCTTATTAGATAAATTATAAATAAGATTCTTAGTAATATTAATATACCTCTAGTATATAAGAGGTTACTTAGTAGTAAAGTAATAGTAAGTAAGTTAATTATATAATATATTATACTATTATATTCAAGATTAATTAGATTAGAGTTATTAAGTTATTTACTAATAGTAAGGTTTAACTATATAATATCTAGCTAGAACTTAGTCTTTTAGAGATATACTTTAATAACCTAATTACTAGATCCTTCTAGTAAAATTAGTAGTATTTATTAAATATTATTATAGAAGTAAATTAAATTACTATTAGACCATACATAGTTATTATTATAAATATCTTAAAGACTTTAATTAATAGCTTTTATAAAATATCTACTTTATATTAATAGATCATCTTAAAAGATTATATAAGTTCTCTTAATAAGTTTATTAAATTTATCCCTTTCTTAATATTATATAAAGAGGTAGTACTAGAATCGAAAAAATCTAAAATTATAAGTAGGTTATATATCGACCTTCTAGGAATATTAATATAATACTTGAAGATACTATTATTAAAGCTACTTTTTAATTAGACTATAAATTCCTTATAATAGTATTCTAAATTATACTCTTACTACTACCCCTAGGCCTATTAGAAAAGAATAGAGTATTAGGAGTATTATACTTATTAATTCTACAAATATTAATTATAGTTATAATCTAAATAGTAGTATTCTATTTGTCCTTGTTAACCTTATCTTATAAGATATCTACTTTATTAGGAGTTATATAATCGTGATGGCTATCCTTTTACCAAGCGATTGATGATATTATCTTGTTCAGGAAGAAAAGCAACAGTGACGACAGTACTAACAATGACAGTCAGAAATATAGCAAGGCTTTTGGACATAATAGTTTGTTCCGAAATGCTATCCGATATCGATTGCAGTATCATCATTAAAATGAGCGTCATTGTTGCCCTCGGCGGAGCTGTAGCTCTCCAAAATTTGAGTAATGTATACGAGGGAGATTCTCTTGGATGAAGAGCGGGGTCTTGTTATCTATCGTTGCAACTCCAGCCGAGCACTGTAAGGGAGTCTGCACCTTGGGTGCACGACTACGCATGACATAGCCATTCACGTGTCAGACATGATTATCCGAGTCAAGGGAGAGGGTGTGGTCCATGGACTGTCATCTAAAGACCTTGTGCTTTTACGTTGATTTCGCTAGCGAGCCATATACATTTGTCCGAGGATCCTCATCGCCTTTCTCTGGTATACAGGGCCAGCTCAGCCTAAGGTATTAGGTGCTTCGCTGGATGCTGAGATGAGACGTTCTTAGCCTGCAAAACAAATTGAGCAGCATCTTAATCGCTGGCCAACGGACCTATGAACGCAATTGTGCCCGGCTGAATGTAGGGAGGTAGGTACAAGAATTGGCGCTGTGGTGGCAATGGGGCGCATGGGAAAAAGGGTGATAGATGAAAAGCTTGCTTAGGTTTTGCTTCATTAGTCTAGAGTAACTAAATAATCATAAACCAAACTTGACACAAGTACTAGACTCCTCCAAGGTTCTGCCCTGAAACATTGATGATTGACAGTCCGTGAGCTTGTAGGACCCGGTACTTCATCACCCTATCTATGAATCAAAGACGGTAGTTCCCGGCAAACCGTGAACGGCGGGCTTTGAGGATGTGGAGGCCAAAAAGGGGGCAGAGAAGGGACTACCCGTTCGTGTCTAAATGGTACTGTTTGACCGATGTAATGCGGAGATTGAGGTGGAGGTGGAGGTGGAGGTGCAAATGATCGAGGTGAGAGCTGTTGAAAATCTCGATCAAATATTAGCGTTTCGATGGACATCGGGTGCCCTTTCGTATTTGGCTACTGGTAGAGACTCTTTGGGGAAACGGGTGTGAGACCTCAAGTCGGTCTTGCGGGTGAGACGGTAATAAGTCATTTGCAGAACGCTGTACACGGTGCTCAGTGCTGGTATCTCTATCCAAGAAATCATGTCTTCAACGGCAAGAGCTGGCGTTGTGTCCTGGAAACCTGCTGCTGATTTCCGTCCAACGAGAAGGTGAGATTCCTGCGAAGTCCATGAGACGAGGGTATCTGTATCATGATTGGCAATGGATGCTTCAGCGCAATGATCCATATCTAGCTGTGAGTTATCGTCTAAGAGCGGCTACCTAAAGAAATGTTAGTTTAGCAGTCTACTGGATCTGTAGCACGTTTTCCCCAAGCCATTTAGAGTACTGGGTGGGAATGACAATCTTCTGGTCCATAAAAATTCGGATGGAAAGATCCTTTGAAGATGATGTCTTCATCAAGTAAGCCACGGCAAATAGATTGGTGAGCGGGACACCAAGCTACAGAGGCGTCCTTTTGGGTTCGCTGCATGAGGGCATGCATGGAAGCCGATTCTAGACTCGGCCTGGTTAACACCGGCATCGTACCAAACTAAATAAGGTACACCATCGTTAAATGAGACGCTGATATCCCAGCCCGTAAAGCAATGAGGATACCTGGACCCTCACCTTTTAGATGTGGGGAGTACTCTCGCGGCGAGTGCTCCCTGGACGAGTATTTCACCACTGCCCTCACCTTTTGGAGGTGGAGAGTACTCCCCCAGCGAGCGGTCCCTGGACGAGCCCGCGCCCAGAAGTGGAGGGCTCGCTCGCTTAGCAAGGAACATCGCAAGAGGGGGGCAAGGGAGTACTCTCCACAGGTAAGGTGTACTCGAAGCACTTTAGAAGAGACAAGGCATATGACAGCTACCGCCCAAAGGGAAGCCGCGCGGCAAGCCGTTGCATTTCGTGGGACGACGCCGGTCATCGATGGACCGTTGATCGGCACTCAAGAAGAGGTTGATAATAGAGGAGGAACGTCGAGAAGGGCTGCTCAAGGCCTCCGATCACACCGTTGCCGCTGAGGAGAATCTGCAGGAGATTGGGGGGATGGGCGGGACAGCTTTCCCGGCCGTGGTAGTACAGAGTACCCCTTTCAACGAGTCTGACAACGGTGGAGCTCGGAAGAAGCACAAGGCACTCGAAGGGTCGCGTAGGTACGAAATCCGAAAGTCCAAGCATTTGAGGATCATGTGCCTTTAAGGGATTTTGTATTTAGGTCGGGTCCGGTGTTGTGTATATCTGAGATTATTCTGATGTTCGAGACCTGTCGACTGTTTGGCTACCTAGTGATAAATCAACTCTGTATACGTGGTATCACGCGAGTAACATGGTTTGGCCGAAGATCGCAAGATCCGTATGGCTCGAGGAGCATTTTTAAATACCGCTGACAGCCCCAAGATTAGCTCTAGAGAATGGAGCCCAGAATGGTCCCTCCATAAGAATGTCCGGTTTAAGGCGGCTGTGTGGGCGAAGCGAAGTTTTTAAAGCATCAAATTCCGTGACTAAGCTATTACCCATCGAAGCACATCACCCTTATCAAGAGTAACGAATACACATGATAGTTAAACTCCAACGCCTACTTCTCTAGACGTTCTCATCTGTCGCAAGAAATCGAATAGCTGACCCAAGAGAATGGGTATTTAAGGCGAGAACTTGTGTATCATCAGAAAATGGACGAAGGTAGCTTACGCCTCGCGAGGGAGACGCAGGATGTTGTGGAAAGGCTTCGGCAGGCGGCCTTTGATCATAGAAACACGCAGAGGGAGATCGACATCGACTTTTGTAAGCCGGTCGAGCATGGTATTGAGAATGGAGATATGTAAGAGCAGTGCCAATAGGGGAGGGTGGTGGTGGCGTCTGTCAAATTGTAATTCAGACGTGGAAGGAATCTACTAACACATGAAGTGCACCTAATTCGACCGTCAACGGCAGTAGTATCTGAAAGCATAACCATTTATCTCTTCCACCTTCATCACGTTCTTTATCTCTTAGATCCGCATTCGCTGTTGTCTTATGTAGATATCACTGCTGGTAGGCCTAACCCCCTTCTGCCGAGTTCTGTCACTTTGGTGACTTCCGCACCTCCCTGCTCATCGATGAATGCTTGCACGACCGAGCCCGCCGCTTCGAGAATTACGCTGCTAGTCTCTGCCCTGGTTCTAATTTGCTTCGTAATTTCCTGCGCTGACGATGCGATCGAAAGAACATGCATCGCCACAAATGGCAGTTGGGACTCGTTGTCGAGATATTGCGGACCGATGTACTTCACCAGGGACTCGTGTAAGGAGGATCGAAGATTGCGTAGGAGTTCGAGGCTACGCGTGTGGAAGCTGAAGTAGTCGAACATTAGCTTCGGTAGCTCCTCGAGGATGCAGCTTTCGAGCGCCGTCATTAGCTGCAGGGAGGTGAGCTTCGAAGACTTCTCCCATTGCCGCCGTACACTGCCGTTTGCTTGCTCGTTGAGCAGGGCTTCGATGTTGTGTGCAGTCAGAGCCACGGATCCGCGGTTGCAGTACCCTTCGCGCAGTATCTCTAATATTGGCGAGGACTGCTCTAGCCCACGCGGGCCTTCCTTCGACGGCTCTACTGCGGTGATCCGGCGTTTACGGGCAAAGCTCTCTGCGCTGATACCTATCGCCAGACAAGATCTTTTATAACTGTCCTGGATGCCTCGCGGCGCTTTACCGACAAAGATGCGCTCTTCGCCGTGCGTCTCTAATATGCTGTCCATGTCAAGCCAAATGCCAATTGGATCGTGCTTCTGGCGCAGGGCGTTGTAGAGATGAGCGGGAAGGATGGCAGTCCCGCAGGCGCTGACGAGACCAAGGCCTGCCTTTTGAATCTTGAGTACGATGCTGAAACAAATGAGCCCACAAAGAACTGGGTGTCGCTCATAGAGGTAGAAGGATTCGATATCCCTGTTCGCATGGGTCTCCAGATCATTATCGACCGCAGCTTTCTTCTTCATGGCCCACAAGACGTCTTGGGATACCCACATGTCGATGGTGTCTACTATCGCCTTCAGACATATGTCATTCGTTTTATTCCAGGTATCGGGAGCACGAGCAGACAATATAAAGTCAAAATAGTTCTGAATTACATGCTTGGAGCGACTTCCAACCTCGGCAAGGTCCTGAAAGCCTCGACCAACGTCACGTCTCAGGACATGGGTTATGTCCAGAAAAGCCTGGGCCGCAAAAGCAAGCCAAATTGGTATCACCTTTATCCTGCACATCTTGCGGAGCCCAACGGTAAGTTCATCTTGCGCAGGCGGATCTCCACGAACCCATTCGAGCGTGCAGAATTCCTGGAGAATCTCGACTAGAATAATACGGTCCTCTGTAGCTTTCTGTTCGCCATCCATCTTTGACCTGTCCGAGTCCGGGTTATACACGCCATGATGGCCCCGTTTGAAAAGTGGAAAAACCTCAGGCTCGACCACAGTACAGAAAGAGGCGAGCAGTGTATGGGGATACGCAAATAGCCACTCAGACATGCTTTGTTTTATGTCGGACTTGAGCGAGGGAATACGTTCCAGAATTTCCATCAAGACATCATTGTAATCATTGAATTGAGGATAAGCGGAGAGAAAGTCTTCCTCGGTCCGACGGGCAATATCGAAACCCAGGTTGGTGGTCACGGATGCGGTTATCAGGTCGATTTTTTGAGACTTGTAATCGCTCCATAGTCGTTTGACAGACGACCGTATATCGTTCAAGTCCTGGAAAAGACAAAAGATCGCGAACAATCTCTCATCATTGACGCTATCATCGTCTTTGGGTATTTCGAGAATGTAAAATGTGGAAGGAACACTCTCAGGGAAGGCGGGCTTTGAGTTGGTGTCTGCTCGATCCTCTACATCCTGAGCCGCGAGCAAAATGTTGATATCCACTTGTGATTTGGAACCCTCGTTCTCCGACATAAAGCTGTGTTTAGAATTGAGACATGGACCAAGGGCCTGTAGAACATCTTCAAGAACATTGGCAAAGTGGAAATGTCCGTCATTTTTAGTCTTCTGCCCCGGACTGTGTCTCATGAACCAAGCGCTACATCTCTTCCGGGCCCTTATGGTTCGTAGTACCGCTCGAAGAACCATTGGAGGTACTAATACTGGCGGATTGCCAAAGTTTGCAATAGCTTCCGCGGATGGCACCAAGTCTTTGATAGGAACAGGGTAGGTAATTGGTGAATCTAGTTTCTTCCCTGATGGGCCAGACTTGGCGTTGCCTGCAGCTGCTTTGGCCTCTTTTCTTGTTTTACCCTTGAGACGCGTGGATTTGGGTACGGCATCCGACTTGTAGCCACAAGTCCGAGCAGTCTCATTCAGCCATTTGAGAAAAGTGGCAGTGTCATATTTGTAGCTTTGAGAGCTGCTTTCCACGAAGCCTGGGAGCATGTTGGCTTCGTGTCAGGGGCCTTGCTCAATATTGCAGTGCTTCGAATCCGATGGAAGGGTGCTGGGGAGCGAGCGAAGGACTATATGAGGGGCACAATCATATATCCCAATAGCTTTGTACCTAGTGTACGTGTTTGCTGGTGGACCTTGTTGGCTGGTCGTGGACACGGATGAGTGTCGAAAGTGTCTGCACCAATTCCAGAACAGCTGTAGGCGGACTGTAATCCCGTCATACTATTTAGCGTGTGCAATTCCAATTAGATTGCCAAGCAACACAGACACAGCGCCCCGACCCCGCAAGTTTATTAGCAATCCTCATAGAAATTTAAGTCAACCTCGCGCCAGCACTGCATATCGTGTCGCAGGACTTCCTAGAGACCGATTATCGTCCTGATTAGGTAGGTATAAGGCTCTTGGCATTGGATCCTAGATGTTTTATGGTGTTTATCGCTAATCTGGCTGGCGCAGTAGCTCTACCTCCCTACGCTATGCCACCACCGTCGTTCAGAAAAGACTCCTCTATCCACGACCGTGCCCACCTCCTTTTCGAATCACACTGGCGCCCTGAGGCAGTTGCGAGAGACGCCCATATGTATAGAGTAACAGGGTTTAATTGGGAGAGGAATATCGCGGTATATAGGCAGACAACAGTCCCTCGTCGTCTATATTTCCCAGGGAAAAGTCGCTCCCTCTCGCCTGCTACTCTCGATGCGCTGCTTGACTATCAGCGTCAGAAACCATGGCTGTATCAGGAAGACCTGGTTCATTACTTAGCGGAGGAATGGGATATATCTATACATCGGTCTACTATCGCACGAGCTCTCAAAGGAGCTAAGGTCTCTCATAAGCAGGGTCAACGTATAGGACCTCAGAGTCAAGAGCTTCAAGTCGCGTGGCAAGCGTTTACTAGCCAGGTAAAAGCGGAGCAGCTAGTATTTATCGATGAGCCCTTATTTAAGCTCCAGATGATGTGGCGATCTATGGCGTATACTCCTATTAGTGATCCTGCTCGGTATTATAGCGACATGAGACGAGGTGATACGTATGGTATTTTGCCCGCCTATACTACTAAGGGCTATCTTCCTTATACTGGAATCAAGAAAGTATACTACTCTAAGGACGACATTATCGATTGGCTAGTTAATCAGCTACTCCTATTATATAGCGAGCTCCCTCGGGAGCGAAGTATTATCGTCCTAGATAATGTTAGCGTCCATGTCGACCCTCGTATTATTAAGGCTATTGAGTAGAAGGGTTGCCTCGTTAAGTATTTACCCCCTTATTCGCCAGATTATAACCCTATCGAGCTCATATTCAGCGTGCTTAAGGCGTGGATAAGGCGTCATTTCGAGAGCTTTCGCCCCATGTTTTAAAACGACTTTGAGGGCTTCTTATAGTACGCTATTAAGTATAGTAGATGCGATAGGTTTATAAAGGAGTACTTTAAGTATAGCGACGCGGGGTATATCTTTAATAGCGAGATTGAGGCGTTTAAACGAGAGCAAGCTTAGTGGTAGATATGTTAGATTTTATATAAGCTAGCTACTTACAATACCATACTTCTTAAAACCCTCCTTCTTACTGGCCACCCCCTGGATTTATAAGGTTACGAGCATATTAATACTACTCCCTCTAGTACGTCTTAAACGTCCTTAGTTTACGACTCAGCTTACGAATAATACCGTTAGGAAGCCTAGTATCGACAGCTTACTTATAAATATGCGACGAAATATCCTCCATGCTCTTTATATCATTAATACCCCATCCTTCTTGATTGATCTTAGCCTGAATCTGACCGTACTAGATCTTCCTGTCCGCGCGATTCGTACCCTCCTTCTTCCATTGCTAGAAAGCGTCTAGTATGTCATCCTTATCCTCTGGATTACTGATGGGACTAGAGCGTGCTTAAATTGTTACCGCAGGAGGAGCCGCCGCGGACGGGGCAGATTGTAGCTGAGGACCAGGCGAGAGTATAGGAGGGGGAGCTTGATACGGATGGGATGGCTGATAAGACGGTGTGTAGGGATAGACTAGTAGAGTAGGAGGTAGAGGTAGAGGCCACTAAGGTATAGCCTGCTACTATACCGATTACTATCGGTTCTTATTTATTATCGACCTCATGCTCTTTATATTATTAAACTCTATCTGTTACTCCTACATCTCTTTCATCTAATCTATCGCTGACCTCTTACGACCAGGCCTCTTATCCTCGGCCTCTCGACTGCGCTCTATAAGCGTCTTGATAACAAGGTACGGGGGCGACTTATTAGTAGCCGTACTATTAACAACGGCACTCGCCTACCTCTCGCGGCTTACAGTATTTAATTTGTGGTGTCCGCTAGTATTATCAAACTAATAGGTCTCTTTATAGCTATAGGTCCGATCGTAGCACTTCCACCTACTAATGATCTTCTCACTGACATCGCATAGGGACTCGTTACGATTACGGACGACGGCGTGTGCCTCCTCCAGCTCACCGGTCCTAGTACGACGATGAGATAGGGACTAAGCAGGGCTATCAATGTTGAAATGTATGATGTCAATGAGTCATCTGCACGTGATTTGGGTGTAGTGCAATAGTATTATGATAACTAATGGATGGATGTAGCTATGTAGAATGGAATAACCATCACGAGAAATCTCTATTA
>JAABUX010005137.1_pt1 | contig 16200 bp, 6 predicted proteins | sample 5561851 | NCBI WGS metagenome assembly JAABUX01 (sample SAMN10711883, study PRJNA513361) | rock metagenome | isolation source: Antarctica rocks | place: Antarctica: Victoria Land, Richard Nunatak red sandstone | collected 2016-01-03 | reverse complement strand
GGCGCGACATCCTGACCCGTGCCGCCGCGGGCGCGGCGACAATCATCGCCGCTTCGACCGTGCCCGGCGCCGTGCAAGCCTTTGCCGCCGAGCGCGACGCGCGCCCCGCCGCCAAGACCCTCACCATCGGGGCCAAAGACTTCTCCGAGAGCCAGATCGTGGCCTACATGTACCAGTTGCTGCTGCAACAGGCAGGCGTCCCGGTCAATAGCCTCAAGATCAACTTGCGCTCGGATCAGGCCACTCCGCTCTTCCAGCGTGGCGACCTCGACATCTTCCCTGAGTACACCGGGACGGGCGTCAACAATATCCTGGGCGAGACCAACGTGCCGCACAACGCCCAGGCCTACTTCCAGGCCGCCAAGGCAGGCTACCAGCGCAAGTTCAAGCTGACCTGGCTCGACTACTCGCCGATGAACGACGCGCAGGGTTTCGCCACCACGCAGGCCGTCGCCAAGCAGTACGGCTTGAAGTCGCTGACGGACGTGTGGAAGAACGCCTCCAGGCTGCGCCTGATCGTGGCCGAGGAGTACCTGAACCGTGCCGACGGCTTGCAGGGCGCCGACAAGGTCTATGGTCAGGCCACCTTCAAGAACATCGTCAAGATCGCCGGGGCCGGCAGCCTGCGCTACCAGGCCCTGCTGTCCGGCAAGGGCGACGTTGTCGAGGCCTTCACCACCGACGGTGTGATCTCCGGCGAAAACCTGGTCGTCTTGAGCGACCCCAAGGGCTACGCGCTGCCGGACAATCTGGCGCCCGTGGTGCGCGATGACGCGCTGAGCAGCTATCCCAAGCTCGCTACCGTGCTCAACGACCTGGCCCCCAAGATTACCAGCGCGGCTATCACCGCCCTCAACTACCAGGCCGACGTCAAGGGCAAGAACGTGCAGACCCTGGCCCGAACCTTCCTGCAACAGCAGGGCCTGCTCAAGTAGCCGGTAGCCCACTATGAGCGCCGTCGTCTTTGAGCGCGTTGTCAAGCGGTACGGCGACGGGGGCCGCGCCGCGGTCGACGATTGTTCGTTGACGGTCGAGGAGGGCCAGTTCGTGGTCCTCCTCGGCCCCTCGGGCTGCGGCAAAACGACCCTCCTCAAGATGGTCAACCGCATCATCGAGCCCACCTCCGGGCACATCGCGGTTAACGGGACCGATATCCACGCGGTCCATGAAACGGAACTGCGACGCCACATCGGCTATGTGATCCAGCAGACCGGCCTGTTCCCGCATATGACCGTGGAACAGAACGTGGCCGTGGTGCCTAAGCTGTTGCACTGGGACAAGGTTCGCGTCGACAGGCGAACTAACGAACTACTGGACCTGGTCGGCCTACCGCCCAAGGAGTACCGCAAGCGCCGGCCACGCCAGCTCTCGGGCGGCCAGCAGCAGCGCGTGGGCATCGCCCGTGCCATGGCGGCGGACCCCGCCATCCTGCTGATGGACGAGCCGTTCGGCGCCATCGACGCCATCACGCGCACGCGCCTGCAGGACGAGTTGTTGCGCATCCAGTCGCAGGTGCACAAGACGATCCTGTTCGTCACCCACGATGTCGAGGAGGCGCTGCGCCTGGCCGACGTGCTGGTGGTGATGCGCGATGGGCGTATCCTGCAGGCCGATACGCCCCGCGAGATCCTGGCTCATCCCGCCGACCCGTTCGTTAGCCGGTTGACGGGAGCCGATGACGCGCTGCGCCAACTGAGCCTGGTCCCCGTCACCGAGGTGATGAGACCCACGTATGGAGACGCGCTCGCGCATGGTCGGCACGCACTGGACGGAAATCGGGGCGAGCAGACCGTATCTCACAAAGAGAGCGTGCGCGCCGCCCTCTCAGTGCTGATGGGCGACGGAGGGCGGGACATCATCGTCGTCGGCGACGACGGCGCGCCTCTCGGCACGGTATCGCTCGCCGACATCCAACGCGTCACGGCCCGCCCCGACGCTCAGGACGCCCAGGACAGCCAACCGGTCCTGGCCTACCGTGAGCAGGGGCCGGAGCGATGATCGACTATTTGAGCGACCCCGACAATCGGGCCTATGTGCTGCAGCGATTCGTGGAGCACCTGCAGATCTGCGGCATCTCGCTCGGGGTCGCCCTGCTGATCGCCGTGCCGCTTGGTGTCGCGCTCTCGCGCTACCAGCGCGCCTATGGCCCGGTCATGGGCGTGCTCGGCGCCATCTACACCATCCCCAGCATTGCCCTCTTTGGATTATTGCTGCCATTTTTCGGAGCAAACCAGACATCCGCAATCATAGCGCTGGTCATCTACGCGCAGTTCATCCTGGTACGCAACATCGTGGCCGGGTTAAACGGGGTCGACCCAACCATCATCGAAGCGGCGCGCGGCATGGGCATGAGCCCCCTGCAGATTCTTGGACGCATCGAGTTACCGCTGGCCCTGCCGGTCATCGTGGCCGGCCTGCGCATCGCCACGGTCACCACGATCGCCGTGGCCACGGTTGCGACCTATATCGCGGCGGGTGGATTGGGCGACGTGCTGGCCGACGGCATCCAGAAGATTCAGAGCCTGGCCTCGGCCGAGATTGAAGCGGGGGCGCTGGCGCTGGCGCTTCTGGCCATCGCGGCCGACCTCATCCTGCGCGCCGTCGAGTACGCGGCCGGCCGCGCCGCCGGGCGGCCCTCGCGCGCCTCGGCGCTGAGCCGCTAGCACCTCCACCCCACGCTTGTTCCTCCCAAGGCAACCCTCACCCCTAACCCCTCTCCCGCGGTCGGGAGAGGGGAAACGAGGCGTGTCATGCTTACCCCTTGCCTGTCGCACGAGAAAGAGGTCGGGAGTGGGAGCCCTCCCGTGAAAACTAGATGGCCTGTATTCTTCTCCCGGCACTTGGCAAAACTCACATGGAGTGGCATACTATGACTAACCGGGCTATGTGTCAAATTGACACTATCCCGCTAGACGCCTGGAAGCGTATTCAGGACGGCGGGAGGCGGTTGGTGTCCGACGGGGACACGGGAGAATAGGTCATGGAATGTCATGAGGCGACGGCCAGCGGCGAGGCGGCCGAGACGCTGGCTGAGACAGAGGTATTGGTCATCGGCGGGGGCCTGGCCGGGCTCTTCACCGCGTTGTGCGCGGCCGAGACGGCCCGCGTGACGCTGGTCACCGAGGGCACATTGTTGGCCAGCAACTCCTACTGGGCGCAGGGCGGGGTCGCGGCGGCGGTCGACGACGAAGATACGCCGCTCTTGCACGCCGCGGACACCCTGCGCGTAGGGGGAGGACTCAACAACCCCGAGGCGGTGCGCATCCTGTCCGAAGAGGGCCCGGCGCGCATCAGCGACCTGCTGCGCCTGGGCGTGCTGTTCGATGGTGGTCCGGGCGGGCCGCACCTGGGGCTCGAAGGGGGCCATAGCCGCCGCCGCATCCTGCACGCCGCGGGCAGCGCCACCGGTAGCCGCATCGTCGCCGTGCTGGCTGAGCAGGTACGCCGTCACCCCGGCATCACGGTGCGCGAGGAGACCGTTGCCTGTGCCCTGCTCTCCGACGGCGCCCGCTGCTCCGGCGCACTGCTCCAGCACCGGGAGACCGGGCAGCGCCAGTTCGCGCTGGCCCCGGCAACGGTCGTGGCCACCGGCGGCGCCAGCGCCCTCTACAGCCGCACCACCAATCCGCCCGCGGCGCGCGGCGCGGGTATTGCCCTGGCCGCGGCGGCGGGCGCGGCCATTGCCGACATGGAGTTTGTGCAGTTCCACCCCACTGCCCTGGCGCTGCCCAACGAGCGCAGCTTCCTGCTCAGCGAGGCCTTGCGCGGCGAGGGCGCGCGCCTGCTCAACACAGCGGGAGAGCGCTTCATGCTCGCGCGGCACGAGCTGGGCGAGTTGGCCCCGCGCGACGTGGTGGCGCGCGCCATTGTGGATGAGTTGCGCCGCGATGGCACGGACCACGTCTACCTCAGCCTACGCCACCTTGACCCCGCGCCTCTACGCGTACGCTTCGCCAACATCGACGCCTACCTGCTCGGCAAGGGGCTCGATCTGGTCACCGATCTCTTGCCCGTCGCGCCGGCCGCGCACTACCTGATGGGCGGCATCGCGACCGACATCTGGGGCGCCACGACCGTCGCCGGCCTGCTGGCCTGCGGCGAGGTCACCTGCACGGGCGTGCATGGCGCCAACCGCCTGGCCAGCAACTCGCTGCTGGAGTGCCTCGTCTTCGGCGCCCGCGCCGCCCGCGCGGCGGTTGCCTACGCCGGCTACACGAGGGTTTCCGCGACCAATGTCGCGGTGGATGCCATCCCGGAGCCGGTGGTCTACCCCGGTGAGCCGCCCGAGGCCGAACTGACGCAATTGCGCGAGGCGCTGATGGCGCGGGCGGGCCTGGTGCGCGACGAGGCTGGGCTGGCTAGCCTGGAGGCCGATCTGGCCGCGTGGCGGGGCAACACCGGCGCGACGTTGCGGCCAGCCATCGACGTGGCGGCGATGATCGCGCGCTCGGCGCGGCTACGCACCGAGAGCCGCGGGGCACACCTGCGCGCCGACTACCCGGGGGAGGACCCCTCCTGGGCGGCGCACATCGTCCTGCAAGACGGGGCGGCGCGGATCGAGTCACGCCTGCCCGTAGCGACGTGGCTGCCCATGACCGCCCTCGCCGCGTTCGACCACGCGCATCAAGACGCCGCCATCAGCGCGCTGGCCGACAGCCGGATGCCCGCTGCCGCCGTCTTAGGAGGCCACCGTGACGTCGCCTAGCCAGCCCAACACGGATGACGCAGGGACAACCATGGCACATGAGGCGCAGGGGAGCGTCGACGTCGCTCCCCTGCGCGATGTCGCGCCGAGCGTGACAAAAACATTCATGCCCGATCCACTGGCGGGATTCCCTGTCCTGCGCGCCGAGATCGAGCGCCTGATCGACGCGGCGCTGGCCGAAGATATCGGCCCCGGCGACGTGACTACGTTGGCCACGGTGGCGCCTGAGGCCGAGGCAACCGCCCACATGCTAGCGAAGGCGCCGGGACGCATCGTGGGGCTACCCATCGCGGCGGCAGTGTTCGCGCGGCTTGACCCGCGCGTAGAGTTTCAGGCGCTCATCGACGAGGGCGCGTCGATCACCTGGCGACCCGAGAGGATTGCAACTATAAGCGGGCCAACGCGCTCGATCCTGACGGGGGAGCGTGTGGCCCTCAACATCGTGCAGCGGCTCTCGGGCGTGGCCACCATGGCCGCGCGCTGCGCCAAAGCCGTCGAGGGAACCAAGGCGCGCATCCTGGACACGCGCAAGACCACCCCGGGCATGCGCGCGCTGGAGAAGTATGCCGTGCGTATGGGCGGGGGGCACAACCACCGCACCGGCCTCTACGACGGCATCCTGATCAAAGACAACCACATCCGCGCGGCCGGTGGGATCACGGCGGCAGTCGCGGCCGCGCGGCGCTACGCCCAACCATTGGTACGCGTCGAGGTCGAGGTCAGCACCAGAATCGAGTTGGAGGAGGCCCTGGCCGCCGAGGCTGACATGATCCTGCTCGACAACATGAGGACATCGATGCTGCGCACGGCCGTCGAGCTGGCGGCCGGGCGCGCCCTACTCGAAGCCTCGGGCGGTATCACGCTGCAAAACCTGCGCGAGGTCGCCGAGACCGGCGTCGACTTCATCTCGCTAGGCGCCATCACGCACTCAGCTCCAGCCCTGGACATCAGCCTGGATATCATCGACGGAGACTGGAGCTTCCAGTCCTCCCGCGTGTACGACACTATCTGACCTACAAGGACAACGATCATGACCATGACAATGGAGCCCTCTGTCGTCACCCCGACCGTCGACACCAAAGACGAGATCACGCCCGAACTGCTCGACGAACTCGCCTACTGGAAGCGCGAGCGCAACGCGGTGATCCTGGCGCACAACTACCAGATCGGTCCCATCCAGGACGTGGCCGATTTCGTGGGCGACTCGCTGGGCCTTTCCCAGAAGGCCGCAGCCACCGACGCCGACACCATCGTCTTCTGCGGCGTGCACTTCATGGCCGAGACGGCGGCCATCCTCTCGCCCCACAAGACGGTGCTGATCCCCGACCTCGGGGCCGGCTGCTCGCTGGCTGCCTCCATCAATGTGGAGCAGTTGCGCGCCTGGAAGCGCGAGCATCCCGGCGCGGCCGTCGTCTCTTATGTCAACACCACGGCCGAGGTCAAGGCCGAGAGCGACTACTGCTGCACCTCCTCCAACGCTGTGCAGGTGGTGGAGTCGATCCCCGCCGACCACGAGATCCTGTTCCTGCCCGACATGTTCCTGGGCTCGTACGTCAAGCGTCTGACCGGGCGCGCCAACATGGAGATTTGGGCCGGCGAGTGCCACGTCCACGCGGCGATCCGCTCCAGCGACATCGAGGCGCAGCGCGCGGCGCATCCCGACGCCGAGTTCATGATCCATCCCGAGTGCGGCTGCTCCACCGCCACCATGAACGGCTTGGCCACGGGGCGCATCTCGCCCGAGGGCACCAAGCTGCTCTCCACCGAGGGCATGATGCGCCACGCCAGGGCGTCGGACAAGCGTGAGTTCATCGTGGCCACCGAGGTGGGCGTGCTACACCGGCTGCGCCGCGACAACCCGGAGAAGAGCTTCCTGCCGGTCAGCGAGCGCATGCTGTGCCGCTACATGAAGATGATCACGGTCGAGAACCTGCTGGAATCGCTGCGCCACAACCAGTACCGCGTCACCGTCCCCACCGACACGGCGGACCGCGCCCGGCTCTCCATTGAGCGCATGCTCGCTATCGTGTAAACCCGACCACGCGTCACGAGTCAGCGGCGGCAGTTTTCTTCGCCCACGCATCAAGCATCTTCGCCGCGCAGGCGACGCAACTCAGCTTCGAGCTCGGCGATGCGTCGTTGCGCATCAGTGGCGCGCTGCTCCACATCGGCGGCACGCTGCTCCACATCGGCGGCGTGCCGCTCTACGTCGGCGGCGCGTCGCTCTACGTCGGCGGCGCGTCGCTCCGCGGCGAGGCGGCGCCGACGTTCCTGTGAGTAGGGCGGCATGAAGACGCCGTGCCGGTCGTAGATGCCCAGCAGCACGCCTTGCGGTTGGAAAGAGACGCCGATCGACGTGCTGTGCCAGAGGCCATCGGCGGTGGGCTGCCACGGTGTGAAGCCCGTCCCCTGCAGCCGCCACGCCCGCACCTGCGTGCCCCGTCGGTCGAGGAGATGGGCAGTCGGGTCGAACACGAGATACTCTTGCACGCCCGCGCGGGCATAGGTGGCCCCTTTCTCTCCCACGTCCGCGGCCACGGTCGACCGGCTAGCGACCTCGATGACGAGCCACGGCGGCCCGTCAACCGCAAGAGTGATAGTCGGGACGTCGGGGGCGATCGGGTGCGGATGGACCAGAATGTCCGGCATCGGCGTATAGAGAGTGCCATCGCGGCGGGTCAAGCCTTCCACCCGCATCTGGTTGCCGGCGCCCCAGGTCTCGCTCTGTTCCAGGCGCACCTGCTCCAACGTCGCGAAGATGGCGCCAATGGCTTGCTGATGCAAACTTGTCCCCACGACACTCTCCTCCGTGTCGTCCGGCAACCACACGACATCGGCCGTCGCCGCCCGCTCGCTCCCCGCCGCCATTTCCCACCTCCCCGGTCTACCTCAAGGCCGTTGTTTCAAGTCTAGCAGACAAGCGACAGGGCCATGTTATCCGATGACATGGCCCTGGATCAGCGATGAGGCGCGGCGTCGTCCTCTCGGACACTGGACCAGGCGGGCGACGTGGTCCGCGCTCCCTGCTCCCTGTGTCGTGTCCTGACTATGCACAAGCGACGGGGCGTGTCACTTCCCCAACCGTGACGTGATGCGTCATGGCAAGCGTGGTTCGCTCACCGGCATCTCGACCCGGTAGACGGCGCCGACGCGCCCTTGGGAATCGCGCGCACGCACCTTCAGCAGGACGACCCCGCTATGTCCCGGAACGAGCAGCGACGAGCGTAGCGGAACGGTTATGTCTACTCGTCCCTGCTGGTTGGCGCGGCGCAAGGTGTAGTAGAAGTAGGCAACGATGCGCTGACCGTGGCGGACCAAATGTCCTACCACGCCAGGCCCGATGTCGTCGCGACGCGCGGCCCCGATCTCCACCGTCACGTCGACCAGCGTCCGCGGCGCGGTCGTGACCCCGAGACCCACCATCGCGCCACGGTTCTTGTGGGATGGTAGCGCGGCGGGTAGTGTTACCCGCGAGACGCTCAGGGACACGCGCAGGCTGGTGGCTGAGGACGGCCGCGGTTGGATGCGGAACAGGGTCTCCGCCGTCGGGTGACGGCCGCGCGCGGCGCAGGAGAGACCCGGTGCGACCGTCTCGACCAGGACACGGCCGAACCGTGCCCTGCGCCCAACGTACAAGACCAGCGCGGCGCGCCCGTCGCGGCCAGCCAGGAAGGTGAAGCGGTAGCGGTAGCGGTTGCCCTGCCCGCTCAAATGCATGGAGGTAAGCGCCACGCCGCGCCGTGACCCGTCGCGGTAGAGGCGCGCCATCCGCGCGAAGGAGTCGCCAGGCGGCAGGGCGAACGTCACCTCCAGCAGAGCGCGTGATTGCGTGCGGACGGACAGCGTCTCGAAGCCGCGACGGCGCACGATGCGCGGGCGCGCCGTGACCGTGAGCCGGCAGGCCGACGTTGGCTTGCCCGTGGGCATTGTCGCCGTTGTGGTCGGGGTCGACGGCGTGACAGAAGCGGACATGGTTGCCGTTGCCGGTGGCGTACCAGACGGCGAGGACGTGGGCATGGCCGTGGATGTCGCCGAGCTCGGACTCGTTGCCGTCGCGGACGTGGCCGGCGCTGTGACGCTCGTCCCGGTTGGCGACGCGCTTGCGCTTGCCGTCGGCGTCGTGGCACTGGTCGCGGTGGGCGTCGACGTCGGGGTTGACGTTGGCGTCATGGTCAGCGCGGACGCCATGGTCGGCGCGGATGCCATGGTACTGGTCGCGGTCGGGGTTGTTGGCATCGTACTGGTTGCGGTCGGCGTCGATGTCGGCGTGGCCGTAGCCGTGGCCGTAGCCGTGGCCGTGGCCGTAGGCGGTGTCCGGACTGGGGACGCCGTCAGCGTAGGCGACGCCATGACAGAACCGGTGGGAGTAGCAGTTGGCGGTGTTCCCGTCGGCGTAGACGTGGCTGTCGGAGGCGTTCCTGTCGGCGTGAACGTCGCGGTTGACGTGGCCGTTGCGGTTGGCGGCGTCCCTGTCGCTGTAGCCGTCGGGGTTGGCGGTGTGCCGGTCGGCGTCACAGCAGACGTGGCCATCGCGGTCGGTGGTGTCCCCGTTGGCGTAGCTGTTGTGGTCGGCGGTGTCCCTGTCACCGTGGCCATCGCAGTTAGCGGTGTCCCTGTCACCGTGGCCGTCGTGGTCGGCGGCGTGCCGGTTGGCGGCGTGCCGGTTGGCGGCGTAGAGGATGCGGGCGTGATGGTGGGGGTGGTTGGCGTCGGTGACGGAGATGGCGTGTTGCCAGTGACGGTGAAGACCGCCGAGGCACAGATGCCGCTCGTGTCGCCGCAGGCCATCAGCAGCGCCCGCCCGGAGACTGTCGGGCTGGTTGGGATAGTCTGGGTCGTCGCTAGCGTGCCATCGGGCTGCGCCGTGGCGTGGCCCAACAACGTATCGCCAAGGGTGAGTTCGACGTTCTCAGCGGGGGTATAGATCATGGTCGTCGTGATCTCGATCATCGATCCAACCGGTCCGTTGTCCGGCGTCAAGGACAGCTTCAATGGAGGCGGCACTGGCGTGGTGACCGGCGTGGTGCTGCCAACGTCGAAGAAGGCCTCGCCCGACCGGCCATCCGTCTGCCCGGTGGCTGTGATGGTGACCAGGCCGCTGAGCCCCTGGGGTACCGTCTCCGTCGTGGAGAACGCGCCGCTGCCATCCACGGTGGCCGTGCCCAGGGCCACGTTGCCCATGGTGATGGCCACCGTCTCGCCGGGCTGGTAGTCCGGGGACGAACTGAGGCCGAAGCTCGTCCCCGGCAGACCGAGGACCGTCGTCAGTGTGATGTGCGGTGCGACGGTTGGGGTCGGCGGATCGACCCTGAACTGAACGGTCGCGATGCGCTGGTCGCCGACGGTCGTTCCGTCGAGGCCGACGATGTAGTCGCCCGGCTGAGCGGGCACGGTAAGGGAGATGCCGTAGACGCCGTCGTTGGCGCTACCGTCGCCATGCCTCCCGTCATCGGTCAGCGTCAGCGGTTGCGTACTCGACACGGCGCCTGTTTGTGAGAGCGACGAGATCGTGCCCGTGACCATGCCGCCATCGCTCACGCCGATCGTCTGCGTCATACCGGCAGTGCTAACCTGTGCCAGCGTCGCCGTAAGCGTCGCGGTCTGGCCGGGCGTGTAGGAGAAGTGGTCCATCTGTCCCGACAGTTGCAGACCAGTGGGGCTCTTCGTCGTGAACAGGAGGGTCACAGGGAGCGGATTCTGATTGCTCGTGAGGGGATTAGTGACCGTGAGCGTCCATGACCCGTTCATCGGATTGTTCATCGTGAAGCCAAGGGACGGAACCTCGCCCGTGCTGTTGTCGAAATAGGAAACCCCGGACTCGGACGACGCAGGGGACGAGATCGTGCCATTGGGACCGGAGAGGGTCAGGTCTGGATTGGTCACCCCGGTACCGAGCCCCGCGACCGCGAGGGCGGCGAGGTCGGTCAGGTCGCGCGCTTGGACGGTCAGGCTCATAGACTGACCGGGCGTGAGCACGGCATGTCGGATGCTCAATGCCAGAGTGGGGGATCCCTCGGGCACGGGAGCGGCGCTCGTGCTTGACGCGGCGGATGCGCGTGGAGCGAGAACGTATGGAGATGACATGCCCGTTACCGTTCTTCTAGCGAGAGAAGCGGTGTTAAGAGAAGGGGCGCTAGATGACAAGGTCGCGAGGGTAGGGTCCTTTAGCTTGCGTAAGATCCTGGCGAAAATAGATGGCGATCGCTGCTCGACCCCGTCGAAAGCTCCTGAACAGGTGAGCGATGTCGAATGCGTCGCCAGGCGCCCCTCGTATTCGGAATTGCTCAAGGGTACGGGCGCCGGATTACCGTCCGCGGGTAGCGTCCTTGTACTATCACCCAGGACAATAAGATCGGATGGATATCCTCCGGCGCCAATAGCCTGAACCTCCGCGGAAGGACTGCTGGAAGGGAAAGGACAGTCATTCGCCACAATACTACCGCCGATGGCGTAGTAGTGAATGCCTTTCCGATCGTACACATTGGGGTTAATAACCCATTGCACAAAGGATGGCGAGTTCTGTATCACGGCCGGCTGCGGGGCAGTGCCGGCAAAGTATTGTGATTGTGCCACGGCACTGATCCCAGGAATCGCGGCCGCGAGGGTGCCTGCGTCGCCCGCATTCGATCCCATGTTAGGAACACCTACCATGATGAAACGGGTAGCCGTCCCTTGCTGTAGATCGTCGTGGATGTAGGTGCGGGTGATGAGCCCGCCCATACTGTGGCCCACCAAATCGACCTTTTCCGCTCCTGCCTGTTGCCGCACGAAGTCGACCCAATGACCAAGATTGGCCGCGTTGACGAAGACATCGTTAGTGGGATTACCCGTTGTGTTAATCATATTGAGCGGATCGGGAGGATAGCCGTAGCTCACCTGCACATGCTGCGCCTCGGGTTGGACCAGGTCGGACGGGAAATTGGGTATAGCAGCCGCAGTGGTCGGGAACAGGCTTGCGATGTTGTTGGGGGGATAGCCAGCTGCCGCGAGAAACCCGTTCGGCCCATACCATCGGAACCAGCCCTGGAACGTGTCCCTCAGTCCATGCACCAGCACGAGCGGACGAGGGTCGATGTTAATGGTGGCCGGAGCCGAAGTGATGGCCGGGTCGGTTTGCGGCGTGAACGTTGCCGTCAGTTGCCGCGTTGGCTGCCGAATCCCGGAGTCCCAGGCCCATCCATCGGACGGGATGTCGACTTGCACGCTTCTCGATTCATGGAGGGGTATGGCGACTTGTTGTGGCGGCACCGACGTCAGCGTCCCAAGAATGCTGTCCGCTATGGTAAGCGTACCTTGCAAAACGGGTTCGGTGTTGTTCGTAATCACGACTGTGGCCGAGAGCATATTGCCGTCCACCGTGTGTGGCGGCACGGGTGGGGACAGGATCGTATGGGATGGGATAGGATAGATCACACCGTTGGGCTTGTCGTTCACTTGCGTGATGGCGATGCCGCTCGACTCCGTCGGGGTAGCCGTTGCCGTGGGCGTCGACGTGGGACAGTTGGCGCTGGCGAGGACCCTCATGGCGCTTACGGCGCCGGCCATCGCATGCGGCGTGGCCGTGGCCGTGGCCGGCGCGACGTAGCCGAACCCGATGCCGCCCAGGTAGATCGGCGTGCTGGCCTGGATGTACCCAACCACGTAGATCGCGCAGGCCGTGCCCGGCGTGACGCTGGCGCTGGCCGTGGCCACGGGCGCGTGGAAGAACGTCACCTGGCCGGGGCCGAACACCCGCGGGCCGGGGTCGTTGGTGATGATTGTCCAGCCGGGGCAGTTGTCGTTGTAGCTCAGGTAGATGGTGTGCGTGATGTTGTCCGGGTTGCCCAGCGTGGGTTGGTCGCCCTCCGTCACCGGGACGGGGGTCGCCGTGGCCGTGGACGTGGACGACGCGTCGGCGGGACTCACCGGGTTCTCTACGCCTCCAAAGAAGCTTCCGTTGGCCGGTGGCGCCGATTGACCGCGCGGAGTCGTGGTCGTGGTCGTGGTTGTGGTCGCGGTGACGCACGCGGTCGCCGTCGGCGTGGCCGTCCCTGACCCGACGGTAACGCAGGGGGCTGCCGTTGGGGTGTTGCCAGAACCCTGGTTCGGGTCGGTGGTGGGCGTATCCATACTCGCCTGCGTGTCGGTCGGCGTCGTGGTATCGGTCGGCGTGTCCGTCGCGGTATCGGTCGGCGTGTCCGTCGCGGTGTCGGTTGGCGTCGCGGTGTCGGTCGGCGTCGCAGTGTCGGTCGGCGTGTCCGTTGCAGTGTCGGTATCGGTCGCGGTGTCGGTTGGCGTGTCCGTCGCGGTATCGGTTGCGGTACCGGTCGCGGTAGCGGTCCCAGTGTCGGTCGCGATAACGGTGTTGGTGGCCGTGGCCATGGGGGCGCAGGTTGGTGTCGGCGGCGGCGTGCTGGTCGGCGGCGACGTGCTGGTCGGCGGCGGCGTCGGCGTGATGGTGGGAACGTCGAAGTTGCGCTGGCCGTAGTGCGGGCCATGCGGGTCGGGCGGGTCGGGCGGGTTGGGCGGTTGAGAGGGCTGGGCCTGCACGCTCAGGGCGCCCGGCGTGTTCGACGTCGTGAGCGCGCGCGCCCCGTCCCCGAGGGTGGCGATGGAGCGCAGCGCGTCGACGGTGTGCCCAGCGCCATCGGGCTGGGTCACCATGTGGTCGCCGAACAGGGCGTCCAGTTGCGCCGTGGTGCGTTGCGCCAGCTGACGCGCCTGACCCGGTCCTGTCCCACTGTAGATGTAGACGACCACGCGGGCGCAGCGGTGGCCGCGGCTGGTGGGATGCCAGATCGCCTTGAGTACGACCGAACTGTACGGTCCAAGCGGCAGCCCTGTGACCCGTCCGATGGGCACCCAAATGGTCTGGCCAATGCCCAGTGGCGCCACCTGGATCTCCGCATCGATCGTCTCGGCACGGCCGGTCGGGTTGCTGAGTTGCGACGTAACCTGGTTGTCCTGGCCCGGCTGCGGCGGGTCGGGCGAGATGTTGATGCTGGAGAGGTTGAACTGCAGCCCGGAGCCGAAGACAGGGTCGGGCGTGGGCACGTCCGGCAGCGCCGGCGGGCTGTCGCTGCCGGGGAACGGCGTGGAGGTGGGCACGCCCTGCAGCGTGGGCACGGCCACCGGGGTGAACGTGGGCGTCGCGGTGGCCGTGCCGGTGGGCGTGCTCGTCGGCGGCGTACCCGTCACCGTGGGCGCGGGCGTGGCCGCCGGGGTCGGCGTGAGGGTCGGTCCGGACGGCGTATCCGTTGCCTGGACGATGATCGGGGGCACCGGCGTCTGAGTGGGCGCCGACGGGTTGATGTTCACGTCCGCCGTGGCGCCGTCGCCGCTGGACTGGCCGACGCCTTGCAGCGTCGCCGGGCCGGGCGGCACGCTGCCGCCGACGAGGACGGAGGGCACGGTCAGGTTCGTCGAGACGTCGCCCAGCGCGTCGGCGTTGACCAGCAACTCACCCAGCTGGGGACCAGCGTTGCTGGTCAGGGTCAGGCGCACGACTTCATTGGGCCGGTAGCCGAAGCCGCTGACCGCGATCACGTCACCCGGCGCCACGTTGTCCGGATTGGCCTGCAGCGCGGGGTTGAACGGCTCAACCAGCACCTGCACCGTGGCGCGGCCGGCGCTGTTGCGCCCGCGCACGCTGTAGGTCAGCGTGGCCGGGTTGGCCTCCGGCGGGATCGCCGCGGTGGCCGTGGCCGTGCCCGAGACGTCGGCCTGCGCGGTCAGGAACGCCGTGTTCCCGGCCAGCGCAAAGTCGGCCAGCTCTCCCGGCTGCAGGCCCGTGGCGGTCAGCACGATGCTATCGCCGGGCCGCGCCGTCGCCTCGCTGGACAAGAGCGTGGGGGACGTGGTGGGGGACGTGGTGATCGTCGTCGTGGCGACGAGGCCGCTGCGCTGCCCGGTCGCCGTCACGGTGTAGGAGCCGGGATCGACCGGCGGGATCACGGTGGTGGCCGTAAAGCTGCCGGTACTGTCCGCTCGCGGCGCCAGTTCCGGCCAGCGCGGCGCGCCAAAGCCAACCACCACGAACTCGTCGGGCCGGAAACCGGTGGCGCTGATGGTCAGCGTGTCGCCGACCTGTCCGTTGTCGGGTTGCGCCAGCAGCGTCACCGCGCCGTACGAACGGATGAGCAGCGTGGCCGTGCCCAGCGCGCCGCTATAGCCGCCCAGCGCCGCGACCGGGAGGCTACTCTGGGTCGTGAGCGGGACGCGCAGGGTCGCCGTGACCACGCCAAAGGCGTCGGCCGCCGCGTCGACGGCCTGGCCATCGGCGATGGTGACGCGGACCGGTTCGCCGGGGAGGTAGCCGGTCCCCGTGACCACAAAGTCGTCGCCGACGCGCAGGGCGGGGTCACTGAGTTGCAGCGTGGCCGTGAAGGGCGACAGGGTCACGGTGGCCGCCGACTGCCCCAGCGAGGAAGCGCCCGTGGCCGTGACCGTCAGCACGGTCGAGGCGCCCGTGGCCGGCACGCGGAAGGGGCGCGCGAAGGTCCCGTCGCCGTTGGCGTTGAAGTCCGCCGCCGCGCGGGCGCCGTTGGCGGCGTCGGCCCGCAGGTGGATCGACTCGCCGCCGACGAAGCCGGAGCCGGTGGCGGTGACGATGTCGGTGGCCATGGCCGTGCTCGGCGTGACCACCAGCGTCGTGGCGGGAGCGGTGAGGGTGAAGGTGGCGCTGGCGCTGGCGCCGCTGGTCTCGCCGCTGCCCTGGAACCGCGTCGCGCCCAGGCGGCCGCCCTGGGGAATGGTATAGGTCGTGGTGAAGGCGCCCGTGCCGTCGGTGGCCGCCTGGACGGGCGTGGCGCCCTGGAAGGTGAGGTCGACCGTCTCGTGGGGGGCGTAGTGCGTCCCCGTGACCGTCACGACCGTGCCCACGGTCCCGCTGAGGGGGCTGACGGCGATGACGGGGCTGAAGGCGATGACGCCAAAGGACGCGCTGCCCGAGCCGCTGTCGTCGCCGGCGGTCACGGTGTAGCGGCCGTTGCGGCCGACGGGGGGTACCACGAACGCGCCGCTAAAGGCGCCCGCCGTCGTCGTGAAGACGCCCACCTGCGTCGAGGCGTTCGCGGACGTGTTGAAGGTGGCCGTGACCTGCGTGCCGGACAGGTAGCCCGTGCCCGTGATGGCCACGGTGTCGCCGGGCTTGCCCGCGGCCGGAGAGAGCGTCAACTGGTGCGACGATTGGTCGATCCGGTAGGTACCGAGCGTGTATCGCTCGGTCTGGACGCTGCCGTTGTAGCTGTTGCGCACCACCAGATCGTAGAGCCCGGGGGCAACCTGGGCGCTATCCCAGCGCAGCGCGTAGAGGCCGCTGCCATCGTTGCGCGGCGTCAGGTCGCCCACGTTGGTCCCGTCGACCGATGTGCCATGCGGGACGACGTCCAGCTCCAGCGGGCAGTAGCCGTAGTAGGTGGAGCAGGTCGGGCTCAACGCGGCGGCCATGATGGCGGACGGCAGCACGCTGGTGCGCACGCTTCCGCCCAACGGCGTACCGGACGGCGGTATGGTCT
>JAABUX010005135.1_pt1 | contig 16205 bp, 16 predicted proteins | sample 5561851 | NCBI WGS metagenome assembly JAABUX01 (sample SAMN10711883, study PRJNA513361) | rock metagenome | isolation source: Antarctica rocks | place: Antarctica: Victoria Land, Richard Nunatak red sandstone | collected 2016-01-03 | reverse complement strand
CGCTGCTGTCCTCCGGCATGACCTCTCCCTCACCGACCCTTGCGGGCGCTGCTAGGCTCATCTCCTATCCCCCCATGACTATAACACCCTTTTATAGGGCATGCTCCCTATCCTATGTAAAGTATAGTCTAGCTAGTCCCAACTTTCCATAAACTTAACACGCACAAAGTCCTACTTTGTAGTATACTCTAAGGGTAGGGGCGATCACCCCACACAAAAACCGGCGCGAGTGGTGAAAGCACTCCGCCGGCATGGCACAACGGAAGGATCCCATCGTGCAAGAGAAGTCTACCCCGTCCAGAAAGCCCACGGCCAGCAGTTACCGCCCGCACATCCGCCGCCTCAGCCAGGGCGTCTACCAGATCGGCAGTCGCACCATCCCCGGCGCGCTCTACGTCGTGACCCTCACGGGCCGCTCGTCGCACACCTGCACCTGCCCTTCCTTTGTGAAGGGCTCGCGCGATTGCTGGCACCACGCGGCCGCCGTGCAGGCGAGCGCCTTCTTTAGCAAGTGGTACGGCCAGGCTGTGCCGGTGATGGCTCCGACCGTGACGGCAGCGCCCGTCGCCATACCCTTCAAGGAAACGGCCGGTTATAAGGCGTTGGCCGCATGCTTCGCCTGAACAACAGAATGGCCGGGCGGTGAAAGCGAAAACCCCGCCCGGCCGCGGGCACGAAAGGACCAGACAATGACCCTCGCACCCGTACCCTCTAGCCTACCACCCAGAAGATCACTCGACAGCGTCCCATCCGTCCCCCCGGCCGTCGTCGAGTTCCTGCTGCTCACCGAGCAGGACCGCCAGGCCCTCGCCGCCGCCCGCCGCGTCATGGTCTCCTACCCCTGCGCCCATTGTGGCACCTTCAGCACGACCGCCTCGGGTGCCCTGTGGCGCGTGTCGCTCGCCGACGACTGCACCGACCTCTACTACCTCTGCTGTGGGTGCGTCAAGCCCTACAAGCGCGCTCATGGCTTGCGCAGCGTTGAAGGCAGGGTACCACTCACCGACGAGGCTCCGGCGACGCCGGCCGGGGTGTGGCGCACCTGGAGCGTCGCCGATCCCGCGGTCGGGTGTATCACCACGCTGTACGACCCGGACAGCCGCGCCGTCGCCTATGCCGTCGGTGCGGACGATCCCGCCTTGGCCCGGGTCGCCGCGCGGTTGAACGGAGACGCAGGGGCGACGACCGGGGCGGTGCTGCGATGACCACTAACAGCACGCAACCGCAACCGCCGCCTGCAGACAGTCCCCGCGTGCCCTTCACCGACGACGTGCCCATCGTGTTCGGCTTCGAGGACTTGCAGTTCCTGTTCACGGTCACGCTCAACAGCATCAAAGAGTGGCAGGAGGGCGACTACTCCGACTGGCTGGACCACGAGCAGGCCCGCCGCCGCCTGCTCGACCTGGCCCGGGCGCTTACCATCCTGAACGAGGCCCAGCTCCGGCAGGTGGCGCCGCAGACCGCGGCCCAACGCAACGCCCGTCACGACGGGACACTCGACACAGAGGAGAGAAGACAATGATCGTTAGCTTACGGGACCCGGAGTACGGTGACGCGTTGGCCGAGGTGGCCCTGGGGGAGCGCATCGGGGTTGAGCGCGACACGGTCCTGAGCCTGATCGCCGCGCTTGTCGAGAGCATGGCGCAGGACCACGAGAAGATTTTCACGGACAATGAGGCCGACTTTGAGGATGCCATCGGACGCCTTGAGAGAGAATCGCTCCTGCTAGCGAGATTGGTCGAACAGGTGGCGATCAGCGGCAGTGGGGGGTGGTCGGCCTTGACCGAAGAGGGACGTAAGCCGATCTATGGGCCGTACCCGGAGCGGCGCGCGGCCGAGGAGGCGGCCCGGGAGCGCAACACGGCCTACAAGGCGCTCAGGGCCACCCTCGGAACGGCCCGAGAGGCGTACTATGACGCCCGCACGCACGGGCAGGATGCACAGGCCACGGCGTCGGCGACAACCGGTGACGACACTGGCAACACCGCGACAGCAAAGGAGTAGCGAGACATGCCCGCACCCGAGACCACAACGCCGGAGACCACGACGCCCGAGTCCACATGGCCGGACGAGAACCACTGGGAGCTCGATCCGTACGACCTCACCCGCGTCCTCGAGACGCTCGTCGACGACCTCAAGATGCACCCCATGAACACCGAGGGGGGCTTCGCGGATCTCGACCAGCAATACGGCCACATCATCGCCGTGGGCACGTCCATCGTCCTGCTCACCACGGCCCTGCGCACGCACTGTGAGGAGCACAATAGGCCCCACGGGTAGGGACGTTTGTCCCAGGCTTTCATGGGCATGACTGATAGACCGCGGGGGCAACGTTGCCCCCGCGGTCTCTATCGCTATGAGGGGGCGGGGCTGTGTGTGCCTGACGTTTGTCACGGGCGCGACGATAGGGGGGCTGCCGGCGTCATGCCCGCCGGCAGCCCCTACGCGTCCTTTAGGGGCATGCCTGCCAGGAACCGGAGGGGGATAGCCCCTCCGGCCCCTGGTGCGTTAGGGGCGACGTGGTCGCGTGCAGTGCCGTGCCCGTCAGGGTTTCACGTGCAACGGACACATGCCTGTGCTCCTCACCGGGGAGGGCCGCAGGCAACTGTCGCCGGCCCTCGCTCCTACCGGCAGGAAGGCTCGTGTTACACTGGCGCAAGAGAAGACGGTGTCCAGATAGTCCGGAACCGAGGAGGCACATGACGCGCATCATCGCGCTGGCCAATCAGAAGGGGGGAGTCGGTAAGACGACGAGCACGCTCGCCCTCGGCGCGGCGCTGGCCGATCGTGGCCATCACGTGCTGCTCGTCGACCTCGACCCGCAAGCGTCACTCACCCTGGCGGCCGGTGTCACACAGCCAGACGCAACCGTCTGGACAGCCCTGCAGCAGGTCCTCGACACGGGCGAGGCCTCGTCGCTTGAGGAGGTCATCCAGCACCTTCCCACGTCCCGTCTCGATCTCCTGCCGTCCAGCCTGGACCTCTCCGCGGCCGACCTGGCGCTCCTGAACACGGAGCGCCGCGAGTACGTGCTCTCGGAGATCCTGGGGCCTGTCGCGGCCCACTACGACCTTGTGCTGATCGACTGCCCGCCAGCTCTCAACCTCCTCGTCGTCAATGCGCTGACCGCGGCCGACGAGGTGCTGATTCCGATGACCCCCGACTACCTTGCCGTCGGTGGGCTGTCGCTCTTCCTGCAGACGGTCAACCGCATCAAGACACGGAAGCTCAACCCGCGCCTCCAGATCGCGGGCCTGCTGCTCACCATGACGGTCGCTCAGACGGCGCACGATCGCGCCTACATTCCCCAACTGGAGGCGCTGGCCCAGGCGCGGGGCTTCCCGGTCCTGGGCCAGGTGCCCCGCGCCACCATCGTACGTGACTCAGCCGCGGCTGGCATCCCGATCACCACGTTCGCAGCGCGCCACCCCGCGGCTGACGCCTACGAGCGCGTGGCCACGCGCCTCGAGGCGATGTGGGGACTAGAGCCGGTCACGACGAGCGCGGCTGAGGGGGATGAGGAGGGGGGCCTTGACTAGCCGCACACCGCGCCGTTCCATCGATGAGCTGTTTGGGCAAGCGCCGCGCGCGGGCGTCGAGGACCTGGCCAACGCCAAGATGATCGACGTCACCCTCCTCGAGCCGAATCCCTACCAGCCGCGCACGACCTTTGATGGCGCCGCCCTGGCCGAGCTCGCCGCCGACATCAAGGAGCACGGCCTGTTGCAGCCCCTGCTCGTGCGGCCGAGGCCCGACAGGCCCGGCCACTTTCAGATTGTGGCGGGTGAGCGCCGCTGGCGCGCGGCGCCACTGGCCGGACTCCTGCAGGTCCCGTGCATTGAGCAGGTCGTCGACGACGCGGCGATGGAGCGTCTGGCGCTGATCGAAAATGTCCAGCGCGCCGACCTGGACCCCCTCGACGAGGCGCACGCGCTCAAGCGGCTCATGGAGCGCCTGGGGCTATCGCAGCGCGAACTGGCCGAGACAATCCATAAGGATCACTCCTACGTGGGTCAACGTCTTCATTTGATCGAAGACCCTCGGATTGAGAGCGCCGTGCGCGCCAAAGCGATTGGCCCAACCGTGGCCGTTGGCATCGCCCGCCTCGACAATGAGGCGCGGCGCGCTGCCCTCATTGGACGTATCGAACGGGGCGATCGCGTCACGGTCGAGGACGTGAGGGACGCCCGCGCACCGCGACGAAAAGCAGCCGCGCCCGATCCGATAGCTCCAGAGCTGCATCGCGCGTCCACGCCCTCCGGGCCTGTGCCTGTGCCTGTGCCTGTGCTTGTGGGGAATATTCCCCACTCCGCTTTTGACGAGGCGCTAGGAACGCTGAACGCGGATGTGGTGGACGCCGTGGGCATCCTGCTCGCCTACGGGGTGGAGCGCGCCTGGTCGTGCCAGGAGCTGCTGCAGGCGATCCGTGAGCACCGTGAGCACCGTGAGCACGGGGCGTCGCACCCGTGAGCCGGGAACAGCGGCCGCGCTTCACCAGCCCCGTCCTGTACCAGGGCGGTGACACGGTTCGTGTGCTCGACGTCGCTCCACCCCTCCTGGCCACCGTGACCGCCGTCCGTCCTGACCAGGTGCGCGTGTCGTACCACGACGCCGACGATCACCGCGTGGACAGATGGGTCGGTCTGGCCGCGGTGCGGCAGGTGACGGCCTCCAAGGGCTGAGGCAAGGCGGTTGTCCCGAGGCCCGACCTCGCTCCATTATTTTCAAGAAGTGAAGGCCGCATCCTCAACCGCGTTGGGGGCATCAGCTAGGTGGCGCCCACTGCGAGTGGCCAAAGCACCGCGCGTTGTGGTTCCTGCCGATGGACCATACTTTGCCTGTGGTAGGGTTGCATAAAGCGTAGATCGTGGCCTTTGTGCTCATGTGTCGCCCCCGTCGCTATGCAACGCGTCCGTCTGTTGTGTCACCTGAACGCCACGTCCCTTTAAGGCCTCCTCGAGTAAGAGGACGGCCATAGTGGATATGCTGCGGCGTTCAGAGTCCGCGAGCCTCTTGATGGCATCGTGCAACTCAGATGGGACTCGCGCGGTAAGCCAGGCGACGCCCTCGCGTGCTGGTTTAGGCAGATCTCCCCCTCCATGGACACCCATTGCGTGCTCTGTTTTTGCCGTCATTGTCCCACACTTCTCCTCTCGTTGACCACCTTTTGCTTACACGTTTTTATTATACTAACTTCGTTGGAATCGGTGGTATAATGTTGGTATCTCTGCCGTGCGCGACGGAGGCGCACGGGGAGCGGCGACAGACGCGATGAGGCCTGCGCCGAGGCGCAATGAGAAGGAGGGCCATGAGAGAAAGGAGGAGAGGCACGACGAAGGGCCGCAGCTGGTGAGACAGCCCGGCCCGTGGAAGACGCAAGCCGCCACACCCCCTGTGAGGCGCCCGTTCGCTTCACCTTTATTTTACCGCGCTGCGTTACCGATGACGGCAACACCGGCGCGAGTTCCTTACTAACGCGCGTCATGCAGGCAGAGACCAGAAGGGAACGATACCCATGCAAGAGTTCGTCAACACCATCAGCGACGTGGCCACCACGATCACCCCGGCCGCGATCTCGCTCGGCCTGATCGGCGTGATCCTCGGCCTGGCCATGTCCGTCATCGGCTACCGCCATGGCAGCGACGTGATGCGCACCAGCATCATCGGGATGATCATCTTCTTCGGCGTCCGCGTTCTGGGCGCCTACTTCCAGACCCACCTGACGCCCGCCGCGCCCAAGTCCTAGCCGACACGTCAGGGGCGGGGCCGTGGCCTTCTCGGAGGACCACGGCCCCCTTTCTATCCCAGGAGATTGCCATGATCGAGATGCGCAACCACGTCTCGCCGCGCTTCCTGAACGCGCGGCTGCGGATCGTCGGCCCCCTGAGCCTCCACCAGACCCTGGGCATCGGCCTGGCCCTCGCCGCTGGCGCCAGGCTGTGGTGGACGCTCGGGACCGTCCCGCCCCTTGCCGCCGGCGGCTTTCTCGGCGCGGTCCTGCGGATGACTCTCTGCGGCGTCCCCGCCGGTCTCCTCGCCCTGCTGCTCTACGCGCTCGCCGATGACCGCCGCGAGCCGTTCGTGCGCCAGGCCGTCCTCTACCCCTTCCGGCGGCACACCTACGTCACCGTTACCACCCCGAAGGAGCACGCCCATGGCCTTACCCGCTTTGCCGCCCCCCTCCTCGCCTCGGCCGCGGCTGCTGCCGCCCGCGCCCGCTTCATCCGGGGACGTATCCACTAAACCCGTCGCGGGTCCAGAGCGTCCCCGACGCCTGCCGCGTATTCTCCCCTTGCCCCGTGCCGCAGGGCGTGAGGCCGCCGCGGTCCCGTTGACCATTGAGCCGGATGGGACCATCGTCTACGCCGACGGGGACTGCCGGGCGATGGTGGGCGTGGAGATGGCTAGCTTCGACAGCCTCTCCGAGGGCGACCAGGAGCGCGTGTGCGCCGTTCTCAATGGCCTGGCCAACAGCCTGGCGCCGGGTCAGACGGCGCAGCTCGTCCTCGAGTCCGACCCCATTGATGCCGGGCGCGTGGTTGACATGGCGCTCTCGTACGTCAAGACGGAGCATCTGGCGTTGCGCCAATTCGTGCGGCGGTGGCTACCCGCCCTGCGCGCCGAGCTGGCGCGTCGCCACGTGCCGGACCGCCGCGGCTACATCCTGATTGGCCCGGCTCCCGAGCAGAAGGTCGGCCTCGCCGGCGCGCTGGAGGGCGTCAAGGAGGCGGTGGGCCTGAGCGTGCGCCGCGGCGCGGAGGTCGACCGTTATGGCCTGGATACGGCCGTGGACGACGTGCTGGGCGCGTGCAAGCTGATGGACGTGCCGGCGCGCCGCTTGCGTGGGTTAGAGGTGCGCGCCGTGCTCTGGCGGGCCGCACACGAGGCCAACCCCGCGGACCCGGAGCCGCCCGATCTGGCCACCGCCCCTGATGCGAACCTGGTCGCACTCTTGACGCCACCCCTGTGGCGCGAGACATTCGAGGCGGTGCAGGTCGGTGCCGTCCACACGACGTCGTTCTACGTCCTGGAGCCACCCGACCTGACCTGGCCGGGCTACCTCGACGACCTTGTGTCGCTTGATGCGCGCCTCCGTCTCTCGTGGCACCTGCGCGGCCGCGACCGGGGGCGCGAGCGCACCCGTCAACTCAAGCGTCGCCGGCGAGGCGCGGGACTGCTGCGCGGCCAGGCGCTGCGCGACCTCGACACCGAGGGCATGGCCTACGAGGCCGAGGAGCAGGCGCGGGAACTGCAGGGCGCCGGCGTCAACATCGTGGATAGCAGCCTGATCCTGACCGTGCAGGCTTCCGACGCCGCATCCCTGGAGCGGGCGGCAACGCGGGCGCGCCGCGTTCTGGGGACGCGCCTGGCGGTAGCCTACGGGCGCGGACGCGGGCATCAGCGCCGTCTTTGGCAAGCCAGTCTGCCCCTCGGGCGCGACGTTGCCCGCCGCGCCCGTCGCTGGCGCACGGAGTCGGTGGGCAACGGGCTACCGTTCCTGGCCCACTCGCCGGGCACGCAGGCAGGGCAGCCGCTGGGCTTCACCAGCCGTGGCGGGGAGCTGGTGCTGCTCGATGCGCGCGACGCGTCGCTGCAGAACTCGGTCATGATCGTCGCCGGTCGCCCTGGCAGTGGCAAGACGTTCTTTACCTTGAAGCGCATCCTGTGGCTGCTGTTGTGCGGTGGGCGCTGCACCGTGATCGACCGCGCTGGCCATTATAAGACGCTGATCGACGTGGTGGGCGGGACCTACGTCGCGATGGGCAAGGAGGGGGAGCCGCCCATCGTCAACCTGTGGGACTACCGGCCGGGCGACGACCTGCGCAAGAAGGCCGACGTCGTGGTGCGAGCCCATGAGATCATGCTGACCAACCCCGGCGAGCGCCTGACCCAGGTGCAGCGCGGCGTGCTGGCTGAGGCCGTCCAGTACGTCTACGAGCAGCACGCCGACGGCACGGTACCCCTGGAGCGGGAGATGGTCGCCCACATCAAAGCGCGTGGCGCGCGGACGGGGATCGCGGCCGCCGAGCGCGAGATGCTGCGCGAGATGCACGCCGCCCTGGCCCAGTATGCCGGCGACGGGCGCTACGCCCCCCTGGTGGACCGCGCGACCAGCATCGACCTGGAGACGCCGCTGCTGTGCTTCGACCTGGAGGGCCTCCCACCGACCCTGTATGCCCTCTCGATGCTGACCATCACCGACTGCATCGCGCGCCGCGCCGAGCACGCCTACGCGGCCAGCGGCGGCCAGTCGCACGAGATGGTGGTCATCGACGAGGGGTGGTTCGTGCTGAAGTACGCCGGCGCGGGCGAGTGGCTCGACGATCGCGCCCGCCGCGCGCGTCACTATGCCCTCGATTTCGTGTTCGTGACCCAGAACGTGTCCGATCTGGCGGAGAGTGAGACGGCCAGCTCCCTGTTCAATGCGGCCTCGCTCAAGGTGCTCTATCGCCTCCAGGACGTGCAGAGCGGTGGCCGCAGCATCATCGACTGGCTCGCCGGCGTGCTGCAGATCTCCGGGCGGGAAGCCAAGGAACTGACCCAGCTCAGGAACGGGCAGATGATGCTCTTCCGCGAGAGCAAGGACGGTAGTTACCACCGCGGCACGGTCGACGTGATGGCCGACCCGCATGAGCGCTGGATGTTCAGCTCAGAGCCGAGGCACGACATCCCCACGCGCCTACGCGCCATCGGCGATGCAGGCGGTGACACGTGGGCGGCGATCACACACCTGGCGGCCACGCAGCCCTGAAAGGAGAAGCCATGAGAGTCCTTGTTCCTGTCCACAGATGCGCGCCGGCAATCCTACTGGCGCTGGGCCTGCTGCTGCTGGTTCCCCCGCACGTCGGCGCAGCCGCGGAGCATAGCCCGGCGTTCCCACTCGCCGCCCCGGCCGCCCCGGCTGCCCCGGCTGCCGCGCCCACCGATACCCCGCGGGCAACCGCTACCCCGACGCCGACGAACACGCCCACCGCGACGGCGACGGCCACGCCCACCAGCACGGCGAGCCCGACGCCCTCATCCACGCCCAAGGTCCTGCCGGCGCTGGTCCTGTCGGTGAACCATGGCATCACCGGGACCGCCCTGGGTGTGGAGGGGGATCGATTCCGGCCCGGCGACGAGGTGCGTCTGCACTGGGATCAGCGCAGTGAGATCCTGAGCGCGGCCCCTGCGGACGGCAGTGGCCACGTCTATCTCTCGGTGCAGATCCCAACCAATGCGACGGATGGGCCGAACGAGATCCGCGCCGAGAACGGCAGCCAGACGGCCTACGCGCTGGTCCAGGTGGATCATGCCGCGACCAACACGGTCGACGACGGCCTCTGCGTCGATCTCTTCGGCAACCGACTGTGCATCCCCACGCCGTCGAGCGTCATGTACGGCCTGAGCAATAACATTGCCCACTTCTGGGGTGAGGCGTTCAGCGCCGTCACCGCGCCTTTCGCCGCGCAGCTCATCACCAGCCCCGATATCACCAACACAAACGACAAGAAGCTCAGCGGCATCCGGCAGATGCAGCAGGACCTCTCGCAGGTCTGTGGCGCGTTGCTGCTGTTCTTCATGACCATTGGCGTCCTTGCGGCCTGGCTCTCGCTGTTCGGCCGCAGCGGCTTCGCCGAGCTGCTGGCCCCGATCGGTCGCGCCATGCTCGTCACCGGGATTATCGCCGGCTACCAGCCGCTGATGGGCACGGCGTTTGGGTTGCTTGGCAAACTGGGCGCGGCGATCAACGGCCTGGACGTGGGCGCCAAGACCGACACCTTTACCGCCCTGGGCCAATCGTTGGGCACGATCCACGACTTTGCGAGTCCCGAGGCGGTCATCAAGGGCGCTGTGATCTTTACGGCCCTGCTTGTCTGCATCCTGGCCGTCATCATCCGGGCCACCGCGCTCGGCTTCCTCGACCTGCTCTACGTGATTGGGCCGCTGTGCCTGGTCACCTGGCTGTCGCCGCAATTCGAGTTCCTGGCGCGCTGGTGGTGGAAGACCTTCTTCGGCCTGGCCCTCTATCCCATCGGTTACGCCCTGGTGCTGAAAGTGATCTCCAACCTGCTGGCCAGCGATAGCAGCTTCTTCGGCAGCGGCGGCAACGACTTGCAGGCCCTGGGCCTGGTGCTGATGATCTACCGCGTGCCGGCCATGGTCGGCTCCGCCGTCGGGGCGGGTAGTGCGATCTTCGGGTCCGCCGCCAGTGCCGTGACCGACGCCGGGATCGCGGCCGGCATTAGCTTCGCCACGCGCGGCGCCGGCGACAAGATATTCAAGAACACAGCGAAGACGCCAGTCAGGAGATAGACGATGCGACCGATGGCACGGAACACTCCTCAACACGACCACGCCCCCCGTGGCGGGCGCTGGTACAGTCCGCGGGCCTGGCTCCCCTGGGCCGGATTCCGCTCCCTGGCGTTGCCCTGGCGCGCCCACGTGGACCAGGCCCACGCGACCCCCCCCCAGGAGGCCGGGCACAACGTGCTGCTGGTCCTGGCGGTCTTGCTCACCCTGGGCACGGTCGGGTGTGCGGTCGCTCACCCCCGCCTGGAGACCCCCATCTCGGTAATCGGCGCGCTCCTGGTGACGGCCCTCGTCGTCGTGGGGTCCGGCAGGGCAGCGGAGGTACCGACCACCCTCCATGAGCTGCGACGTACACTGGAAGAAAGCAGGGGCTTACAGGGCGCACCACACGCGGCGATGGTGCGCGCTTGGTTGCTGGATGTCCTGCGTCGCTGGCAGAGCCGCCGTGCCGACAGGGCGCACGGCGACGGTCAAGGGGAGAATCGGAAGAATCGGGAGGAGGACGGCCATGGTTATGACCGAGAGGGAGGCAAAGCAGCGGGTCGTGCAGCCGGCCGCGGACGAGCAGTGGGAGTACACCTGTGTCCAGGCGGAGATGGGAGACATCGGGCGCGAGATAGCGACCATGAACATGGCCGGGAGCGAGGGCTGGGAGATGGTCAGCGCCTTCCCGTGCAATCTGGGCGGCTGGCACGACCCGGCTATCACGACGCATGCGGTCTTCATGTTCAAGCGTCGCCGTCGGCTCTAACCACGCCCGCCCCTCCGGTCGCCGACGGTGCCCCCACGCATGGTGCCCCCACGCATGAAGCGGGGGAGGTGGCCCGTGGCTAAACAACACAGTGCGGCCGTCACCCCTGCCCGGGTGCTGGCCTCCTTCTCGCCCCTCCTGCGCCGCCTCACGCGCCGGCAGCGCCTTGGTGCAGGCCTCGTCGTCGCGACCCTCCTCGCCTGGCTGCTGGGACTGCCCCAGGGCGCGTACCGCTTTGTGTACGTCGCCCTGGCCTATCCGCCGTCCCTGCTGGCCCAGCTCATCCAGGGCGGCCCCACGACCGCATGGGACGACTGGACGCGCAACGTCACTGCCCGCTACGCCTGGCTGCATACGGCCGCGCATGGAGGCCTGGGCGGCGTCATCGCGCTGGAAGCGTTGATGCCTCTGCTCGTGCTCGGGTTCGTGGGCTGGCGCGTGGGCTGGTTCGTCTACACGCGGCCGCGGGCGCTTAAGCCGAGCACAGCGCACGGGTCTGCACGCTGGATGTCCCGCAAGGAAATGCAGGCGCTGGCTTACACAGGCGTCCCCCTGTTGCTCGGCACGCGGCACGGCGTCACCGTGGCCATGGATCGCTCCGTCCAGGTGCTTAACACCTTGCTTATCGGCGTCATGGGCAGCGGGAAAACGGCGGGCTTCATCCTCTCGAATATCTTACGCGAGACGGGCGTCCGCGATCTCGTCATCACCGACCTGAAGTTGGAGCTGTTGCAGAAGGCGTACACACATCTCAGTACGCACTACGACGTGTGGCTGCTCAACTTTACCTCGCCTGAGACGAGCATGGCGTATAACCCCCTGACCTGCTGCACGAGCCCGCTCCTGACGGCCCTCTGGACGAACGCCTGGATCAAAAACACCGGGGCGAACGACAAAGAGCCCGTCTGGGACAACTGGGCGCGCGACGTGATGATGCCCGCCATCTTCCACTTGCAGGGCAAAGACCCGAGCGGTGAGACCGTGACGCTGGCCCACCTCGACGACTTCCTGAACGGGCATGGCGCGGAGTGGGTCATGGATGAACTGCTGCACAGCCCCGCGCCGCTCGCCCGCAAGGCGGCCCGCGGCTTCATGTCCAACCTGCGCAAGAATGACAAGCTGCTCGGGTCGATCTGGAGCGAGATTAGCCCGAAGTTCATGCTGCTCTCCGAGCCCGCTATTCAGGCGACAACGAGTGCGCACGAGATTGACCTGACGCGCCTCGGTCGCGGCGCCGGGCGGCCGGTCGCCCTCTTCATCGCCCTGGACCCGGAGTTGATCGACGAGTTGCGTCCGTTGACCGCGACGTTTTTCCTTGACCTCTATCGCGTCCTGGGCTCCAGCGCCCGCACGACACCCGGTGGCCGCCTTGGGCGCGATGTGATGATCTACGCCGACGAGTGGGGCGCTATCGGCTATGTCCCGCGCTTCACCACGGTCATTAACCTGCTGCGCAGCGCCGGCGTCTACGGCATCTACGTCGTGCAGACCACCGTGCAGCTCGTGCAGACCTACGGTGAGGAGGGCTTCACGGCCATTAAAGCCGCCTGCGCCACCAAGATTGGGTTGAGCAACATGGTGGACGACGACGCCACGTGGTTCAGCGAGAGCGTGCTGGGCCAGGCCACCGAGGTCGCGCAGAGCAGCAGTGTCCAGCGCGGCCGCTTTCACGTGACCACTGACCGTGGCGGGGCGTCGCAGTCGGAGACCAAGCGCGCGTTGCTCACGCCCGACGAGGTGATGAACATCGGCGCCGACGAGCTGCTGGTGAAGATGCCCCAGTGCCGGCCCGCGCTCCTGACGCAGCGCCGGTACTACGATGACCCCGAGGTGATGGCCCGCGCGCCGGCCGAGGGTGAGAGTTGGGTGCCGCCCCTTGGCCCGCCGCGCCCCGACGGGCCACTCGTGGCCCCCGTGTTCATCGACGGCCACGATGAGGACACCGCTCCCCACGCCGGCCCGTTGACCACCGAGCACGAGCCGACGCATGCCCATGAGGCGGACGCGGCATCCGACGCTGGTGGCGTCGATGGGGGTGCGGACGAGGATGGCGACGACAACGTGGCGGGGGAGACGGCTGACGCTGCCACGTCCGGCGTCCTGGGTCTGTCGGACGACGAAGAACGGGAGTACGCGCAGGACTATGCGCTGACCGAACGCTAAACACGTCGCCTGGCGCGACGACAGGGCCGTGGAGGGGCGACGGGTGCGACAAAGCGCCTACCCCTCCACGGCCCTTCCTCTTGCGCGCTCGCGTCGTCTTAGCGCCCCGTGGTTAGAGCCGCCTATCGTCGCGCTCGTCGCGGCTGGGGGGTCGCCCCACGCCCTGTCCATGGCTCGGCGCGTGCTCGCGCTGGTGGCTCGGCTTTTCAGGGCGCTCCTGGCGCTGCGTGGGCTGGCGCTGCGCGTCGTTCCAATCCTTGCACCCTGCCGGTGGGCGATCCCGCACGATGGCCGCGGCGCGTGGGTACGCCTCCTGGACCCGCTTCCACAACGTTGTCCCGCCAGCGTCGTTGTCGAATGAGCAATGGACCAATGCATGCCGGGCGAGCCCCTCGTCGATCTGCCGCCGTGGCAACTCGCCATGCCCATCCGTTGAGGCAAACGTCATTTCGTGGCGGTCGCCGGCCGCACGCAAGAGCGCGGCGCGGCTCAGCCCATCAATGGGCGACTCGACGACGTAGACCTGCGGCGCCGCGTGCATCTCAGGCTTGCCGACCGTAAAGGCGAAGTGTCCCTCGTCTCTGCGTGTCCCCGCGGCGAGGCCCTTGAACTCCGAGCCGGGCAGCGTCCCGCGCAAGCTCGCGCCCGTGGCGTTCCCGTCGGCGTCCTGTCGCAGGAACACGGCATTACTCCGACTATCGGCGTAGACGATGCCGCGCTGGTGCACGTCGTCGACCAAACCGGCCGGTAAGGCGCGCTGCTCAACGAGGTAGGTGCGGACCCCGCTCCAGCGTGTCTCATCCGGGGTCGGGGCACGAAAGGCTGGACGCTCGGCATGGTCAACGATGTCCTGGGCCTGCACCTGACCCGCACGCGCGGCATGCCATGTCGCCGCGGTGACGGCTGCCTCACCGCCGTGCTGGTCCCTCAGATAGGCGACAGCATCCTTGAAGTCGTAGCCCGTCAGATGCTGCACGAGGTCGATGGCGCCGCCCCCACCACTCTGCCGATCGTGGTTGTAAAACACCCCGTTCGTCATACTAACGTGCTCACCGTCGATGCGCCACTTATGACGGTCGTGCTTATCTTGCTCGCCGCCTAGACGTTCTATCACCGTCGGGAGGTCAACGGCTCGCAACTGGGCCGTCATTGCCCGATAGTCGCGTTGGAGGGCGTCGCGCTCCTGCTCGACCTGACGCACCCGCTGCTGCAGCACGACGATGTTGGCCTCGGCCTTCGCCGCCTGCTCCTCGTAGTGCTGCGCTTTGACGAGGGCGGCGTCCAGCGTCGGCGCGATCCGCTCGACGATGCGCTCCTGCTGCTCGCTGGCCCACCGGTCAGGGTTGGTGACGATGCGCCCCGGCTTATCGACGGCGAGCTGCTCCCGCACCACGTCCGTCGCCGGCGTGGGCGTCTCGATCTTGGCGTAGAACTCCTTGACCGTCTGGTGCTCGGCCACGCTGCCCCGGACGCCGCGCTCCAGTCCGAACGGCTCCATGGCGCGGGCGTAGCTGTCTTGCAGCGCGGACAGCTTCTCGCGGCCGCCCGTCCAGTGCTTCGCGTTGAGATGGTCGCGCGCGTCGAGGGGGACGACAACCGCCTGGATGTGTGGCGTGATCTCGTCGCGGTGCAGGACGGCCGCCACGACGTTCTTCTCGCCATAGGTCGCGCGCAGCCACGCCATCGCCGCATCGCGCCAGGTCGCCAGGCGCCCCGGGTCGCCGTCCGCGAAGAAGTCCTTGCTGGCCGTGAGGACGTGTTCGAGGCCCAGCACGGCGTCGGGGCGGCGATAGCGGGCGTCAGCCAGGCGACGCTCGACGTCGGCGCACCAGTCGCCCGTCCCGGCCAGCCGCTCGTTGTCACCAAGGCGGGCGGCGTCGGCGTTGCGCGTCTCCCTGTCGCGCTCGTTGTGCTTCCCCAGGGCGCCGATCTCGCCGCGGGTCTTGAGCTTGGCGACGCGCATGACGGCGTACCTGCCCCCCAGTGCGCCGCCAACGCGTCCCGCGTTGTGGCGCGTTCCAGCATTGCCTCGCCCGTCCGCGCCGGCCGTGCCCTCGCCCGTCCGCACCATGCCTCGCCCCTCCTCGCCGCCTCCGATACCGCCCCTTTGTTTTCCAAGGGGACACCGCGCCCGGTTCTTGCCGCGCCAGCGGGTGCTCTCCGCAGGATCTCACGGGCCAAGCGCGCAGCGTTTGGTGTAGTGAGTTACACCATCGCTGCGCGAACGTCCCTCGTCAGCCTACACGGTCGCGGCGGCCGGGGCAACCACGCGCTGCTTGAAAGAGGAGGGGACGTGCCTGCCCGCGCGCCTGTCCCTCATAGGGTGATGCGGCCGTGAGCGGTATTCCTTGCACTATGGTAGAACATAGTGTAATTATCAATGTGAGGAAAGATGCCCAATGACCATGAATGCACGACCTGGTCGCGATGCGACCGTTGCTGAGGAGCGCGTTCGCTCACACGTTATGCAGGTGCGCCTCCCGACCGAGTTGTACGAGTGGCTGCGCACGAGCGCGTTCCTGACGCGCCGCCGCATGACCACCATCGTGCGGGAGGCCCTGACGGCGTATCGGGGGGAGGTAGAAGCTGGCCGGATCGTGCCCGAGGGCAGCGTGCGCGAGGACGGCGCGCACGTGAAGTCGTCCGTGCAGTTCGACAACGAGCTGTATGAGTGGCTGCGCACGATCGCGTTCCACACACACACCTCGATCAATGCGTTGGTCGTCGCTGCCCTTACCCGTGCCCGTGCTGCTCAGACAGACGGGACCCCTCGACCCTAAGACGCCTGCCGCGTAGGATGCTACCATAGCCACAGGAGGGGTGTAGGACGATGACCACAACAGATTCCACAGACGCCAGGCAAGCAACGCGGGCCATCGCGGCCGAGATCGCCGCGCAGCTCGGCGAGACGGAGCCGGAGCCCTTGCAGCACCTCTACCGTGCCGTCCGCCATCTGGGCGAAGACCGCGCGCGTGAGCTCGTGACGCAGGCGCTGGTG
>JAABUX010005134.1_pt1 | contig 16206 bp, 14 predicted proteins | sample 5561851 | NCBI WGS metagenome assembly JAABUX01 (sample SAMN10711883, study PRJNA513361) | rock metagenome | isolation source: Antarctica rocks | place: Antarctica: Victoria Land, Richard Nunatak red sandstone | collected 2016-01-03 | reverse complement strand
ATGAACGGCACACCCGCCGAAGCCTCGCTCGTGGTGCTATGTACGGCCTGTACGATCGCCCAGGCGGCATCGAAGAACATCTTCTGTAGCTTATGCATGTCGATGACCCCGATGACGAACGGCTTGTGGCCGTGGCCGTGGCCATGAGCGGCGGTTATGGGTGCTTTTGGTGTCAAGCCGTTCATCGTTGATTCCTCGCGGTAACCAAGCCGAACGTGATTTTGCCCGGCGACTTCGTTGACGCGCGCTATGTAGCAAGCGGAGTTGCATGACAATCCAGTGAATCTTCGCGGCCGGGAGCGCGTCCAGGTGTCGCTCGGAACAAAGATCCAGGTTTGCAACAATGGTCGTACGACAGTCCGCGTTAGGAACCAAAGCGGTGCGTTCGCTAGCGGAGAGCGATCGTGCTCCCCAATGTCGCCTCATCCCGGTCCCGCTCCGCCGCGCCCGCGAGCAACCACGTCGATTGCCCCAGGCGCGCAGGTGACGCGAAATCGTCCAGTCGCACGCGGGGTACGTCCGCCTTTGCCAGGACGAGCTGGATCGTGAAATCGACCGTGCCGCCCACCGCCCTCCGGATCGTAGCGGTCATCGCTCCGCGAGGACCGCTGGCTTCGAAGAAGCAGCGAAATGTTGCTATGTCCAAAGGCCCCACGCGCACGCGGAAGCGGCTGCCAACATCCCACACCGCACCGCCCACCACCGTGTCCACCCCCAAACGCGCGAACGCGTCCGGTTCGGACCCGCCCGCGCCCAAGCGCGTGCGGTCCGCCTCCGCGATCTCGACCCAGCGGCCCTGGAGTTCGATCACCTCGACGGGAAGTCCGTAAACCCCCGCCACCAGCCGCCGGAGTGCGCCCGCCGAACGCACCCGGCGCGCCAGCGGCCCGGCCATCGACAGCAACGCCTCGTCAGGAACGGCCTCGCCACCAACGCCCAGCCCTGCGACGCTGCGTAACGCCACACTGAACGGATCGCGCAACCGCCCATCGTCGCCCTCGAACGCGACCGGCAACCGGTATTTGGCCCAAGCCCGCCAGAAGTGGCTCAGCACGCGGTGATTGAACAGGTCGAGAAACGCGGCCAGCCCTTCATCGCGAGCGCGCCGCCGCTCGATCACCCGCGCGGTATAATGGTCGGGGAGCACACCCGAAGGGCCGGTCAGCCCCATGAACCCGACCGTCAACGCGACTGGTGCGTTGTCTTCGCTCGCGCGCGCGTCAACGATCTCGTCCTCGATATGGCGCTGTCCGATCGCCGCGTGCAGCCGCACCGCTTCGCGCGCAGCCGGTGCATCGCCGCCAATCGTCGCCGCGCGCGCGCCCGAGCGTCGCGCGTCATCAAGCAACCGCCGCACGGTCTCGAAGAACTCGGCCCCGGCGAGGTCGCGTGGCTGATCCGCCGCCGCTGGATCGCCTTCGCTCACAAGATATGCCGCGTGCCCGTTCGCGCGGCCCACTGATGCCAAGCGCGGCGCTCGCCTTTCAGGCGAAGTTGCGTACGACTGAACGTGTTGATCGACGCGAGCGCGACGAACACCGTCTCCAGCAAAGCGCCCAGTAGGAAGGTGCCTGATCCCGACAGGCGCTTGTCGTCGAACTCGACCGTGATGTCGGTGCCGTGCAGGAAGACGATGTGTCCGCCCGCCGGCGCGCGCGCGGTTGCCGCGCCACCGCTGACCGCGCTGAGGCGCTCGGCGGTCACGCGGCTGCTTGAAGCGTCCGAATGATCGTGAAGCGCGAGCAGCTCCCTAACCACCGATAGCGCCACGGCGGGATCGCCCACGCTCAGGTGATTGAGCGACAGGTGCGAGATCAGTCGCCATAGTGTCCCGCGTCCCCGTCTGACACGGACGGGCTCGGTCGGCGCGCTGATGAACTGGATCTCGCCGACGCTGACCGGCGCGTCGACAATGGTGATCTTGGGCCGCCCCTCGCCGAATGGCAGTGCGCGCGGCAGCTCGCGGTTGGTGCAGGTCAGCTCTACGCTCGCAACCAGTTCGGGATCGGCGACTGGCTGGCCGCCGGTGTCGATCATCGAGAGGAACACATCGTCCCCACCCTCGCCGCGCGGGTTGCCTCGCCTACTCGTGTGCCAGTAGCGCAGGTCAGCTCCGGCGCGCGGGCGGCCGATCGCGAAGAAGGGGTAATAAGGCTGCGCCGTGCCTGCCCGATCGGTGACGGTCACCTCGTCCACCGTATGCACCTCCATCATCGCCTCCCGCCTGGCGTCGGGGATGACGCGATGCTCGAAGCGACCCGCCACCAGCCGGATCGGCTCGGCACGCTGATGAAATAGGTTGATCGCGGGCGTGCAGAACAGGCGAAAGCGGTCGCGCGTCGCGAGCCGTTCGAGCGCGGGATCGAAACGGTCAAAATACAGGAATATGTCGATCGTGCGCCCGCCATCGCGCATGGTCTTCGAGCTAAGGCCCACGATGTCGAAGAACAGGAACTTGTCGGGAAATGCGAAGTATTCGGCGAGCAACGCATATGCGGGTTCGGCGGCGGGCGCGAGCGGGACCGAGACTTCGTCCTGAGCGAACCCCACACGACGAATGGCATTCTTGTCTAGGATCACCGGCTCGGGATCGACCGCGCTGTCCGCGACCGCGACCGAGATCGTGCCGCCCACGATCAGCTCGTAAAGCATATGCGCCACGCGCGCCTCCGCGTGCAGGTGCAAGCGCAGCGTATCGAGCCCAAGTGCACCGAAGGTCATATCGCGCTCGGTGCACTGAAGCGTAAGACGCAACGCACCAACCGCCGCCGCCCCCGCCGGATTGCGCGGCGCGCTCAAGGGCAGGCCCGACATCTCCACACGTGTGAGCTCGATCGGCCAAACCGAGACGGGGTAGGTGTTACGATAGCGCACGGGCTCGCCCTGCACGGGCTCGGTCGCAAGCTCGGTGCCCTTGGGTAGGACCACCTCGCCCGGCAGCCCGGGCTGCGGCGTGATCTCGGCGATCGCCATCGAAGGGAATGCACTCAGCACATGCGGGTAAAGAATGCCGAGCATTGATTCGCTAAGCTCGGGAAACTCGTCGTCGAGCTTAAGTCGCGTTCTCGCATTCAGGAATGCGAACGCCTCGATCAGGCGACCGACGTGCGGATCCTCGACCGCGTTCGACGAAAGCCGCAGCCGCCCGGCGATCTTAGGGTTAGCGCGCGCGAACTCTGCCGCCATCTCACGCATAAAGCGAAGCTCGGAGTTGTAGTGCGGTAGAAGATCGTCGAACATGGTTTCGGTTGTGGCGGGTGTGGAAGGCTGGGTCTAGAGGGCACAAGCGGCGTTGAGTTATGCCGCCTCACAGGAGGCGTTTGCCGTTGCGTCCGGATGAGTTACGAGTTTCCTTGCTAACGATTAACGCTGAGGCTCTTAACGAGCTATTTGTCAACAATCTCATTGAATAACGGAGGGCCTATGAGCAATTTCACCGATCTGCCGATCGTCCCCGGCCAAGTCGGCATGTACCACATGAACCGATTCCGTATTTGCGTTCAGGGTCCTACCGCTGCCGAGCAGGCCCATTTCACCCGCGTCGGCGCGCAACTTCTCGGTCACATGCCGGATTACATGCACCCGCACACCGCCCAGGTCGCGCCCGGCCCGTTCTCATGGAATGGTTTGCCCACCCTCCGTTTCATCGGCGTTGCGCGAATAAAGCCGTTCAGCGTTCCAGTCTTCGTGCCGGTTTTGGGCCAGGTATACAAGATTCCAGTTCCCGAACAGATACGCGACTGGATGGCGCCGGACATCCATCCAGATGTCGTCGGCGTTGTCGCCAGCACTCCTACGAGCTTCACGGCGCAAACTCTGAAGCGGAACTATACGGAAACTAGCGATAATCTTATCAGAGCGGCAGCTAAATTACTTCTAAGAACAATCGACTGGAATCCCGCAATAGGTTTGTCCGCCGACCTGATTGAGCCAGCAATCACCGACTACGTGATCTGGCTCAACCAACACCACTTTCTAGCGGGCCGCCGCTCGTTTCGCTTCGATAGCGGTGCGTCGTTCGGGTACACGGATGGTAGATATGTGTTCGAGACTGCGGCGATGGAGCGGTTCTCTCATGCTGCGTATGAAAAGTCACAAGCTTTGCTGGGCGATGCCGCTTCAATGGTGCGCCCGGTTTGGGTCGAAATGATACAGCGATTCTGCACGTACCATGGCCTGAGAGTCGTTCCTGATACTTCGAAGGGTGGTCATTGGAAGACGGATCCCGGCGGCGTCTCTTATCTGCAACAGGGCTTCCACTCCTACAACGCGATGCTCGGCTCGCAAGAGGGACTCGATATTGCGTCGAAGCACGCCGCGATCCACCCTTGAATTTCCAAAACTGCGCGCTTGATGATCCGACCAAGGCCGATCAGCATAAACGAGGTAGACGCCTCTAGCTCCCCGGACACCAACGGTTTAGAGCGCGTCTCACGATCTTTTCGCCGGGGCACAGCATGATACTCACCTTAGAACGCCACTCTACTAGCGCGCCTGCCCTGCGCCGCAACGCCAATCGACTTATGATCGTTGTACTATCGGCCGGAATCGCCGCAGCCTGCAACGATAAGAAGCCAGAACCAATTGCTGCAATGCCACCGCCGGCCCCGGTGGCGATCGTCGTACCCGCACCCAAGCAGCCGCCGCCCTCACCACCGAGTGAGGCTGACATCGGACCGCATCAGCGCGTCGTGAACGCGCTCGCGCTGTTGAGCCAGGGCCGGGATGTCGACGCGCACACGCAGATCGTGGCCGCGCTCGCCGACCATCCGCAAGACGCGCTCGCGAACGATCTGCTGCGCCAGATCGAGACGGAACCCAAAGTGCTCCTGGGCGAGCGCAGCTATGCCTACACGATCCGACGGGGCGAAACGCTGTCCGAGATCGCGGGTCGGTTGCTCGGCAATCGCAACCGCTTTTGGGCACTTGCGCGATATAACGGGATCGCGGTGCCCGAAACCGCAGAGGTCGGTCGCACAATTCAAATTCCGGGCTTCCGCCCCGAAGCGCCCGCTCCGCGCTCGGCGCTGATGCAACCCAAGTCGGTCGTCGCCGCGCCCGCGCCCGTGTCGCCGCCGCGCAATCTTATTGAGGCCAGTCGTCTGCGTAGCGCGGGACTGTCCGATATGGCGAGTGGCGCGATCGACCAAGCGGTCCACCTGTTTCAGCGCGCGCTGGCGTTTGATCCGGGCAACCCCACCATCCTGGGCGATCTTACCCGCGCACTACGCGTACAGCAAACCCTGCGCACGCATTGAGCTAAGGGATGCGCTCAGCGGCGTGCGGGGCCGATCAACGTGGCCCCACCCTCGTCATCGTCGTCAGGGTAATTTGGCGGCGACTGCAAGGGGCGTTGCGGCGCGACCGCAACAGGCTTTTGGTGCTCGATCAAAGAGTCGTCCAGCGTAGCGGGCCGCGTGTAGATCTGCGTCCGGTCGCCGTGGTCGACCGGCGTGGGTTCTGATGCGGACGCAAATTCAACCGTCGTCGAGGGTTGCGCTTGCTCTACTGCCGGAAACGGCGTGCTCGGTTCGGAAACGGTTGTGAGGGCCTCCACTGGAAGCGCCGAGATAGGAGGAAGACCGTCCGCAATCGGCTTTGGCGTAACGACGATTGCCTCTTCGATTACCGCCGCTTTGCCAAAAGCCGCTTCGATCACAGACGGTTCAATCACCGCTAATTCAACAGCGGGCGTTTTGTTCACAGGCGCGTCTCTCACACCCGGTTCCAATAGTGACGGTTCGAAGGTGATTTCCCGGACTACGCTGGCTTTGGGCGCAAACGACTCCGTCGTGTTTAGCGGCAGGTCGTTTACGGCCAGCTTATCTTTGGAAGCAAATCCGGCGTCCGTGGCTCCGCTCGCGGCTGTCGCCACGCTCGGCGCACTCAACGCCAATTGCTCAACGGAGAACAAGCGCTCCTGCAACGCCCCTGCCGCGATGTTGAAGCTGTCGAACAGCTCGCCGAACTCGTCTTTGCGATTGTGCGAGATCTGGAAATCGAGATTACCACGCGCGACTTCGAGCAGCGCCGCTTTCAACCGTCGGATCGGTGCCGCAAGCGTACGCGTCCCCGCGTAGCTGGTCAGCGCCACACCTCCCAATGTGACCAGACCCAACGCCGCCATCAGCAGCCGCGCCAGCCGTGCAGCGGCATCGAGCGCCGCCTTGCTCACCTCGACATCCACCTGCCCGAACGCGCGACCTGCGTAGGTGATAGGCCGCACGAAGCGGAACACGCCGCGGCCGTCCCTGCCATCTTCGGATGTAACCGTCACCCCGTCCCGACGCTCTACAACATCGCCACCGCGTGAAGCGGCATAGGGTTTGCCGACGCCCCCCGCCTCGCTAGACGCTCGCACGACTCCGTCCGCGCCCACCACTTGGATACGCCGAATCGCGGCATCCTGACTTGCAGTTCGTACAAAGGCCTCCGTTGGCGCCCAGTCCTGCTGCGCGGCGGGCAGCGTCGCGTTCTCCACCGCCCGCAAACCGGCGTTACTCGCCACGAATGACGAGATAGCGTTCCCGGAGGCGAGCGCCACCTGCTCCATCGCGCGATACTGGCGCGAGAGCACCGTCCAGATCGCCCCACCGAGCAGCAAGGCGGTGATCAACGCGAGCACGATCGGCAACCGCACCTGTATCGGGATATAGGAGTGCTGGACACTCTCTTCTTCTCCTGCCGCCGTGAGCGCGGCCAGCTCCTTGCGCATTGCGTCGGCGAGCTGCGCGCCATCCGCGAAGCGCCGCTCGGGCTGCTTGGCGAGCAGCTTGTTGACGATGAACTGTAATCCACCCGGTGTATCGGGCGCGATCTTGCCGAGCGGCTCGGGATCGCGCTGGACGATCTGGATCGCGAGTGTCGCGGAGCTTGCACCCGGGAACGCGCGCCGCCCGGTCAGCATTTCGTACATCAACACACCGAGTGAAAACAGATCGCTGCGACCGTCGATCTTCTCACCCAGCGCTTGTTCGGGGCTCATGTAGCGCGGCGTCCCGAGCACTTGGCCCACCTGCGTGCGCACGCTCTCGGTGTCGAACAGGGCGTCACCGATTCGCGCGATGCCGAAGTCGAGCAACTTGATCGAACGCCCGTCCGCCAAGACGATGACGTTTGACGGCTTGAGGTCGCGATGGATGACGCCTTGCCGGTGCGCGAAGGCCAATGCATCGGCGAGCTGGATGCCGATGCCAAGCGCGCGCGCCGGTTCGAGGGCACCTTCCTTCAGCACCTCGTCGAGCGATCGACCCTCGAGTAGTTCCATGACGATGTAGGGATCGCCGTCCGCCTCGCCGACATCGTAGATGGTGACGATATTGGGATGACTAAGCGCGCCCGCCGCCTTGGCTTCACGCAGAAAGCGGTCCGCGTACTGCCGATCGCGCAGGAACTCGCGTTTAAGAACCTTGATGGCGAGAGGCCGATTGATGCTCGGATCGAATGCACGGTACACGTCCGCCATCGCGCCCTCGCCGAGCTCGGATTCGATGCGGTAACGGCCAATGGCTTCGAGCATTAGATTAGGCTTTCGCGCGAGTGCGCTTGTTACGGGCGTGGCAGCTCCAAAGGTGTCTAACGCGAGAGCAGTTGGGTGCCAATGGGGTGCGGGGCGGGGAAAGGCATGGAGACCAGCCGCACTTCGCGAGCCTCGCGATTCGGCTCGCGGTCGTTTTCATCATCGTCGAAAAGTCACCAAACAAGAAAAGTTCGGTCAACGCCTTTCTCAGTGTGTCTTGAACACCATCAACGCAAGCCTGGCAACCAAAGCGACACCAAGAACAACCAGAATGTAGTATTCTCGCTTCACGTCCGTCTCCTCTTCATGGGATCATTCTTGGCGAAACCGTAGCAACCACGTCAGCGTACCAAACTGACTTAGTAAAGCGACAATCATCGTTGGCCGTGCCGTTGATCCATCACCCGGCACTGCTGAAAAGACGTAAAAGGCGCTCGCTATACATGCTATAATCAAAACCGACATGAACGCGATTACGGTCACGCGGACTATGCTCTGCGTTGTACCGGATACTTGCTTGGAAAAAATAAGCCTGAACCCAAAAAGTATGAGCACCGCTACCGCGATCGCATATAGTGCACCGTTCTCGAAGGTGTCCGACGGATCCAGTCCTCGTGCCTTGAGAGTGGTTGCCTCAACAGCTATCGTGCTGAAAACAAGACCGGTCAAACCAATACCAAGCGTGAACAGGTACGCAGCCGAAGGCCGACGTTCGCCGCTACGGTCGATCATTGGTGCAGCGCCACGCAGTGGATCTGCAGACGACGGAAGAACTCGCGCATTACGCTCTCATCTTCTTTGATTTCGTCCCTCAGCAGGAGGCCAGTACCGATTGCGCCAGCGACACGCGGCGTCATCTCGAGTTTGATCGACGCCATGATCTGCTCGGTGCGAAGCTGCGCGCGCAAGTTCGCGCGTTCAGCAATCTGGGCAAGACGTTCGGCTCGAGCCGCTTGCTGGGTACGCGCGCCCAAGTTTGTGGCGGAGGTCGCGGTCGTGCGATCGAGCACGCGCATTTCGCGGATGTCCTGCAATTCACGAATGGCTTTGTAACCGCCATACGCTAAGTCCGGCAACGTCAGTATCGTTGCGAAGATCCGCATCTTTTCTGTCTTCTTTTTGTAGGCGTCGGAACCTTCGTCGTCACCGGCAAGCTCCATCCCATAGGCTTTGCCGTCGGTATAGAGAAGGAGCGATCCGCCAAACAGGCCGACCAGACCGACCATTCCAAGGCCGGTCGGCAGAAGCGCAATCGAGGCAGCAACGCACAGAATGTCAATGGCTACGCCGACGCCATCCATTTTGTGACTGCCTATGCGTTCAAACACCCGACCGATCGCTTGACCCATGGCCATGTTCGCCTGAGCCTCCGCGACCTGGGCTTCGGCTTCCTGCTCCAGGGCACGCTTTACGAAAAAACGCACTTTGCCCCAAAAATCATTTGGTGGCTTGGGAGGGGGCGGCGGGAGTTGAGACCATTCGAATGCGGCCACCACGCCTATTCCATCACCGTCGCGTCGCGGAGCCCGCAAAGGGTAAACTGATCCCCGCGACGCCCAAGCTATTCCTACGTCGGGACCGCACGAGCTGTTGATAAAGCGGGATAAATACCGCTCGGCTTCAACGGCATCGATGTAAGGGCCCCAGTCGATACTCAGCCTTCCTGTCATTGCCGATCCTTTGTTTCAGGACAACAAACGTCGAAGGGCTAGACTAGCTCCCTCTGAAGACCAAGTGATTGTTTCAAGCTGCTTGCGCCCTGCTTATGGCCCCCGCATAGCTCCGTCCGCCGCTAGGGTCGCCTATGCTCATCGAAATCGAACCGCTTCTTGAACCGCTCGCCAACACACCGTCGCCGGTCGGAGCTGACCTGCGTGAGGGTGGCCCGGGATCGGAACTTTATCTCGGCCTTAAGGACGCGCGCGCCGCAGCGCGCACCGCCGAGCGCGACGCGGGGAACGCGACCGCGGACATGGATCCGCTGCGCGCGGGCGCGCGCGAGTGGGCGACGCTGGTCGATGATGCGCAGGCGATCCTCTCGCGATATTCCAAGGACATCGAGGTCGCCGCGTGGACGACCGAGGCGCTGCTGCGCCTAGACGGCATCGAGGGACTCGCGGACGGCTTCGCGCTGATGGCAGGATTGATCGAACGCTATTGGAGCGAAGGGCTCTGGCCCATTGCCGACGAGGATGGAGATGAGACGCGGCTGACCGCGCTTTTCGGCATCTTCGGGCGCGGCGGCACGGGCACGCTGCTCCAGCCGATCAAGCTCGTGCCGTTGTCCGACCGCGCGGGCGCGCCCGTGACGCTTTGGTCGGCGGAACTCGCCGCCGCCGCCGCCCCGCCGCGCAACTCCGATGAAGAAATCCAAGCCAAGGTCGACGAGAGACGCGCAGCTGCGATCGATACGGTGACGGGCGGCATCGGCCGCTCGTCGAAGCCATTTCTGATCGCGCTCCGGGCTGCGCTGGTGCGCGCGCTTGCCGAGCTGGAGCGGCTGATGCAGGCGATCGATCGGCTGAGCGATGTGGGTCGTTTCGGCTCGCAGATCGCGGAGCCGCTGAGTGCCGCGCTGGGTCTGCTCGATGCGCATGCGGCGCCCGCGTTCGTCGGAACGGCGGCCGCCGACGGCAGTTCGGATGAGACCGACATCAGTAGGAGTCCTGGCGCAGTCCGCAACGAGCCGCACGCGCCCGGGAGCCGCGAGGAAGCGCTGTCCACCTTGCTCGCGCTCGCAACATTCTTCGATGCGCGCGAGCCGCAGTCGTTTGTTGGGCCAGCGCTGCGCGATGTTGTACGACGAGCGCGAATGCCGTTAGAAGGCTTGCTTCTGGAGCTGCTTCCGGACACGCAAGCGCGCGTCCTATTTCTTCAACGCGCTGGCATCCGTTTGACGCCTTCGGAAGTTGTCGACACGTATTGAATCGGAGAAACCCGTAATGGATAGCGTTCACGATAAGCTGAAGAAGGTGCGCAAGCCGCGGGTGCACATCACCTACGATGTCGAGACCGAAAGCGCGGTCGAAGTCAAGGAGTTGCCCTTTGTGGTCGGTGTGATGGGTGACTTCTCGGGCGATCCGACCGAGCCCCTCGCGCCGTTAAAGGATCGCAAATTCATCCAGATCGATCGTGATAATTTCGATCAGGTGATCCGTCGCATGGCACCCGCGCTGCAGTATCGCGTCGAGAATACGCTGGCGGGTGACGGAAGCGAAATGGTGGTAAATCTCAAGTTCGAATCGATCGATGATTTTGATCCCGGGCGGGTCGTTGATCAGGTGCCCGCGCTCAAGAACCTGCTCGAGACACGCAATAAGCTGCGTGATCTGATGACGAAGGCGGACGGCTCGGAGAAGCTGGAGAACCTGCTCGAACATATTTTGAAGGATCAAAGCCAGCTCGATCGCCTCAAGCGCGAACTCGGGACCGAGGCCACGTCCACCCCCGAGCTGGAGGCTTAAATCATGGCGGACGCACGTTTTCAGGCCGACCCACGCACCAATACTCTGAACGACAGCGCGAGCGTACTCGATCAGGTCATCGGCGCGACCAAGCAGACCGAGGCTAGCGAAGTCACCGAATTGTTGCGCGCGCTGGCAACGGAGGCAACCGCAGGTACGATCACATTCTCCAAGAATCTAACCGTGACAATGCGCCAAGCCATTGAGCAGCTCGATCGCATGATGTCCGAACAGCTCGCCGCGGTCATGCACCACGATAACTTCAAAGCACTCGAAGGCTCGTGGCGCGGTATTCATTATCTTGTGATGAACAGCCTGACCGGGCGCGACTTGAAAATCCGCGTTATCAACGCGTCGAAGCGCGATCTCGGCCGCGATCTCGCTAAAGCGGTGGAGTTCGATCAAAGCACGTTGTTCAAGAAGATCTACGAAAACGAGTTCGGTACACCAGGTGGCGAGCCGTACAGTGTGTTGATCGGCGACTACTACTTCGGCCAGGGTCAGGAAGATTTGGAGCTGCTGCGCAACATTTCAGGCGTTGCTGCCGCTGCGTTTGCGCCATTCGTCGCTGCTGCCTCGCCGGGGATGTTCGGATTCGATAGTTTCGAGGAGCTCTCAAAGCCGCGCGACCTCGCCGATAAATTCCTCGCCACTGAATATAGCAAGTGGCGCAATTTTCGTGAAACCGAAGACTCGCGCTTCGTAACATTGACAATGCCGCGCGTGCTGGCCCGGCAACCGTACGGCGAGTCGACCAAGGCCGTCGACGAGTTTACTTACGAGGAAGCGCCAGCTGATGCTAATGGCGCGCCCAAGCCGATGAACCATGACAATTATTGCTGGATGAATGCGGCTTACGCACTCGCATCGCGTATGACCAATGCGTTTTCGGAAAGCGGATGGACGACAGCGATTCGAGGAGCCGAGGGCGGTGGCAAGGTCGCTAACCTTCCAACGCACCTGTTCATGTCGGACGATGGCGACATGGCAGAACAATGCCCGACCGAAATCGCGATTACGTCACGGCGCGAGAAGGAATTGTCTGATCTCGGCTTTCTACCGTTGTCACACTATAAGAATACCGACTATGCCGTGTTCTTCGGAGCCCAGACGACGCAACGGCCCAAGAAATACGACCGCCCAGAAGCGAATGAGAACGCCGCGATATCCGCGCGTCTCCCTTACATCATGGCGACCTCGCGTTTCGCCCATTACTTGAAGGTCATGGGCCGTGACAAGATCGGCTCCTTCATGGAAGTCGAAGATGTATCGGCCTGGCTCAACCGCTGGATTCTCAATTACGTCAACGGCGCGGAGGGGGGCGGCCAGGAAATTCGCGCCAAGTTCCCTCTGCGCGAAGCCCGTATCGAGGTCGCCGCGGTGCCGGGCTCTCCGGGCAGCTACAACGCGGTCGCATATCTAAGACCTTGGCTACAAATGGAGGAGCTTACCGCCTCTCTGCGCCTCGTTGCGCGTATTCCCAAGAAGGCCTGAGCCAAGACCGCGCGCCGCCGTGCTTGCGCTCAACCAGTCCCAGGGCGGAACGGCAATCGGCGCTTCCCCACCGCTGGAATACGATTTCGTGTCTCGCGTCGGACTAGGGGTTGTTAGCGTCGACGCGGTTGATGCGTTTATTACAGGGACGACGAAACAGGCGCTGTCGCAATGGTTTGGTGCGGAGGCGGAGGGTCTCGCGATCGAGACGCTCCGCTTACGTCTTGATCGTGCGATCGCCGAAATCGATGCCGCGCTCTCTAATGCGGTGGATGCAATCATCGCCCATCCGCGTTTCTGCGCCTTCGAGGCCGGATGGCGCGGTGTCGCTTGGCTGACCCAAGGGCTCGGCCCGGATGGCATGACGCGCATCCGCCTATTCGATTGCCGCTGGGCCGAGCTGGCGCGCGATCTCGAACGCGCGCCCGAGTTCGATCGCAGCGTCCTCTTCACACGCATTTACGAAGATGAATTCGGCACGCCTGGTGGCGTGCCGTTCTCGATGATCGTTTCGCTGCATGAGGTGCGCCATAAACCCGGTCCCGGCTATCCGACCGATGATATCACGGCTCTCCGCCACCTGAGCGCGGTGGCCGCCGCCGCTTTCACGCCGATAGTGCTCAGCGCCGCGCCCGCGCTGCTCGGTGCGGAAATCCACGGCGATCTCGATCTGAGGCAATCGCTCGCACCCTTGTTCCGCCACCTCGAATATTCGCGCCTGCACGCGCTCCAGCGCCATCCCGATACGCGCTTCCTCGGCGTCGTCGCGCCGCGAATCCTGATACGCGCGCCCTACACCCACGCCAGCGTGCCCGACATCGGCTTCACCTACACCAGCCGCGCGGGTCCGCTATGGGCGGGTGGCGCGTTCGCGGTCGCGCATATCGCCATTCGCGCGTTCAACGATCACCGCTGGCCCGCCGCGATCACCGGCACGGTGCGGGACGAGATCGCCGGCGGGCTGGTGACAGGATTGCCCGAGGTTTCCTTCGCCACCGATCGCCAAGGCGTAGCACTCAAACCCCCTCTCGAACTCAACCTGTCGGACGCGCTCGACCGCGAACTGACCGAAGCGGGCCTGATCGGCATCCGCCATGTGCGCGGCACGCCGTGGGCGGCGATCTACAGCCTGCCGTCGCTATACCAGCCGACCGCGAGTTACGCGCTCGACGCCGCGAACGCGAACGAGCGCATGGGCGCGGTGCTCAACTACATCCTGTGTGTCTCCCGCTTCGCCCATTACATCAAGATCATCGGGCGCGACCTCATCGGTTCTTCCGGTGACGCTGAAGACGTTGAGGCTCGCCTTCAACGCTGGCTCAACCGCTTCACCAGCGCGGGCGATCGGCTCAGTATCGATATGCAGGCGCGCTACCCGTTGCAGGAGGCGCGCATACGCGTGCGCGACGTGGTCGATCGGCCAGGCGCGCTCGAGTGCTCGGTGGCGCTCAAACCCCACTTCCAGATCGATCAAGCGGTCTCCGAATTTCGGCTTGTGACCGTCGTGGCCGAAGCACAAACACAGTAGGAGAATTCGATGAGCGTCAGCGGCGATCATATCCAGGCGGGCGACTTGGCGGGGGCGCGCGCGACGCTCGTCGAAGCGGTTCGCACCGATCCCGCCGATGCCAAGGCCCGCATCGAGTTGGCCGAGCTACTGATCGTGGTGGGCGATCTCGAGCGCGCGGACACGCACCTCGGCGCGGCGCAGGAACTCGATACGAGCTGGGCGATGGCGGTCGCGCTCACCCGCCAGCTCGTCCGCGCCGCGATCTGGCGGCGCGAGGTTTTCGACGCGGGCCGGGCGCCCGAGCTTGTGACCGAGCGCACCCCCGCGATTGACGCCGCGCTCGCCGCACTGCTCGCCGAGCGCGAGGGCGCGCCTGGAAGTACGGAGGACGATCCGGCGCTCGCCGTCATTCACGGCGACGTTGACGGCCGGGCGTTCACCGGCTGGCGCGATGCGGACGATCGTACCGCAGGCGTGCTCGAGATCCTGACCTCGACGGGCAACTATGTCTGGGTCAGCCTTGCGCAGGTGCGCGGACTGAAGCTGCAGAAGGTCGAGCGGTTGCGCGATGTCGTCTGGCGCGGCTGCGAAATCGACGTGGCCGACGGCCCGAGCGGCATCGTATACCTACCCGCGATCTATCACGCCGCTTCCGCCGAGATGACGGACGCGCACCGCCTTGGCCGCGAGACCGACTGGGTCGAGGGCGCGCGCGTGCGCGGCCTGGGTCTGCGCACGTGGCTGATCGGCGACGACGCGCTCGCACCCACCGACTTCAGCGAAATCGAAATCGGCACGACCGCCCCCGCATGAGCGGGCTCTCTTTCTTCGATCGGCTAAGCGCCGATGAGCCGCGCGGTCCCTCGGTCACCATCCTGCGCGAGGCGCTACGCCGCGACTTGGAGGCACTGCTCAACGCGCGTCGTCACATGGTTTCGTGGCCCACCGAGTATGACGAACTCGAATGCTCGCTCGTAAACTATGGCCTCGACGATTTCACCAACGAGACGCGCGGCTCCGACGGATTCCGCGAAGAATTCATCGAGGCGGTGGAGAAACTGTTGCGCCGTTTCGAGCCGCGCCTCGGTCGCTTCGAGGTGAGCGTGCTGTCCGAACCCGATTCGCTCGACCGCACCCTGCGCTTCCGCATCACGGGCGTGGTGACGTTGGACGATGAGCGACAGGAACTGCACTTCGACAGCCATGCCGATCCGGTGCGGGGGTTCTTCGTGGTGCGGCCTTGAGGAATTGAAGGCATTGGGTCGGCGGTGAAGGAGCACGGCGGTTTTGCCGGTGTCTACCCCCGCATCAGCCCGACCACCCCGGTGCGCGCCACCTCGACCGGTCCCAGTTCGCGCATCAGCGCGACGAATGCGGCGACCTTGCTCGACGAGCCCGCGAGTTCGAAGACGAAGCTCCTCGTCGTCGCGTCGACCGCCTTCGCGCCGTAAACCTCGGCCAATCGCATCGCTTCCGAGCGCGCCTCGCCCGCGCCCTCGGTGCGCACCAGCACGAGTTCGCGCTCCACATGCGGACCTTGTTCGGTCAGGTCCTCCACCCGGTGGACGGGGATCAGGCGGCCGAGCTGCGCGATGATCTGCTCGATCACCGGCGGCGGCCCGCTGGTGACCACCGTGATCCGGCTGACGCTCTCGTCGCCCGTGACCGCGACGGTGAGGCTCTCGATATTGTACCCCCGCGCCGAAAACAGCCCAACGATGCGGGCAAGGACACCGGGGGCGTTCTCGACGACGATGGCGAGGGTGTGACGGGAAGACGGGAAATGTTTCATCGCCGCGCCGCCCACATCGCTCCCGCCATGGCGACCGTGCTCGCGACCACCAAGACGTTGAGCGTCATCGAGAGGGCCATCGCCGTGACGCCCATCTCCGGGGACGCGATGTGGAGCGCGTTTTGCACGTGCGCTTCTTGTGGATCGATACTGTGGTTCAGCGCCCACATCGCATACTGCATCCGAGGCGTCTCGATCAGCGTGTGCGCCGCCAGCGTGGCGATCGTGACGAACGCGACCGCCGCAAAGCGCAACCAGGGCGCCGCACGGCGACCGAACAGGGCGAACAGCAGGATCGGATAGGCAAGCAGGCTGAAGGTGAACGGGTTGACGTCGGCGCGGAACGGCCACCGCTGTGGTCGACGCGCAGCACATGATCGGCGTGGTGCAGCAACCCGACCGCGATAGTCACTGCGCGCAGCACCGT
>JAABUX010005132.1_pt1 | contig 16208 bp, 19 predicted proteins | sample 5561851 | NCBI WGS metagenome assembly JAABUX01 (sample SAMN10711883, study PRJNA513361) | rock metagenome | isolation source: Antarctica rocks | place: Antarctica: Victoria Land, Richard Nunatak red sandstone | collected 2016-01-03 | reverse complement strand
AACCGGTGGTGGCGACCGTGGCCATCCTCTCGTTCCAGTGGACCTGGAACGACTGGTTCGCGCCCCTCATCTTCCTGAGCACGAACAACACGACCCTGGCCGTCGCCATGGGCACGGGCTACACCGACCCGCACGGCACCATCCTGACCAACGTCCTGGCCGCCGGGGCGATCTACTACAGCCTGCCCGTCATCGTCCTCTTCTTTGTCGCCCAGCGTTTCTTCGTGCAGGGCATCGTGACCACGGGGTTGAAGGGCTAGCCTGGATTATTCACGAAAACATTCATCGAATTGGATTGGCTACTGATGGCGAGCCCCGAGGGCTACTACAGCCCTTTTGGGGTGCCTAAATCGGCTCTCCAGCCCATTCAGGCGGCCTACGTTGGTCGACGTGCAGCCAGATACGGCCGATCTGATTCGACAGAAATGCTCATGAATAATCCAGGCTAGCCTGGATTATTCACGAAAACATTCATCGAATTGGATTGGCCCCTGACAGGGGCTTCGAGGGCTCCTGCAGCCCACTTGGGGTGCCAGAATCGGCTCTACGGGCCATTCAGGCGACCCATATTGGTTGGTGTGCCACCAAATACGGCTGATCTGGTTCGACAGAAATGCTCATGAATAATCCAGGCTAGGGATCAGACATGCAGGACCTGCAGGGGACCGTGGCCGTCGTGACGGGGGCGGCGCGGCGCATCGGTTTGACGATCGCCCGGACGCTGGCACGGGCCGGCGCCGCCGTCGTGATCGGCGATGTGGTCGACGGAGAAGCCGCGGCCGCGGAGATCCGGTCGGCCGGCGGACAGGCGATCTATCGCCGCGCCGACGTCAGCCACGCCCAGGATATGGCGGCGCTGGCGGCCGCGGCGACGGACGCCTACGGCCGGCTGGACATCTGGGTGAACAACGCCAAAGTCGATGCGCGGGCGAGCGTGACCGACCTTGCCCTTGAGGAGTGGAACGCCGTGCTGTCGGTCTGCCTGACCGGCGCATTCCTGGGCGCCAAGTACGCCATCCCGGCGATGATCACCTCCGGTGGCGGCGTCATCGTCAACATCGCCTCAGTGCATGCCGTGGTGGCCTATCCGCAGTGTCCCGCCTACGACGCGGCGAAGGCGGGGCTCCTGGCCTTGACCCGGCAGATCGCCGCCGAGTATGGGCCGGACAACATCCGGGCGAATGCGATTCTGCCGGGCCTCATCGTCGATCACGGCCCGGAGGTCTATAGTCCACAGGTGGAGCGCCTCGCGCGGACGCTGTATCCGGTTGGACGTGTGGGAACCTTCGCGGACGTCGCGGCCGCCGTGCTCTACCTCGTCTCCGACGCGGCGCGCTTTGTCACGGGCGCGCAGTTGCTCGTCGACGGCGGCTTGACGGCGCGATCCCCCGAGTGGGCGACGCAAGGGACCCGGTAGAGAAGGGGAAAGAGTAGGGATTCGTGAAGATCACCAAGTTGGAAAGCCTGTTCGTCACGCCGCGCTGGCATTTTCTGAAGGTCCACACCGACGAGGGGATCGTGGGGCTGGGTGAGCCGATCGTCGAGGGCCGCGCCCGCACCGTCGCCATGGCCGTGCGCGAACTGGAATCCTACCTGATCGGCCAGGACCCCCGCCACATCGAGCGGCATTGGCAAACGATGTATCGGGGCACGTTTTACCGCGGTGGTCCCGTCCTGCTCAGCGCCATCAGCGGCATCGAGCAGGCGCTCTGGGACATCCTGGGCCAGTCACTGGGCGTGCCTGTGTACCAACTCCTAGGCGGCGCGGTGCGCGAACGCATTCGCGTCTACGCCCATTGCGGAGGAGACAGCCCCGAGGAAGCAGCCCAAAGCGCCCGTGAGCGCGTCGCGCAGGGGTATACGGCGCTCAAGACGGCGCTCGACGCGCCGGTGCGCATCGTTGATACCAAGGCCTACGTCGGGCGTCAGGTCGGACGCATCCAGGCGATGCGCGCGGCGATCCCAGACACAGTCGATCTCGCCGTCGACTTCCACGGGCGTGTCAGCCCCGCTATGGCGATCCGTCTGTGCAAGGAGCTTGAAGACTGCAGCCTGCTGTTCGTTGAGGAGCCGGTGCTGCCGGAGAACGTGGACGCCTTGGTCGCGGTGGCCCGCTCGACCACGATCCCTATCGCGACGGGCGAGCGCCTCTACACGCGGTGGGGCTTCCGTGAGGTGCTGGAGAAGCAGGCCGCGCGCGTGCTCCAACCCGACCTCTGCCACGCTGGCGGGATCGGCGAGGTGCGCAAGATCGCCGCCATGGCCGAGGTCTACTACGCGGCCATCGCCCCCCACAATCCGCTCGGACCCATCTCGCTGGCCGCGGGCCTCCACGTCGATGCGTGCAGCCCGAACTTCCTGTGCCAGGAGCAAGTCTCACTTGGCGAGGGCTACCTGACACAGCCGTTTGTTGTGCGGGATGGATACATCGATCTACCAACGGCGCCCGGCTTGGGCATACAGCTAGACGACGACGCGGTGGCGGCGCGCCTCGACGACGGGAGGTGGGAAACGCCGCGGGTTGCCCACCCTGATGATGGGTCGTTCGCCGATTGGTAGTGATGGTCTGGTTGTGACACGGCGACGTGCATAAGGGAAACCCCGATGTCGCTCCATGATTGGGACGCCGGTCGCCCGTCGGGGATGGTGCGTTACCCGAGAGATCACGCCCATCCACGGGGTCATCGAGAGCGGCCATGTGGTTCGGGCTAGCACGCCACGGGCACGAGGTATCGTCACATGTCGCGACGGTTTTGTCCGCGCAAGCGATCGTGTCCCGAATTCCGACGCTGCCCCCCCCGCAAGGGGCGTACGGCGCGTATCATGGAGGGGAGCAGAACGTGGTGAGTGACGTGAAGGCATCGGCCAGACGGACGCACGGTGACCTGGTACAGGCTGTGCGTCGTACGCGCGTCGCGAGCGGCGACCTCGCGCTGTGGCCCATCGGCGGCGCCGGGTACATCGTCAAAAGCGCTACGGCCCTCATCACGATCGATCCATTCACCGGCCCGTCCAACCCACCTCGCTGGATACGAGCGATCCCACCGGCGTTTGATCCCGCGCGCCTAGCGGGGGTTGACGCCATCGTCCTGACGCACGAGCACGATGACCATACCGACCCGACAACGCTCGCGGCGTTGCTGGCGCACACGCAGGCCCTGGTTATTGGGTCGGCCGCCTGCGTCGCGGTCGCTCGCGGCATCGGCTATCCGCCAGAGCGCTGCCGCCTGCTGAGACACGAGCAGGCGCTTGCCGTCAAAGACGTGCATTTGACGGCCGTCGCCATGCATGACCCAGGCGCGCAAGACTGCAACGGCTACGTCGTCGAGACACCGGACGTTGCCCTCCTGCACTGTGGCGATAGCCTGTATTTTGACGGCTTTCGCACGCTCGCCCGGCGCTGGACGTTGGATGCCCTCCTCGTGAGTGTCGGGGTGAGCCCGCCAGGCGAGACACTCTATATGGACGAGGCCGATGCGGCGCGAGCGGCGCGCGACAGCGGCGCACAGACCCTCATCCCCCAGCACTTCGATCTCTGGCAGAACACGGCGATGGATCCGCGCCGCGTGGTGACCGTCGCCGGCTGGTATTGCCCACGCACCGCGGTCATCCCCGCCTACATGAAGCGGCGCATAACCATCTCCGCACGCTAAGACGGTACGAGAGGACACAATGGACTGTTACAGCATGACGCATCAGACAGGCGACGACGAACGGACATCGGGGCAATCGTCCTGGGAGTGGGTCGCGTGGATCGTGGTGCCGTCGCCCCCCGTCGATAGAGAGGAGATTGCCCCGCGTCACGGCCAGCGGCCGGCCTATCCGCGATTGGTCCGCTGCCCATGGGCGTAACGCAACCCGCACGGCGTGGTCGAGACGGAGGCGCACGAGCCGTGACCGATAAGGCGCACGGACATGTCGGTAGCGCACGCACGGGTGAGAGGCTGCCGTGCGATGTCGTGACCCTGGGCGAGACCATGGTCCTGCTCTGGCCGACCGGCGACGCGACCTTGGAAGACGCCGCGACATACGAGCGGTCGCTCGGCGGCGCGGAGAGTAACTTGGCGATCGCGCTGGCCCGCCTCGGGCTGCGGCCGCGCTGGATCAGCCGGCTTGGCGACGACCCGTTCGGGCGCTATATGCGCGCGACGCTGGAACGGGAGGGCATCGTCGTCGACGCTCCCCTCGACACCGGCGCGCCCACGGCCGTCTTCTTCAAGGAACGTATCGCGCATGGCCCGCGTCGCGTCTACTACTATCGCCGGGGCTCGGCGGCGAGCCATATGGAACCGTCGGACCTGAGCGCCGCCCAGTTCGCGGGGGCGCGCCTGCTGCACCTCACGGGCATCACCCCGGCGCTCTCGACCGGGTGCGCCGCGACCGTGGACCGCGCGATCACGCTCGCGCGCGCGGCGGGGGCGCGCGTGTGCGTCGACCCCAACGTGCGGCCGCAACTCTGGCCGGAGTCGGGAGCAGGGACTACAGCCCTGCACGCGCTGATGGCGCGCGCCGACCTCGTCCTGCTGGGCGACGAAGACGCCGCCTATCTGTTCCCCGGCCTGTCCGACACAGCCGTCCTCAACGCGGTCCGCGCGCTGGGTCCGCACATGGTGGCGCTCAAATTGGGAGCGCGGGGGGCGCGAGCCGTGCTGGACGGAGAGGATGTGAGCGTCACGCCCTACCCCGTCGCCGTCGTCGACAGCGTGGGCGCGGGCGATGGCTTCGACGCCGGGTTCATCGCGGGGCTCCTGCGCGGCGACCCGCTCCCGCGCTGTCTCGCGCTCGGCGCGCGCATCGGCGCCGCGGCGGTCGCGACGACCGGCGATTGGGAGGGGTATCCGACGAGCCATGAGCTTGGCTCCGACTGGCACGTTACAACCGACGACTGACACCTGACGCCTGAGGAGATAACGATGCTCGATCACGACGAATTACTGGAGCGCACGCTGACTGATCGCCTGGTGGCGATCATCCGGCTGCGCCACGACGCGCCGCTGGCGCGCGTCGCGGAGGCCCTGGTCGCGGGCGGTATCCGCGCGCTGGAGTTTACCTTGACCTCTCCGGGCGCGGTCCCGGCCATCACGGCGTGCAGGGCGCGCTTTGGGGATGATATCATCGTGGGCGCCGGGACGGTGCTCGACGCGGAGGAGGCGCGGCGCTGCCTCGACGCGGGCGCGCAGTTCCTGGTCTCGCCCGGTTTTGACCAGGCGGTTGTTACGCTGGCGCGTGAGCGCGGCGCGTTGGCGATGCCCGGCGCCTTGACCCCGACGGAGATCGTGACGGCGTGGCGCGCGGGGGCGGATGTGGTCAAAGTCTTCCCGGCGCGCTCGTTCGGCCCGCGCTACATCGCCGACCTCCTGGGACCCTTGCCGCGGGTCCCGCTCATGCCCACGGGCGGCGTGGACGAGACGAACGTGGCCGACTATCTGCGGGCGGGCGCCGTCGGCGTCGCGGTCGGAGGGAAGCTGGTCGCCGAGGATGTCGTCGTGCGGGCCGACTGGGATGCGCTGACTGTGCGTGCGCGGGTCCTGGTCGCGGCCGTCCGACAGGTGGGCGACCATCCGTGACGGCTTGGACCGCGCGATAATAGGTGTTGATGCCGCGATGTGCCTGCGACGATAACACACCGGTTCGAGCGCGCGGTGTGCGAGCAGTTCGCGTTGCACGTGCACGAAACCTTGCCGTACTCCTCGCGTACGCCTGGAAGGGGCCGTGCTGCGGGGTGCGGGCTAGGTGACGCGGTACCGTGTGAGGAGCGTCGGGATTTGGCGTGCAAGGGACAGGCACGCGCTACGGGCATCGCTGATGTGACGCTGGTCGCTCGGGTAGCAGCCAGCCGCCCTGGGTGCGGATCCGCCACCGCCCTGGCGCCTGACACTGGCAGGTTATCCCCCGCCGGCGGCTTCACCGTTGGCGCTCCCTAGCGTGTACGTACGACGCAACTCGACGCGCTTACATTTCGTCCCGTAGGCCCGACTTCTGACCGGCGTCCGATTGGTTGTGCGCTTTGACGGCGTCGAGCAGGCGCAGATCCTTGAACTGGGGGAGTTCCGCCAGCGCGTCATCCTGGGGCGCGTAGCCGACCAGGGTGCGCGCATCCGAGATGTCGAGCCGTTTGAAGCGATTATCGCTGAGTCCGTGCAGGACGGCGAAGCGGATGTTCTCGACGTCGATGCAGCGCGTGATGAGCTGGTGCAGGTCACGCTGCGACACGAAGGCATCGAGATACGGCAGGCCGCTCTCCTGCTGGACGGTCTCCGTTGGTTGGAAAGCACCGATGCGCAGGGCGATGACCGACAGACCCTCCTGTTCGGCCATGTAGCGTCCCAGCGCCTCGCCGAAACACTTGGAAACGCCATAGAGGTCGCCCGGGTTGACGGGATCGTCGGCCTTGACCTGCACGTCGGCGGGGTAGCCCGAGACGGCATGGATCGAGGAGGCGTACACGACGCGCCGGCACCCCGCGCTCTTGGCCGCCACGAAGGTATGATACGTCCCGATGATGTTGGTCGGGAGCAGGCTGTGCCAGGTAGCGGCGGGTCTCGGGTCACCGGCCAGATGCACGACGGTATCGATGCCTTGGCAGAGGTTCTTCAGGCGCTCCAGGTCGCCCAGATCGGCCACGACGACCTCCCCATGCTCCTCAATCGCCACGCCCTGCGCCGCGTCCTGGACCATCAGGCGGAGGCGATACGTGTCAGGCGCATGGGCGGCAAAATAGGAGCCGATGCGACCGGCGGCGCCGGTGACCAAGACGCGCCGTGCGCGGTCATCGGTGCGCGCTCGCGGGCCGGCCGTGGTGGATGATTTCATCATAGCGTTCTCCTCGTCATCTCGTGCACCTCCGACCACCAGTGCAAAGGGTGTGCCCACCCGTGACATAGTTCCATACATACGCATCTCCGTCCGATGACCTCCGAGGCACACATAACGATCACCCATCTGCGCCCGTCGCGCACCAAGGCGGCGCGCACGGTCGAGCGTGCCCGCATCATCTGGCTCGCCGCCCAGGGTCGGCACGTCCCCGCCATCGCCGCCGAACTTCGCCTGCATGAGCGGACGGTACGCACCTGGCTCAAGCGGTTCAATAGGGCAGGGCTCGACGGTTTGCTGACGCCCCGCGTCCGTGCTGCCCGTCCACAGACAGCCGTGCGGAGGTCGGCGAGGTGATCGCACGGCCTTGACCAACCCCCGCCACTCGGGCTTGCCCGTCGCGTCATGGACGCTCGACTGTCAGACGACATACTTGCTCCCGACCACCACCTCGGCTTCCTCGCGCGGCCGGGTCAGACGCCACAGCTAAGGCGTCCAGCCTTCGAGTGACCACCAGAGGTGCGCGAGGTCGTACGTTCTTTAGTATCGTTCCCCTTCCAGGCTTGCCACCATCCTAGATGGCCATGTCCTCGCCGGTCGTTGGCACGCCGACCGCCTCTACCTTTCCTTCCACCTCTCTCCACTCTTATGGATACGCAGCCGTCCCATCCGGCGTGCGTGTTTGCGTCCATTCGATCGTCTCATTCGCGCATGGATAACGGGCCGCTTCCCGTTCGTCGAGGTCGATACCCAGGCCCGGGCGGTCGTTCGGGTACATATAGCCTGCCCGTACGTCGGGACACCCCGGAAATATCGCCTGCTCCTCATCCGTGAAAGGCATCCATTCCTGTACGCCAAAGTTGGGGCAGGCGAGGTCGAGGTGGAGATTCGCCGCGTGGCCCACCGGCGAGACATCCGCCGGGCCATGCCAGGCCGTGCGTACGCCGAACGCTTCGCACACCGCGGCCAGCTTGCGCGCCGGTGTCACGCCCCCGATGGCGCTGATATGCACGCGGATAAAGTCGATGAGGCGCGCGGTGATCAGGGGCATCCACTCCGTCGGGGTGACGAACAACTCGCCCATGGCGAGGGGGACGGCGCACTGCTGGCGGATGGCGTGAAACCAGGCGATCTGTTCCGGCGGCAACGGATCTTCCAGGAAGAACAGTCGGTAGGGCTCGAGCGCCTTGGTCAGACGCACCGCCTCGATCGGCGCGAGGCGCTCGTGGATGTCGTGCAGCAGCGCGACCTCCTCTCCGACCTGCGCGCGGACGTGCTCGAAGAGGCGCGGGACGTTGCGGGCGTAGCTCTCAGGATCGAAGTAGACACCCGGAGCGGCTCCGTCCGGCGCCTGGCGTGTCGGGGCCGACCCCCCATACCCGGCCATCTGACAGCGGATGTAGTGGTACCCCTCGTCCATGAACGCCTGCACTTTCTCCGCGACCTCCGATGGGTCGCGGCCGTCGGTATGGCGGTACACGGCGGCGCCCTCACGACATTTCCCGCCCAACAATTGGTAGACCGGGAGGCCGGCCAGCTTCCCCTTGATATCCCACAGGGCCATATCGATGCCGGACATGGCGTTGTTGAGCACGGGTCCGTTGCGCCAGTAGGAATTGACGTGCATGGTCTGCCAGATATCCTCGATGCGCTGCGGATCGCGACCGGTGAGGAGTGGCGCGAGGTAGTCATCAATGGCCGCACGCACAGCGAGATGGCGTTGGGTGAACGTGGCGCAGCCCAGGCCGTAGAGCCCCGGCTCGGAGGTCTCGACCTTGACGACGACGAGGTGGATGCCCCGGGGCGCCGTCATGATTGTGCGTATGGCGCGGATAGTGAACGTGGACATGAATACCTCGCATCTTCCTTCTTTACTTTATGTTAAACACATGACCATTAATTCGGCACGTTTTATGCCTGAATGACGCTCAACACTATCTTTGCACTTTTCGATTATGGTCAAGTAGATCGCCTGTTTAACCCTATATGTTGCGGCTTGACAACTTGATTAACCCCAAGATGTAGTAGCCAAACAAAAAGTGCAAAGATAGAGGCTCAACAGACCACACCAGACATCTGGTGACCTGTGTAGCGTGCGAGAGTGACGATACAGGGCGCACCTCCGCATGTGATACCGCTTACCCCGATGGGTACACTCTCCTCACTTGATGGCGCCGGCCGTGGCTCCTTCCATGAAGTGCCGCTGCGGGAACACGAAGAGGACGATCAAGGGCGCGGCCACGATGAACACGGCCGTGGACAGGACGGTCCAGTCGTTCCCGTACTGACCGTAGAAGGTGAACAGACCCAGCGACATGGGGGAGTACGACGGAGACATCCACCTCCCACTGGGCCTGGCGCGGCGCCTGCGCGCCAAGGAGGGCGGGCGGGGTGTCTCGGTCGGCCGCTACGTCGGCGACCTGCTCCGCGTCGCGCCGCCGGCGTACACGCGATGGGAAGATGTCCCCGCCTGAGCAATGCGCTGAGAGGCCCTGTGAGCCGTTGCACAGGGAGGGTAGTAAACGAGGCCATCGCGGCTGCCGAGCGGCTATCTGCGGCCCTGTAGGCGCCACACGCGCCACTGCGTCAGCGAGAGAGAGCATGCATAAGGGGGTGGCCACGCCGGCGTCCCCATAACGGCGCGGCCACCCCCTATTCACCCGCAGGATAGCGGCGACGGACTCACGCGCGCCTGATGCAAAACTCACCTTGTGTCGTCTGTCCGTCGTCTGCGGGGCTGACGTGGCCGTCGGTGGGCGGCGGGGTGCGAGGTGGGCTTCTCTTCTGGACCGCTGGGGGCGTGGCGGGGCTGCTGGCGATCCGGGGCGCGCGGGGCGGCGAGCAGGGCGCGGATGGGCAGGGGGGCGGGGCCGTGCCAGACGCGCGTGTACGTGTCAGGAAGGAGCGTGTCGTGCGCGCCGCCCTCCAGAGACGCGTCCGCGGAGGGCCACACGAGGAGGAGGGGGACGCGGGCGAGGTGGGGGTGCGGGCGGAGCGCGCGGAGGAAGGCGCGGGCGTCGGCGGGGGGGGACGCGGCGTCGAGGACGAGAAGGTCGGGGCGGAGTTGGCGAAGGACGGCGCGGGCGTCGGCGAGCGAGGGGGCGGCGGCGAGCGAGGGGGCGGCGGCGAGCGAGGGGGCGGTGCCGTCATCGTTGCCGGTGCCGGCGTGGGGGCGCTCCCTACTCGGGAGAGGGCCACTGCATGCCGGGGTGGCGGCCCGGTTGTAAGACATCACATTCGTTGAGCCAAAAGCACAGCTGAGGCAGGCAAAAAACCGCACGATCAGTGAGCCGAAACCGCACAATAAATGAGCCATCCAGCAGAAACCGCACAATAAATGAGCCATCCACGATACAGTCATGGCGCGACAAAGGGAGGGAGACGGCGGTGCACAGCCGTTTTCAAGTGTGAAAAAGGGCGTCCAAGCGGACAGCGTGCGGATGGCTCAACGACTGTGCGGTTTTGGCTCAATGATCGTGCGGTTCGGCTCAACGAATGTGATGTCTTACACCTTCAAGGGCTATAAGCGACGAGAAAGGCGGGTGGCAAATTGGTGTTTATTCGTCCGTTTTAGCCCTTCCGGCAATTTGCCAGCGGTATCTTATATGAGGGAGAGCCACGGTCATGTGATCAGGTCCACCCCCTCCCCCCATAGCATAATGTGTCAGGGGCGATCCTGTTGTGTCCCCGATCCAGGGATAGACTGGGGGCGGTTAGCGCGGCTTCCGCAGGGCGAAAGAGGGGTGTTCGTCATGGTGCGTATTCGCCAGGTCGTGCCCATCGCCGTCTTCCTGGTGTGGGCGGCCCTTATCGGCGCGGGGCTGCTCGCCGCGACGGTGCGCGGGGGTATCGAGCCGGTGGACTACCAGACGTATCACCGGGCGGCGGCGGCCCTCGCGCGCGGGGCGAGTCCCTACCAAACGCCGACACAGAGCCTCGCCCTCTGGCGCTCCTACCATCGCCTTGAGGCGGCGATCCGGGCGGGCCAGACCCTGCGCACGGCAGGGAGCGACGCGTTCGGACGGACGCAGCCCGGCCCCTATCTCTACCTGCCCACGCTGGCCTTGCTCGTGTGGCAACTCCATCTCACGGCCGCGCCGTGGGAGGTGCTGGACCTACTGTGCATCGTCGCCTTCCCCCTGCTCTGGCTGCGCTGGGCGCGGGCCTCGTGGTGGTGGTTGCCGCTCGTCGCAGGGTCGTGGGACGTGTGGGCCACCTACAGCGGCGGCAACGTCGAGGCGCTGTTGCTCGCCACGACGCTCGTCGCCGCCCGTCTGCTCTGGCCGCCGCGCCCGCTCGGCCGGGCCGCGGTCCCGCTCGCCGCCGTGCTCGTCGCCGTGCTCGTCGCGTTCGTCGTGCTGGCCAAACCCTTCTACGCCCTCTTTTTCGTCGCCTTCGGCCTCGTGCGCCTGCGCGCCGCCGGTGAGCCGCGCCGCGCGACGCTGCGCACCCTCGGTGCCGTCGCGGGTCTGGCCGCGCTGCTCCTCGCGGGGGAGGTCATCCGCTGGGGGTCGACACTGCGCGGGGACGCCGTGCGCTACCTGGCGCACACCCTCGATGCGCAGTGGTTCGTGCTGCCCGTTGCCCAGCAGACGCCCATGAGCGCCTGGAATCGCACGCCCCTCCAGGCGTTCATCGCGCTCGGGCTGCCGGCCGCGCCGGCGCAGCTCGTGGCCGCCCTGGTGTGGCTAGTCGCCCTCGTCGCGTCAGCCTGGCTCGTGCGGGGTCGCCGTCTGTCCTTCGCGCAGGCGTTCGCCGTGGCGTTCGCGCTGCTGTACATCGGTCGGCCGGTGGGCTGGACGCTGGTGTACCTCGACCTGGTGGTGGGCGTCGCAGCCTGGCCGGCCCTGCCCCGTGCCGGCCGCGCCCTCCTGCTCGTCGGCGTGCTGGCGCTTTTGCTCTCGCACTGGGCGGCGCTCGTGCTGACAGGTCTGGGCGCGGGGCTGCCGCTGCTGACGTTGCAGCCGGCCGACTGGCCCTGGGAAACATGGGTTGTCCTGCCCGTCGCCTGGGCGCTCGTCCTGTGGGCCGTGCGGTCGCTCACTAGCCCGGACCCGGCGACGATCCCCTCCCCGGACCCGACGGGAGGCGCGACGACGGGCAGCCGCGTCGCCCTCACCGTCCGCGATCGGCCATGAGTGCGGCCTGGTGGCCCCTACCCTGCGCCCCGTCGCTGCGCGCGGGGCCGGCCTCCCGCTTGGCCGGCGCGAGCGTCTGGCGCGACGATGGTACTACGGCGATGATGGTACTAGAGCTACGGGTAGTGACTCACCCAGGATAAAGGGTAGCTCCATGGTCGTGCCAACCCCCCGTTTTCCCGTGTGAAACGTGGGTTTCGGGTAGCTCCATGCTTGTGGTACTAGAGCCACGGATGGTACCACCTTTTGAGGCCCGTTGGAGCTACGGTAGTACGACGATAGTACCAAAATAGCTCCATGATGTGCGACCCCGACAAGGGCCTGCCGTCCCCTGCTGGGAGGCTGCGGCGGCGCTCCCCGGAGGGCTAGCGGTGGCCGGCCGGGCGGGGTCGCACGACGCGCAGGACGGCGACGGTGAGCAGGGCGGCGAGGGCGACAGACGCGCCGACGAGGGCCACGGCGAGGACGGCGGCCACGATGTTGAGGGCGTCGAGGAGGCATGGGCCAGGGGAGTGAGGAGGGCGACGAGGGGGCCGGTGAGGGCGGCGAGCACGACGGCGGCAAGGCAGAACGTCCAGACACGGGCGTGGGCCTGGGGATCGGTCACGCGTCGCCTCCCGCCGTCTGTCTCCTGTAGCGGCGATGCCGCCACTCGTCGCCCATCCCGGTCCTGAGCGTCGTCCAGTCCGATCTCGTAGGCATCTCACCTGACCGTACACCGTCCGCGTCCAGTTCCTCGCCCCGTGCGTTGTGCGTAGCGCCGGCATCCTCGGCCATGGTCCCCTCCTTCGGCCTGTACACTGTCACGGTTCATGGCGCGCGCCCCACGCCGGCGAGGATGCCCGCGCGGGCGGGCTCGTCCGCCAGCGGATCGCGCACGGCGTCCGGGCGCCAGAGGGGCGTCGGGACGATGCCTGGCTCCACCACGTCGAGGCCCTCGAACAGCGCCGCGATCCCTGCCCGCGGCCGCGCGATCGTGGGGTGGGTGGAGTGGCGGTAAATCGCCTCGAAGCGCGCGATCGTGTCGGGCGGCAATCCGTCTTGCGTCCCATGCGAGAGGACGACATAGCTTCCCGGCGCGAGGGCCTCCCGGACGGCGCGCACCGCGCGCCGCGCCTCGTCGTCATCGGGGATGAAATGCAGCACCGCCACCAGCAGGAGCCCTAGCGGCCGCCGCAGGTCGAGCAGGCGACGGGTGGTGGGGTGGCCCAGGATCGCTGCCGGGTCGCGCAGGTCGCCCTCGATCACGGCGACGCCGTGTGTGCCCTGCTCCTGCTCCTCCTCCTCCAGGAGTTCCCGGCTGTAGCGGACGGCGACGGGATCGTTGTCCACGTAGACGACGCGCGCCCGCGGGTTGATGCGTCGCGCGACCTCGTGGACGTTGCCGACGGTGGGCAGGCCCGAGCCGACGTCGAGGAACTGGGCGATACCCTGGCTGGCCAGGAACGCGACAGCGCGCCGCAAGAAGGCGCGGTTGGAGCGCGCGGCCAGGGCGGCGTCGGGGTAGTTGTCGAGGACGTGCTCGGCGGCGGCGCGATCGGCCGTGAAGTTCTGTTCGCCGCCGAGGAGGTAGTCGTAGATCCGCGCCGCGTTGGGTCGGTCCAGCCCCTCATCCTGACTATCGCTAGCGGTCATCGACGTGTCCCCTCGGCCCCCTGCCCCCGGTCCCGTGCGCGTCGGCCCCGCGCGGTAGGGGCGCGGCCGCCGGCCAGGAGGGACGCGCGCAGACGAAGCGCAGCGTGGCCACGGTCAGCGCCACCAAAGACACGACCGCGCTCAGACGCGCCTCCCAGCCCTGTTGTGTGCGGAACAGGTGGCGCACCAGGCGCCCCTTGAGCGGCAGGACCACGAGCAGCACCACGAACCAGCGGGGCCGCAGCCGCCGGCGCAGCCAGCGCCGGGCGCGGGCGCGGGGCGTATCCAGTAGGAAGGCGTCGGGGTCGCCCAAGCCCGCGTCGGCGTCGGCATGGAGCAGGCGCCCCACCTCGTGGGAGGTGGCGATCCAGGCGCGGCACGCCGCGCAGCCAGCGGTGAGGTGGGCCGCCACGACCGCGGCCCGGTCCGGGGCCAGCGTCCCCTCGTCGTACGCCTGTAGCTCGTCCAGCGTGAAATCGTGCGCCCTAGCCGTGGTGGTCGTGGTGGTCATAGTTCTCTCCTCCTTCAGGATAACGCGCCCGGACCTCCGTGCGAGCGCGCTTCAGGCGCGCCTTGGTGGCCGCGACGCTGATATGGAGCATGGCGGCGATCTCAGGGACGGTGTAGCCCCGCTCGTCGTGCAGCACCAAGACCCGGTACAGCCTAGGGCTCAACTCGCCGGCGGCCTCACGCAGGAGCAGGCGTGCGAGCGCGGGCAGCGCGGGCGCGGGGCGCAGGAGATCGCGGAACCGGTCGAGCCCGATCAGGGGCCGCCGGTAGCGCCGGTCCGCGAGCAACAGATTGTAGGCGATGCGGTGCAGCCACGAATAGAAAGCGCTGGGGTTGCGCAGTGCGGCAAGATTTTCGTACGCCTCGTCGAAGGCGTCCTGGGCAAGGTCGTCCACGCGAGTGGGGTCGCCCACTTCGCGCCGCAGGAAGCGTCCGAGCCGCGGACGATAGCGCAGCACCAACGCATGAAACGCTGCCGGATCGCCCGCCTGGGCGTCGGCAACGAGCTGGCGATCCGGCGGCGTGTCACCCTGATCACTCTCGGCCATGCGGCCTGCTCCCGAGCGGGTTACGGACGATCACCTGCCTATTCCTAAACTATAGCCCGTGTGAGATTTCGGCGTAGCCCGAGCAAAATGTCCCTACATGGCCCCTTTTTACATCTAACTATATGGAGGGGTAAGAGCCGCGCCCCCTCGACGGGCCGTGTACCTCGCTGTGGAGGGTGTCACCGAACGCGCGGCGGAGAGAAGAGAGCGGACCACATGCAGCCCCAGATCCAAACCAGCCTGATTATTCGGTCGTCAACCTTCAACTGGGTTGGCCTCCGCGCGACGGTGGAAACGTGGCCGGACATGCGCATCGTCGACGACGTGCAGCAGCGTGAGTCGGCCGTGCAGGCCGCCACACGGGAGCGGCCCGATCTCGTATTCGTCGCCTCCGACCTCGCGGGCGTGTCGCCCGTGGCGCTCGTCCGGGACCTGCGCGCCGTCAGCCCGACAAGCCAGGCCATCATGATCGGCAAGCTCCTGACGCTTGAGGAACACAGCCAACTGGCCGAACTCGATCTGGCCGGCTTCCTTCAGTGGAAGTGCGTGACCCCCGAACGGCTACGGCATGTGAGCGAGGCTGTGCGCGATGGCGAGGTGTGTGCTGCCAGTGTTGGTGTGGTACGCGCGTTGCACCTGTCGGAGCGCCGGCAACAGACGCGCGACGCCGACAGTCCTGTGCTCACATCGAAGGAGCGGACCGTGCTCATGGGGTTAATCGCGAACCGGACGCAGCAGCAGATTGCCGACACTGCGGGGGTCAGCCTACGCGCGATCGAGGAACGGATCGCGGTCCTCAAGGACAAGTTTGGGGTGGCGACAACATTCATGCTGGGCGTGATGGCCGAGCGCGCCGGCCTCGTCCCATAGGCGCGGGGGCGGAAATCCACAGAAATAGCGTGCGGGAACCCACACCCGCACCTGTGGTTTTACCAATTCCATTGCCGCGAACGAGGGTGTATCGTTAATTTGTGCTCCCGAAGGTTGGCCGGCCGACGACCTCGGGAAGTGCGTGAGAGATTCGGAGCGGAGGTAGAAGATGAAGCGCACGTTTCCAGCGGCCCTGATCCTCGCACTCGTGTTGGCATTTCCGGGCGTCTCCGCCCATGCCGACTCGGGGCCGGGACTGGGGGGGGCTCAAAGCGGCACGGCGACGGTTCAGCCGTTGGCGTCGAATTACTTTAACGGTAGCCCTCAGGACGGTGCTACCGTCGGTCGATCGGTCAATTTCGTGTTCAGCTGGAGCGGAGGTGGTGGTTGCTGTGAGGGCATGAACCTCTTCACGGGTCCTTACAAATACAGCAGCAACCCGTCGGACTGGCAGTCCATCGGCTTCTACGGGTGCAACATCAATTGCGGCTCCGGCACCGCTTCCATCGGTTACACGTCGGGTGGCCCCACCAGTTTCTACTGGAAGGTCTGCCCCAGCGGGCAGCCCGTAAGCAGATCGTGTAGCACGCCGTGGCTGATTCACATCCAGTAGCCAGCATCCGCCCATCGACGAAACGCAAGATCGAGGTGGGATAATGCTCATTAGGATCTCGTCTCGCGACATCCTCTCGCC
>JAABUX010005131.1_pt1 | contig 16210 bp, 3 predicted proteins | sample 5561851 | NCBI WGS metagenome assembly JAABUX01 (sample SAMN10711883, study PRJNA513361) | rock metagenome | isolation source: Antarctica rocks | place: Antarctica: Victoria Land, Richard Nunatak red sandstone | collected 2016-01-03 | reverse complement strand
TATGAGAAGCATGGCCATCAACTAGTAGCATTCGATATTCTCCTTTTTGGTACGCTCGTGTCTCTTGATCAAATCCCCTCTGAAGCCATTCAAACCCGATCGTATTATCAGTCCAACCATTCTCGCTAATACAAATTTCGCCTGATTTAAGAGCTTCTTTCCAAGATTTCTGGATTAATTTGCCTTTGAAGATGATCTAGGGGGGTAGAGATCTACCATCCATTGAGACGCACTTAATAAGCGATACCCATTCACGATTCCCACATTATGTCATATAAGCCTTCTTCTTATCATACTTGGGTATCATGACTTTAAGCTTGGCGATCACCCCTTGCATAAAACCTTTCTTATCCATATTATAAATATCCCTCTCGTCTACCTCGTACTCTGTCTTAATACGTAGGTAGAGATCAAACCAGCCTGATAGTACCTCAGGATCCTATGCCATAGCACGTTCCTTGTCGAGTAGCGGAATATAGGCTGTCTTTACCTCCGGGTGTCGTGACATAAATTTCTGGGGCCAGTTCAGTCCGATTAGGGTTTTATCGTCCTTTGCAAGAAGGATTTCGTTCGCTATAGAGCGTATTTGCTCTATCCTTGGTGGCCAACCCCATGCATAAAGACGGAGAACCCAGGCTAGAAGTACTGCTTCTTCCCCAGGAGTAATTCGCTGTTGGCCTTCATGAGCATCAGATGTTGGTTTACGGCCCCTGATCCTGTCAGCGAGTGTACTCTTTGGTATACCATGTTGCTTAGCTGCCTTCGTGATTGATAGGATTCTATTACCGTGTCCCCCAGGCTCGATCCAGGCCGTGTAGGCTCGGATTTCCTTAAAGGTAAAATTCGAGTTCTTATAGCTACGAGCGCGCTTAGCTACGGGTTAGACGTTCCGAATATCCAAGCTATTATCCATTTCGGTCTTCCTTATCGTCTTTACGATTACGCCCAGGAAACAGGTAGAGGGGGAAGAGATGGTAGAAATAGCGAGGCTATCCTACTTATTCCTTCTTCTTCTTCTCGAACTTCTCTTTCTACTCAATTCAGACCCCGTCCTACCAAGGTAGAAGTCTTCGAAAATGAGGTTATTCAACGATATATATCGAATATATGTCGTAGGGCTACCTTAGGGGGCTATCTCGACGGCGAAGAGATAGAGAAGTGTGTTTATCCGGCCGTTTCTTGTAATTTTTGCGTGGAGGAAGATATAGGTAAGTCTCTCGACCTTTTTTCTATAATACACTAATAGTTATTAGATATATCTAGCCCTATAGAAGTCGACTCTATAGACGAAGATCCTCTATAACTCCGGTGACGAGAAAGAGTCCGCGGAAGACTATCAGGTTTTAAGTCCTAGCCCGGAACTAGTCGGTAAATTCTCGATGCCTAATAATTCTATAATAGTATACTAATAAAATCATAGATCTAGATAAGATTAAGGCTAGAGAACTCGCTATCTCGTCGACTTTTCAAGAAAGACGTTCGAAAATTCAACGAAACGCTCTACTATCCGAGGATATAGGTACGTTTCTCTTTCGATACTATAAACGGTGCCCCTGGCACGTGATTTATAGTACGAACGACGACGTAAACCATACTCTATTTGAGTGTTCTCAAGAAGAAAGTAGGGAATTCCGGAACGAAGTTATTTGTTTTAGGGATAAACTACGCAGGAGTAAGTCGATCGCTAGTTATTCCTGTTGTTTCTACTGTTTTCTACCTCATATATACTGTCGTCGATGGAGGGATAACGGTAAAGGGAGGTTCCTGAATATTCCAGGTGTTAAAGAGTGTTCGTACCCGGATTTTACACTCTTCTACCTTATAGTCGGTCTTTCTATACCCGGTTACCTTTCCGGATATATAGATCGACTAAAAGACGAAGGTATAGACCGAGGGAGCGAGGAAGAGTATCGATTTCTAGGAAGAAAGGAAGATTTTAGCGATTTAGAGACTAATAATCTCTTTATCGAGCTAGGATTTCTAGCGAAGGAAACCGAGCTCTATCGAGAAGAAAAGGAAGTACTATAGGTAGATATACTAGTACTAGATAATAGGAGTTAAGGCGTTTAAGTATTAACTTAGTATCTTAAGAGAAAAAGATTTACTAGAGTAGTTACTAAACCTACTACTAACTTAGATATTATAAAGATATAAGAAGACGGTTATTAAGCTAAAATAACCTTAGAATAAGAAGAAGATAAAGATAATTTTAATAAAGTAGTAATAAGTGAAAGTAAAGTTCTAGTATATCTATAATAGGCTAAAAGGACGGGCTTTATAACAAGTTACCCCTTGGGTAGCCTCAGCCGAGAAGACCGATAGTCTTACTATCAATGGCATGTTATAGTAATTGCGAGCAGTATATAACGACAAGGAGTCGGCCGAAAGAGCAGCTAGGAAGCTGAATATATTACGACAGGGCGGAAAAGCCTTTAGTATATTCCTAGCTAAATTCGACCGCATAATCCTCGATGCAGGGGGATTACATTAGGACGAGCAGGTAAAGAAGACCTTCCTTACTAACGGGATTTCGTTAGATCTATATAAGGAACTGATCGCGACAATAATCCCAGCGTCGTACGACGGGTATTATAATTTATTGTAATTAGTAAGTAATAATCTAGAAGCTTATAAATTAACGAAGAAGAGGGAGAAGAGCTACGTAGAGGCTAGCCGTCTGAGGGCTACAGCCATCCCGGCCGGGCAAGAACAGAAGGACGATACGATAGAGTAGGAACCTATACCTACTATTATAGCAGCAGCGACAGCCTAGATGAAAAGAGCGAAATAGGTATCGCAGGAAGTAATAGACGAGAGGAAGGCTAAGGGTTACTATCTTCGGTGTAGTATTAAAGGCCATATAATAAGAGACTACAAGCTTCTCCCCGCCGTACGAGGTACGGTACGGACGGCCACATAGTCGTCGGCCTTGCCGGCGGCCAGACAGGCTACGCAGGGAAGCGTAGAAGTAGAAGAGGTAGAAGATTCCGACGTGGCGGGAAAAGAATAGCTCCTATATAAAAGCGCGAACAGGAGCTAAGAGAACTAAAATTAAGAGTATAGAAAGACTTTAAGAAGAAGATAGATAGTAAGCCGTTCTTAGCTTCTATCCTAATTAATTAAACCTATTATACTAACGCCTTACTTAATTCGGGTTATTCATTATATAGTTTAGTTGATTCCAAGTTTACTATAAAATGCGGTTTAAAGCGTATACCTATTCCTCCCCGTATAATAGAAGGGTTTAATGACATACGGGAGGAGGTATATAAAGAGGTAGTCTCCGTAGGCCTTAATATCCATAGCTATACGGAGAACGCATTCTTCTACGTGGCCCCGAAATTAGCTAATTACGATGTTATCCTAGGTAGGGCCAGGATAAAGATAAACGATATATAATATAGCCTAAAGAAAGAGCGGTTATATATTAAGAGTACTGGAACGAAGGTAGAGAATACGTACGGGAAGACGGAGCAGACGATAGACTACGTATAGATCTCCGCAGCTGGGTTCTATACCCACATCTAGAGACAGAAGAAAGATCCAAAGATCGAGATCTTTATAGCTAGCATGGCGGATATTACTAAGGCCTTAGCGGTAAAGACGAAAGTCGACCCACGTACGAAGCTACCGAAGTAATACTAGGGATTCCTCGACTTATTCGACGCCAAGGAATCCGATAAATTACTACCTACTAGGGGTCGTGGAGTAGACCATATAATTGATTTAGTCAAGGAGGACGGGAAGATACCGGTAGTACCATGGGGCCCACTTTACAGCATGTCTCAGGATGAGCTTCTAGTACTACGGCATATATTAATAGATCTTTTAGAAAAAGGCTTCATCCGTGTTAGTAACTCCTTAGTAGCAGCTCCTGTACTTTTCGTACGGAAGCTAGGAGGAGGCCTACGATTTTATATGGACTATCGGGGTCTTAATAAAATTACGAGAAAGGACAGATACCCTTTACCGTTAATCTACGAGACTTTACAGAATATTGGTAAAGCGAAATGGTTTACTAAGCTAGATATAATATCGGCTTTCCATAAAATCCGTATGCTGGAGGGAGACGAGTAGATAACAGCTTTTCGGACGAGGTACGGGCTGTACGAATGGATAGTAACGGCGTTTAGCTTAGCTAACGCCCCTAGTGCTTTCCAAAAGTATATTAACTGGGCTTTATAAGATTATCTAGACGATTTCTACTCCGCGTACGTAGACGACGTGTTGATTTACACGGATAGTTCGTTGGAGCAGCACCGAGAACACGTATAGAAGGTGTTAGGTCGGTTAAGCGAGGCAGGCCTATAGCTAGATATTAGGAAGTATGAATTCGAGACGAAATCGACAAAATATCTCGGATTCCTTATCGAAGCAGAAAAGGGTATATAAATGGACCCTGCTAAGATAAAAGCGATTGTAAGCTAGGAAGCTCCTATCTTAGTAAAGGGGGTATAGAGTTTCCTAGGATTTACGAACTTCTACCGCAAATTTATTAAAGACTTCTCGGGTTTAACGACGCTAATAATAGACCTCGTACGGAAAGACGGTCGCTTCTAATAGATAGAGAAGGCGAATAGGGCCTTTAAGCGCCTAAAGGAGATCTTCGTATCAGCCCTAGTACTAATATAATTCGATAGCGAGAGGGATACGGTCCTGGAGACAGACGCCTCGGAGTAGTGTATCGGAGGCACACTAATATAGTATAATAAGAAGGGAGTACTACACCCGTACGCGTATTATTCAGAGAAGAATAATCCTACGGAATATAATTATGAGATTTACGACAAGGAAATGCTAGCGATTATAAGATATTTAGAAGAATAGGATGTAGAGCTAAGGAGCGTCCTACGTTTTAAGATACGTATAGATTATAAGAATTTAGAATACTTTATAACTATACGGAAGCTAACGGAAAGATAAGTGCGCTAGTCGCTAATTCTTTCTCGATTTAATTTCTAAATCAGCTATATACCAGGGAAAGAGAACGAACAAGCTGACGCTCTATCGAGAAGAGAACAGGATGTCCCGAAAGACTTAGACATCCGAAAGGAACACCGTATGACGTAACTACTAAAGCTAGAAATACTACCTGAGGAGATCGGGATAATCATGTGTAAGGTAACGAGTATAAGAAGTTATACGCGAGCCTAGACGGACGTGGTAAGAGATAGCGGAGACGGGGAAGAACTATCTAGACGGACCTAAATAGATAGGGTAGGGGACGACGTAATAGGAGACGATGGAGCTAACTTCGATAGCTCGGATCCGGGCTTAAAAATAGGAAATTTGTGGAAGCAGGCCAGAGAGACCGATAAGAATCTCTAATAATTAACGGATGTCGTATAGGCTAAAAAACGGGTGTTTCCCACCTCGCTTAGCGTACGAGTGTTAGTTAGGGACTATAGTTTAAACCAGGAGGGCTAACTCTTGTTTCGGGGGAGGGTATAGGTTTCTAAGTCGGAACCTCTACGTACGGCCCTAATCTAAGAGACCTACGACTTAATTATTAGCGGCTACCCGGGGAGAGAGGTAATTATAACGCTAATAGCCCGGAGATTTTTCTAGCCAAATATACTATAGGATATTCGGAGGTTCGTACGGAATTATAATACGTGCGGGCGGAATAAGGCGTAGAGAGAGAGACGCTAGGGCTTCTTAAAGCTACTGCTAATACCGGAGCGGGTATAGCAAGAGATTTCGGTAGACTTTATAGTAGATTTACCTGAGAGCGAAGGGTATACGAACTTGATGGTATTTATAGATAGGCTTGGGAAAGGAGTAATTCTAGAGCCCTGCGTATCGATTAAAGCGGAAGACTTAGCTAAGGTCTTTATACGACGCTATTATCAATACCACGGCCTCCTTATAGTAATAGTCTCCGACGGCGGAATATAATTTGTTAGGTTACTATAGAAACGAGTATATTAACTGCTAGGAACTTAGCGATACCTGTCGATAGCATATTATCTAGAGACGGATAGGTCGACTGAGCGAATAAACCAGATAGTAGAGACGTATATCCGAACTTTTATGAATTTCAACCGATCGAATTAGACTATACTATTACTGATAGCAGAGCTGGCTATTAATAATCGGGACGTAGTATCTACGGGGACTAGCCCTTTCTTTCTAGCCTACGGATATCATGCTAATATTCTGGATGTCAAAGAATCGTTAGAAGAAGCCTACTAGGAGTAGAGCCCGGTATAGCAGGCAAATACGATAGTAGTAAAGCTGAAAAAGGCTATAGAATAGGCCTAAGTAGTAATAGCCGTAGCATAGTAGGACTAGTAACGATATACGGATAAATACCGTACGTAAGTACTGAGCTTCAAGGTAGAAGATAAGGTATAGCTAAACCTTTGGAATATTAGGACGAATCGGCCCACAAAGAGATTAGATACAAAATAGGTAAAATATACGATATTAGAAGCTACTAGGTCGCATACCTATTGATTAGATATACTACCGGGGATTTTCGATAAATTTAATTCGGATCTACTACGGCTCGTCCCTTCTAACCTACTACTATCGTAAATTTCGGATAATAGCCATCCGAATCCTGTTATCGTACGAGATATAGAAGAATACGGAGTAGAGAAAATTTTAGGGGAGCGTAGACGTAGTCGGGGAAAATAATACCTAGTGAAATAGGCTGGATACGATCGCCTGACTTAGGAACCGTCTTCCGTAATAGTCGATGTCGTCGCATTAGATATATACGAATCCCAAAAAAGCTAAGGGGGTAGGGGGTAATATAATAGGTTAGACATAATAGAGACTTAGTATAAATAGTACCTGCATTAATAGTCGCGGAACGCTTCCGCGAGCGCTAAGACGCGGGCTAGAAAGGGGGCCCGACGGAGAGAAATTCTCCTCCTCTCCTTAAGTTATTCTTCCTGTATTACAGATAGTCGTAGCTACTAGATATTATACTACGACCTCTTATAGACTTACGATAAATATCCCTAAATTTCTCTTACTAATAGTCCTCCCGACCGTTCCTGTTACCTATTATTATATGCATATCCGTAAAACACTTATTATTTCGCCTGTAAAGCGGAATCTTACATGCTTGACACTACCAGACCGTCTGTAGTATACATTACCTCTTGGGATTACCTGAGATCTCTCCTAATACAGAACGCTTATTCTTTAGTCTCGTTCCTTTCTATCTTTATATAGTTAGCAACGTGCTTTCTTACTAGTAGGTAGATAAACAAAGGTATACTTTCGTAGATCTAGTTCCTTATTAATAATTCGTATGCCTAGTACCTTATATCTAGATCCTTTCTAACGGCGGATAAGCTCTACAGCGATAGAGCGTTAGAAGTTAGAATAACTAAGTATATTAGCCGAATTGCTAGAATATCGTAGATAATAAAGTCGATATGTATTATCTACGGAAGATATTAAGATGAAAATAAGTAGGGCGACCTAGTAGCGAAGAGACTATCTTTTATCTGCATATTCTGTAACTATTTAAGTATATCGGTCGCATCTATTCATGTTAGTATTATATTCATGAATAAGATATAGTACTAGTAGCCCTTCCTTCTACTTAATACGATGCTCCTTTTAAACGTCTTAAGGTATTAGTTTAATAGCATCCTTAGGTATGCCATGCCGTTTCTTAGGATCTATCTACTAAGTCTTATTCAGCTCCTCAAGGGCATATCTAGACGTTATGTATTAGACGGTATTATTATCGACTTATGTAATATATAACCGCTTATTATCCTTATATTACTAGGCTTTTAAACCCTAATAGTCTTTCTTCTTTATCTTACTACGAATGGCGAGAAGTTCTATAGGAAATCCGCCTTATACTTTATATATACCGCTCTAGGTAATATATTTATGCTGTAACTAATCGATGGAGTCGTTAGATATAAAGAAGTTGTCGGTAAATAGGTATTAGCCGTATAGTAAATTTAGTAAAGTTATTATAAGTTATACGACTACCTGATAGGACTATAAGAAGGTCTGTCCTTTTTTATATATTATAGTAAGCTGACGTGTAGTCTTTAGCTAGTATACTTGTTCTATCTATAGTAAACTTTTAGTATAGCTTTTTATCTCTTATTTAACCCACTTAGTATGTAATTTAGATGGAAGGTCGTTAGGGTGAATAGTTTTAAAAATCAAGACTTTTTTAAAGATATACTATAGAATATAAAGATAAGGAGCGTATACGATAAAGGTATTATAATTACTACGGGCTAACTTTAGCCCGTAGCTATTAAAATATTAATAGTAGTTAAGTATACCTTTCTAAGATGAATCGATTTATAAAATATGGGGTATAAAGTACTAACTTTTAACGTAAAAAGGATATTGATAAGGTAGTCCTAATTATATATCCCATATAATTTAAAGCCTTTACTACCCGCTTTAGCGGATATACTTATTATATACCTAGATCTCCCTTTAAACTTAAATAGAAATTCATCTATTAATATACTACTACTAGGTATAAAATACCTTAGGTATCCTTTTCGCTAGCCTTCTATAAACGGGCCTATTTTCTTCTAGAAATCCTTCTTCTAACCGATATCCTTAGGCTCCTTTCGTAGGTTATTAATCTTAAGGAACCGTTTTATCTATTCAAACCGCCTAACCGGTATCGTGTCTTGAATTAATATAAAAATAGGCGCGTAGAGGCTTTAGTTCTAGTAGTATATTACCTGTAGTATATAATCTAACCCTATAAGCAAGCGAATAGCTAACTAAGCTCCGATTTCACCGCCTTTAGTATTTTCCTATAGCCTTGTATATAGATGTTCCTGTATAATATTTAGCCTATCGCTAAACTACTACTCTACCTTTAGGTTTATATATATAGCTATATCTTTAAGTATGCCCGGTGTAATAAAAATGCTAAATAGATCGTAGGGAGTCGGCTATTATATAGGTAGATCGATAGCTGGTTTATAGTACTTTATAAGGATTCGGATATAATTTACAGCTCCTTTCTCCGTAACTTCTTAGAGGACCTCATCTAGTATACGCTTGCCGTAGTAGGACTTAGTATTTTTAGTCCAGGGAATATTATCTAATAGTCTCTCGATCTTAACCTTATCTTAGCGCATTATTCTAATATATATATAGTAGATAGTATTAATAATAATAGTATTTACGTAGAGTAAACACTTAGGTATCTGATTTTCGTTACGCTAAGCCGTAGAGCTGTACTAATAATATATATAACTTATTACCGAAGTATAGGATAAGATAAGAGGAAGAGATAAGAAAGATATAGATAAAGATAGAATAAAAGTAATAGTAAGAAATAAGATTAAAATAAAGATATAAATAAAAAAGAAGTAGTAATAGTATAAATAATACTTATATTAATAATAGAAATAAAAGTAGAGATAAAGTAAAATAGAATAAGAAGAAGAATAGAAGAAGAAATAGATAAATTAGAAAAATAAAAGAGTAGAAAGAAAATAAAGATAAGAAGAAGAAGGAAAAAGTATAAATAAAAGTAATTTAAAGAAAAAGATATTTAGAAGAGGATAAAAATAGATTTTTGTTTTTTTAGTTTAGAGTAGAAATAAAGAAGAAATTTTATAAGGATTTATTATTAAAGATTTAAAGGAATAAGAATTTAAATAGAAGAAAGAATTTTAAAAAAGATTAATAAGAGTTAAAGAGTAAGGAAAGAAGAGAATATAAGAATAAGAATAATAATAATAAGAAGAAGAAGTAATTTATTAGAGAATTAAAAATTAAGATTATAGAATATAAGTAAAAGGAATTAATATAAAGTTAGAAAGAATTTAAATAAAAGTAAGATTAGAAGTAAAGAGTATAAGAGAATTAAATAAATAATTTAGAGATTAGTAGATAAATAAGGGTTAGTAATGAAAGTAGAAATAGAAAGAATAAAGATAAGAGTTAAAGAGGATAAGAAAAATAAATAAATAATTTAGAAGTAAATAGATTATATTAAGAAGAATAGAATTATATAAGAATAATATAAAGAAGTAGTAAAGTAAAGAGTAGAAAATAGAAAAAAAAGAAAAGAAGATAGAAGAAGAAAGTAAGAAAGAAAGAAAATTTAAAGAGATAATTAGAAAAAAAAGAAAAAAAGAAGAATAGAAAAACAAATAGTAGTAGTAGTATTAGAAGTAATAAAAATAGAATAAATAGAATAAATAGAATAAATAATTAATATTAGAAATAGAAATAAAAATAAAAATAAAAATAAAAATAAAAATAAAAATAAAAATAAAAATAAAAATAAAAATAAAAATAAAAATAAAAATAAAAATAAAAATAAAAATAAAAGTAGATTAAAGAATAGAAAAATTAGTAGAAGAAGAAGTAAAAGTAGAAGAAATAGTAATAATAAAGATAAAAAGATAGTAATAATAAAAGTAAAAGTAGATAGATAATTAATAATAGTAAAAGTAAAAGTATAATTATAGTTAAAAGTAAGAATAGAAATAAGAATAAGATAAAGTAAAGTAAAAGTAGAATAAAATTAGAAGTAGTAGTAATATAATTAATAGTAGAAATAGAAAAAGAGATAATAGTAAAAATAAAAATAAGAGTAAGAGTAAAGATAAAGAAGTAAGAAGAAGAGAAGAGTAAGAGAAGAGTAATAATAAAGGTAAAAATTAAAATAAGAACAAGAATAAAGAGTAAAGTTATAAGTATAAGTATAATAATTAATAAAGTTAAAATTAATAGTAGTAGTATTAGTAGAAAAATAGAGTAATAAGAGTTTTGGTTATAATAATTATAAGAAGAGTAGTAAAAAAGGTAGAAATATTTATATAAGAAGTAATAAGATTAGAAGTAAAAGTAAGAGTTAAATTAAGAAGAGAAATATAAGAATAAAAGTAGAGTTATAAATAAGATTAGAATAGAAGTAATAGAAGTAATAAGAATAGAGGTAAAGATAAAGATAAAGATAAAGAATTAGAATTAAATAGTATTAAATAAAGTAGAAGAAAGAGGTTAAGTAAAAATTAAAGTAATAGGATTAGAAGTATTAGAAAAGGAAGATAAGATAGAAGTAGAAGAAGTAGTAGTAGATAATATTAATAGAAGTAGTAATAGTAATAAGAGGAAAAGTATTAGTAGTAGTAATAGTAATAAGAGTAAAAGTTATAGTAGAAGTAATATATAAGTAAAAGTAATAGTAGTAAGAGTAGAAGTAGAGTTGAAATTAAGTAAAAGTAGAAGGAATATTAGTAGTTAATGTTAAGGTAATATTAATAAGAGATAAAGTATTAAATAGAGTAAGAAGGAAAAGTATTAGGGTTAGTAGAAAGATAAGTAAGAATAGTAAGAATAGAAGTATAATTAATAATAAGAATAAAAGAGTAAATAAAGAAAAGGAATTAGAATTAAAGTAGAAATAAGAGTAATAGTAGTAAAAGTAAAAGTAAAAGTAATATTAGTAGTAGTAATAAGAATATAAGTAAGAGTTATAATAATAGTAGTAAAAGTAAAAGTAGAAGTAGAAGTAAAAGTAAAAAGATTAATAATAATAATAAGAGTAGAAGTTAAATTATAAATAAGAAGAGAAATAGAAGTAAGAATAAAGTAAAGTAGAGTTTTAGTAGTAGTAATATATTAAATAGTAGAAATAGAAGTAATAGTAAGAATAAAAGTAAGAGTAAAAATAAAAATAAAAGTAGAAGGAGAGTAAGAAGTATAAGATAAAAGGAAGAGATTAGGAAGAAAAGAAAAGGAAAGGAATAAGAGAGAGATAAAGATATAAATAAAGAAGGGATAAAAGTAATAGTAAGAAATAAGAATAAGATAAAGATAAAGATAGAAATATAAAAGAAGAAGTAGTAAGAGAAGTAGTAATAGTATAAATAATAGTAATAGAAATAATAGAAATAAAAGTAGAGATAAAGTAAAATAGAATAAGATTTAGAAGAATAAAAGAATAAATAGATAAATTAAAAAAATAGAAGAGTAGGAAGAAAATAAAGATAAGAAGAAGAAAGAAAAAGTAGGAATAAAAGAGAAAAAGAGAAAAAGAGAAAAAGAGATATAAAAGAGGATAAAAAGAGAATATAAAAATAAACTTAGTTTAGAGTAGAAATAAAAGAAGAGAATTTAAAAGGATTGATTATTAAAGATTTAAAGGAATAAGAATTTAAATAGAAGAAAGAGGTTAATAAAAGATTAATAAGGGTTTAAAAGTAAGAAAAGAAGAGAATATAAGAATAAGAATAAATTAATAGAGAATAAAAAGTTAAGATTATATAATATATATTAAAGAAAGAAATATAAAGTTAGAAAGAATTTAGATAGAAGTAAGATTAGAAGTAAAGAATATAAGAGAATTAAATAAAAAAGTTAAAGATTAGTAGATAAAGAGGTAAAAGTAATAAATATAGAAATATAAAGAATAAAATTAAAAGTAAATAGGATAAGAAAATTAAATAAATAATTTAGAAGTAAATAGATTAAATTAATAAGGATAGAAAGAAGTAGGATTATAATAAGTAGAAAATAGAAAGAAAGAAGAAAAGAAGATAGAAGGAAAAAAGTAAGAAGAAAAAAAGGGAGAAGAAAGAAAGTATAATAGAAGATTAAAAGAGATAATTAGATAAAAAAGAAAAAAAGAAGAATAGAAAAGGAGATTTTAAATAAGAGTAGAAGAAGGAATAGTAGTAGTAGTATTAAAAGTAATAAAGATAGAATAAAGAAGTAATATTAGGAATAGAAATAAAAGTAGATTAAAGAAGAGAGTTATTTAGGGTTAAAAATTAGGAGAAGAAGAAGTAAAAGTAGAAGGAATAGTTTAGATAAAGGTAAAAAAGAAAGTAATAATAAAAGTAAAAGTAAAATTAGAATTAAAAGAGAGAATAGAAATAAGAATAAGATAAAGTAAAATAAAATAAAAGTAGAAGTAGTAGTAATATAATTAATAGTAGAAATAGAAAAAGTAAGAATAGTATAGATAAAGAAGTAAGAAGAAGAAGGAGTAAGAGAAGAGTAAGAGAAGAGTAAGAATAAGAGTAAGAATAAGAATAAGGAGTAAAGTTACAAGTATAAGTATAATTATAATTAGAGTCAGAATATATAGGAGTAGTATTAGTAGGAAAAATAGAGTAATAAGAGTTCTAGTTATAATAATTATAAGAAGAGTAGAAAACATAGTAGAAATGTTTAGATAAGAAGTAGTAAAGTTAGAAAAAAAAGGAAGAGTTAAATTAAGAGGGGAAATAATAAGAATAAAAGTAAAGTTATAGATAAAATTAGAATAGAAGTAATAGAAGTAATAAAGATAGAGGTAGATATAAAGATAAAGAATTAAAATTAGATAGGATTAAATAAAGTAGAGTTTAGAGGAAGAGTAAAAGATAGAGTAATAGGATTAGAAGTATTAAGAAAGAAAGATAGGATAGAAATAGAAGTAGTAGTAGTAGATAATAGTAATAAAAGTAGTAATAGTAAGAAGATTTTAGGAATTAGGGATTAAGGATTAAGGATTAAGAGATAAGGGTTAAGAGTTAAGAGTTAGAGGTTAAAGTTTAGAGAAAGATCAAAGTTAAGGGTTAAGAATAAGAGTAGAAGTAATAATAGGTTAGATAGTAGAAGTAATAGTAAAGTAATAATTGTTATAGTAGTAAGAAGAATTAAGTAATAAGATAAAAAGTTAGAATTATTATTATAAGAAGAGTATAAAAAGAAGTAGGAGGATTTATAAAAGAAGTAGTAAAGTTAGAAGTAGAAGTAGGAGTAAGAGTAGAAAGAGGAATAGTATAGATATAATAGAAGTTTTAAAAGTAAGAGAAAAAGGTTAGGTAAAAAGTAAAAAAAGTAAGTTAATATAAATATAAGTATACTAGATTAGATTAAGATAGTAGTAGATAAAGTAGAAATAGAAGTAGAAAAAGAGGGTTAGTAAAGGTAAGAAAAGTAGTAGTAATAGAAAAGAGAGATAGAGTAGAGGTAGGAAGGGTTAGAAAGTAAAGGTAGAAGTTTTAAGAAAGTAATTAAGGAAGAGAAGTAGATTAACATTAAATATATAATATTTAATAATAAAGGAAAAGGTAGAATAAAGATAATATAAGATAAGATGATTAGAAATAGAAGGTTAAGAAGAAAAGTAGTTTAGTAATAGAGGTTTTATAAAATATAGTAGGAAAGTAGAAATTAAGGGATATCATTTAGAGACAAATCACTTGTGGGCACAAGTGATTTACAGACTACTAAGGATTTAGTTCGAAGTGATTTGAAAGTCTTTAGGTAAATGACTTCAGGGTCATTATTAGTGCGTTTTAGAAAGTAAAGAGTACATTTTTAAGCGCTTACTAAGCCCTTTAAAACGGTGGTCTAAACTTCCTAATCGGGCTTAGTCTTGACTTTCTAGAATTTTTCAAAGTTGGCTGAATTTTTGATGTTCCGCTAGGGCCGGGTGATCCGCAGCTAGTATAACCTTATTAGTCCTCACTCGTTCCTTACAAGATATAATGAATATGATTTCTAGAAAATAATATCGTTGTAAAGAGCTCGCTTAGAACTTTATAACAAGCTATTTTTGATAAGAGACTATAGAGAACTCGTCAAGTTATTAAGACTTCTATTTCTCTATCTATTAAGTACTCTAGTAGGAATATAAATAGTTAGAATCTACTAAAACTTATATATAGTATTTATAGAGTAGAGTCTTATTAAAAATTAGTTAAAGAGTTTATATAATTTAGATAAGTATTAAGAAAGTTATTAATAATAAAAGAAAACCTAATATAATTTCTTTAAATTCCTCTAGCTAATCGACTTTAACTTAGTATATATATAGGAATATCTCCTAGAATACATTTTCTTCTATATATATAAATAATCTAGATAGTCCTTTATCTACTCTTAAAGAAAGTATAAAATTATCCCTTATTAATAAAGAGTTATTAAGATAGAAAGTAAAGATTAGTAGTTAGCGCAAGGTAGCTACTCGCCTATATTAATATTAAGTTTTAAGGTTCGGGACGGCTCGGGAGCGTCTCTAGTAAGCGATAAACGTCTATAACTACGTATCTTCTTCTATTCTCTTCTTCCTTCCTTAATAATCGAATGAATATCTGTAATAGATTAGACCTATAGAGAGATTAGGTACAGATAGTACCTGTATCGATTGTCGCGGAACCCTTCCGCGCGCTAAGACACGGGCTAGAAAGGGGGTTCGATAGAGAGGAGTTCTCCTTCTCTCCTTAAGTTATTCTTCTTATATTACGTATCAGATACTCTTGTGCCGCTGTCGAGCAACGCGAGGGGTAGCAATAGAACAGTATCGCCGTCCTTTACTGGCACTATTGAAGGTTTTTGGTATCGTATTATAAGAACCTGAACACGAGACTAGTCGTACGTTCGAGTCAGCTACGAAGTGTTTATTAAGACTTTTCTTCGTCTAACCTTGACAATATTCAATCCCTTCAACTTCTTTGGTAGCTCATTCAGATTCCCATTGGTGTATCCGCTGTATTCGCCTTTTGACTCAAAATGGGCATCTAACATCCGATCTCTGCAGGCCTTTAATATCGTCTGGTCATTCTCGCTTAGTTTCTGGCGTGACAGATTCTGGCCACTCATGATGGGTAATTAGGACCGAACGAAGATTTTGGCTGAAACGATAGCATGGGTGGAGAAAAGGTGAGGGGCTGAAACTAGGAGCCTAGCGGAGTTGGGTTAAGGTTTGGCCGTCCCTGCAGGGCTCACAGCCCGGAGCTTTTCGCTTTCTCACTCCGGGGTCCCCGCTCTAGGGCTCTCTGGATATAATTTCTAAGTCCCTACGGAGAGCGATGGCGAGACGTCTGCCCCGGAGATCACACCCCGATGTAGTAAGACTACCAGGAGAGGCTTTTGGTGTCAGCCTCCGTACAATCCACGAGCAGCGTAGATTACGATAGAAGTTTTGTGACGAAAGTTAGTCATTATTATAGGCACGGATACATGCACCCCCTTAATTCCTACATCCACCCCCCGTATTTCTTACATCCACCCCCTTCCTGATATGGTAAGGCCTATGCCGAATCGGGTAAAGTACCCCCGGGCGTAAAATCTCAACCTTTTGCTTTTAACTTCTTTCATATCCCTATATATTGTTAAATAGTTGATGGAACGGTTGATTGTCTAGCTATGGACACGTTGGCTATTTGTAGTCCATGCCAAGCATATAGGGCTGATACTGATATCCAACACTCCCCTTCAGTGGAAAGACCTGATATGCTCC
>JAABUX010005128.1_pt1 | contig 16213 bp, 18 predicted proteins | sample 5561851 | NCBI WGS metagenome assembly JAABUX01 (sample SAMN10711883, study PRJNA513361) | rock metagenome | isolation source: Antarctica rocks | place: Antarctica: Victoria Land, Richard Nunatak red sandstone | collected 2016-01-03 | reverse complement strand
GGCGAGTGGCTCCCGTGAGTAGCAGGTCTGCGACGATCTCTCCTACCTCGCGAGCTGCAAACGGTTGCCCGTGCGAGCTGTCGGGGTCGGTGGCAATCGCGCCGTTAACCACAAGTTCGCGGATGTCCACGCCGCCCGATCTTGGCTGCTCTTCTTCGTATAACACGCGCGTCATCATGAGCTGCGCCGCTGCAAGGATCGAAATCGGACCGGAAGCCGGCACAGGTGCATATGCAGCACCGCCGCCAATTGCGACATAACGTCCCGCAGCCTCGCGAGGCAACGGGAAGAAGGCTTGTACAACGGCGAGGTGCGCGGTCAAGTTATCTGCGACTAGCTTGCCCCAGGTTTCGCGTCGAAGTTCCACGAGTGGCTCTCCCGTCTAGCGTTGCGAGCCGGAGCTGTGTTGCGTGCCGAAGGTCAAGCGTGTATTAGGCGTAGGCGCCCTCGGCGTGTGCCGGAACATATACGTTGATCGCTGTTGCATGACGAACGTTGTCAGCAATGCCACGCTCCACCAAGGTTCGAACGGATTCCTCAAAGCGCAGCGAACGAGCACGCTCGCAGTCGCAATCCATCAGGTAATGGCGCGCGTGCGCATCCCGGTATGTGCCTAATTGGTCTGTGACGGCAAGCCGCTCGAGCATAGCCGCTCTGATGGCAGCGACCATCATGATGACCTCGGAATGCGGAGTCGGCAACAGCAGGTGCCGCGTGCGTAACTCGGTGACGAATCGTGCTGCCTGCTCGACGTCTACGCCGGTCACGGCAGCGGCTGCATCGACGGTGTACAGTCCTACGAACACCGCGAGTCGCGCAACGAAGTCGCGCACGGGGGCTTCAAGTCGATCGACGCTCCAATCAACGGCAGCGCTGATCGAACGGAGCCGTTGCGGGCGGTCGGCGGGACCACCGGCGAGCGGAACGCTACGCTGCAGGTCGGCTACGATTTCATCGAGCGATGTGTCGCGCAGACGTCCAGCCGCAAGTTCCAACGCCAGCGGGAGGCCATCGACTAGCCCGCAGATGCGCGCGACAAGCGGCGCACTGTACTCGTTCTGTACGAACGGGCTGCACTGTCGCGCGCGAACGACGAAGAGCTGAGCACTTGCAGCCGGCGTAACGTCTTGCATCGCTTCGCTTATTGGGATCGGTAAAGGCCTGATCTCGCGCACGTGTTCTCCGCTCGCGTCAAGCGGCTGACGTCCGGTCGCAAGGATCGTTAAGCCGGAGTGCGCCTCGAGCCAGTCCACCACAAGATCGCAAAGCCCGGGCAAATGTTCGGTGTTGTCAAGGACGAGCAATAAGCGGCGTTCCTGCAAAGCGGCGTAGATATCGGCTTGGGCCTCCGCACCCTCGCAGTGAAGCGCGCGCGCCACAAGTGCTGGAACGTCCCTTGTGCTGTCGAGCACGCATAGCCGCACGAACGCGACTCCATCGAGAAACGCAGGAACCAATGATTCCGCGACTTCGCGAGCGAGCCGCGTTTTGCCGACGCCGGGCGCACCGACGAGGGTGAGCAAGCGCGTTTGGGGGTGCGTGAGTTCGCCGCGAATCCGGCGCAGTTCTTCGCGGCGGCCGATAAAGCGATTCAGGCCGGCGGGCACTTCAACGATCCGGCTACCGACCGGGCGAGCATCGTCCCAGAACAATGCCCAAGGTTCAACGCGAAGCGCTTGTGCCAGGCGATCGGCGGTCCCCGTGCGAGGATTGCGGCGTCCATACTCAAGATCGCTCAATCCGCGAATGCTCAGACCCGCTGCCTCAGCGAGCTGTTGCTGGGTCAAACCAAGCGCCAGACGATGCCGCCTCAGGGGAGTAGCGATATCGGCCAGGGGACGCAAGCGCACTTCTTCCTTACAGTTGCCGGCAAACTGCCGGTTCTGCGCCTTCTTGTACCCGCCTCTAGCACCCTATACTTGGCTGCGATGATCTCGGTAGATGCGCCTCTCCCGTACCAGATACAATGATCGCGACCGCTCGTAGCGTCGACCATTTCGGGGTTGTCGTTCCCGACCGCGACTCAGCCGTAGCGTTCTTTACCGACGTGCTGGGCGGGGTGATGACTTACCGCACTGACTGGTTTGACAGCGGCTTGGGCCATCGACAACGCCTTGCGATGCTCCGGCTAGGGTCCAGGACGAACGTCGAGCTCATCGAGTACAAGGGGGCCGTATCCCGGGCGCCCTCTCTGACCGATGTCGGTTGCTCGCACCTCGCTCTCTACGTCGACGATGTTCGGACAGCGCTTGCCAGGTACGTGACCTCGGGTTGTGGTGCGGAGGGCTAGGCCATCCGGTGGGCCAGCCGATGGAAGGGGAGACATTCGCGTATTTCGCGTCGCCCTGGGGAGCGTACTTCGAGCTACGCAGTTACCCGACCGGCCTTCGATACGAGCGGGAAACAATGCTGCGTTTGGTGCCGCCGACGGCGAGCTGGGAGGGATGATGCGCGACTTCATCATCTCGTTCATTGTTGGTTTGGCGGTCGGAATAATATACGCACTGATCCGCGTAAAGTCTCCGGCACCTCCCCTCGTCGCGCTTGCCGGGTTACTAGGAATGGTCCTCGGAGAATCACTCGTGCTGCGATATGTCATGCATCGATGAACGCGTTAAAACGCCATCTCATCGTGACGAACAAAGGCAACGCCACCGTCGCCTTCGTCGATCCGGACGCCGGCACGATTTTGCACACCCTCCAGATGTCAACCAATCCGCACGAACTCGAACTTTCTGCCGACGCGAGCCACGCCTATATCAGTCTCTATGGTGACGGCGTTTACGGTAACAACATCCATCCTGGTACGCAGATTGCTGTGATCGATACTCAAGATATGATGCTGCGCCAACCTATCGAACTCGGCCTTGCTGCGCCGCACGGGCTTGCACGAACCCCCGACGGCATGCTGTATGTCGCATGCGATAAGGGCAACGCGATCGTGCGGATCGATTTGAAGAACGAACGCGTCGTCGATCGTATCGTAACCGGCGTCCACACCCACTGGGTCGTCGCAACGCCCGATGGGGGTCAGCTCATTGGGTCGAACAAAGATACGGACCACCTCAGCCTCGTCGACACTCGAGACAACAGCGTCACGCGCATTCCCGTTGAGAACGGAACTGAAGGCATAGCGCTCTCAGCCGACGGACGCGTCCTGTACGCGATGGATCACGTGGCCCCGGCCTTGCACGTCATCGATCTCGACAAGCGCGCAATCGTCGAAACAGTCGCGCTCGAAGGTTACCCCGAACTTGCCAAAGAGACTGACCATATGTTGCGGGTTACCGTGTCACCGACAGGTTCGCGGCTTGCCATTAACGGCTTTCGATATGGGCTTCTCACCCTACTTGACCTCGAAGCGCCGTATCGTCAGCGCCGCATGCCGATCGGTCCGGGTCCCATGGTGATGCGATTTGTTGACGGCGACGCCGAAGTCTGGGTTGCCAACGGCGACGCCAACACGATTACCGCGATAGACGTCGAAAGCGCCCGACCAATCCGCTCGTTTGTCACAAGCGCTGATCCGCTCGCGGGGCCCGAATCCTTCGCATTTATCCCTATTTCCGATCGATGACCCTATCTGAGTGCATGCTTCGAACCTACATTGAGACAGCGTACTGCTTTGCTGACGACGGCATCGAACGAAACGTTCGCATCGCGTATACGGCGATCGGTTCGCCGCAGCGGGACAATGGCGAAATCGTCAATGCTGTGCTCCTTCTGCACGGTACCGTCGATGACGCATCGCAGTTCACGTCCGATCCGGATGCGCTCTTTGCCCCAGGCGCGCCCCTCGACTACCGGCGCTTCTACACGATCGTTCCTGATGCACTCGGTCATGGCGACTCGTCAAAACCGTCCGATGAACCAACGGCGGTTTTCCCGCATTACGGCTATCGCGATTGCGTCGCGCTTCAGGAACGCCTGCTCGACACGCTGGGCGTTGCTCGTGCGCTCGCCGTTATCGGTACGTCGATGGGTGGCATGTTGGCGTGGCTCTGGGCGACGCAGACGACGCTACGGGCGCGTAGTATTGTCGCGATCGCCTGCGAGCCGCTCCCGGTGCGCGGTCGCAACTTACTCTGGCGACGACTGATCGTCGGCGCGCTGGATGACGGGGCGTCGCCGCGGCACCTGATGCCGATATTCACGCTCATGGCGTCGGGCCTCGCCCATCTCGAGGAAACCGCCGCAACGCGCACGCGCGCTGATGCGCTCGTCGCGCAGGCGATGGAAGCGGGCACACATCGCGACGGGCGCGATCTGCGCGCGGCACTTGAAGCGTCGTTCGATTACGCGCCCGACCTTATGCGTCTTGCTATCCCCGTCTTCGCTATCGGGTTCGCCGACGACGCGCTCAATCCAAGCGATCTTGGCGTGAACGAGGGCGTGGCTCGTACGTATTCAACACACGTACGCTACGCCGAGCTCGCTGCACACACTGGCACGAACGGACATCAGACGTTACGCGACGCCCGCTCGTGGGCGCCCTTGTTGCCGCGGTTTCTTGCCGAACTCGTCTCGTGAAGAATAGCGCTTCATTCATGCTCGCCGGCGTCGCAGGCTACGTCAACGCACTCGGTTGGGCGACCTCGAACGTCTTTCCGGGCGTAATGAGCGGGAACACGATTCTTCTTTGCCTTGCAATCGACCAGCGCTTTCGTGCTTCCGCGATTCTGGCGGCTTTTGCAATTGTGGGATTCGCGGGTGGACGCACGCTCGCTCACAGATTCGATCGCACTTTACCGAGTCAAGGTGCGCTCCTTCTTGCGGCGCTCTTTACGCTTGCCGCGGCATTGTTAGCGACCGTAGGCGGAGCACGAGGCGGCGATTTCGCCGTGTTTGCTGCATCCGTTGCTATGGGCGCGCAGGGCGTGGTAGGCCCGACGTTCGTAAGCGGGATGCTGACGGGGGCTGTGGACGGGCTCACAACTGACGGAGTTATTTGGCTCGCCTACGCCTGTGGCGCCGGAGCGCTTGGAGCCGTGCATCTCGCCCCCGCTCTCGTACACATCGCGTGGTTTCTTCCGCCTATTATGCTCGTTGCGATCGCGACGCGCACGTCTGCAAATCTTCCCACTTGAGCCATGGAGATCGTCTAATCATGATTCGCTCGTTTCGCTTCGTCGCTCTCGCCATCGTTTGCATCGTTTGCCTGACGCGGCCGACGACCGCGCAGGACGCGGCGCCTTCGGTCTCCCCGTCGCCACCGTCTGGTTTCGTCAGTCGCAGCGTATCTGTCGATGGTCGTAACGTGCACGTCCTCGTCGGAGGTCATGGCGCGCCTATAATGTTGCTGCATGGGTGGCCCGAAACGTCCTATGCGTGGCACGTGGTCGCACCGCAACTCGCACGTACGCGGATGGTGATCGTTCCCGACCTGCCCGGGCTCGGTGACTCCGATTCGCCCACCGGCGGATACGACACGCGCAACATCGCGCGAATCTTGCATGCAATGGTCGTTCAGCTCGGCGTGTCGCGCATCGACCTCGTCGGGCATGATGTCGGGATGTGGGTCGCTTACCGATATGCTGTCGACTACGGCGCGTCGATCCGACGACTCGTGCTTATGGATGCGGCGCTGCCCGGAATTGGCGCCGAGCCGCCCAAGACGCGCGCATCGAACATGAAGTCGTTCCAGTTCGCCCTCAATGCCGTCCCCGAATTGCCTGAGCAGCTCGTTGCAGGCCGAGACCAAACGTTTCTCGACTGGTTCTTTCATAACAAGTCCGTGCAGACTGCCGCCGTTATGCGAGATGCGCCCGTTTTTGTTGCGGCCTATGCGCGCCCGGGACACGAGACGGCAGGTTTCGCGTACTATCGCGCCGTGTTTAACACGCCGGTCAATGATACGGAACTCAACAAAGCGAGCTCTACAACGAAGCTGCAAATGCCCGTCTTAGCGCTCGGCGGGGCGAGTGGTGAGGGACCCGCCGTGCTAGCAGCCGCGCATATCGTTGCAACTAATGTAAGCGGAGGCGTCATCCCGGACAGCGGGCACTACATTGAAGAGGAGCAACCGACTACACTTTTCCGGAAGCTGCAAGCCTTTCTGCGCTGAGCTGCATCTGTCTAATCTTGACGGTTTTACGTGACACTTGCCGTTGTGAGGACGAACGTCTATGCCGCAACGCTATCGCGACGCATACCTCCGGAATTTAAGAGCAAAGCTTGTCGCGCTCGTTCTCGCAGCAACGTCGAAAACTCGATCGGCCTCCTGTGGCTCGCAATAAGCGTAACCATACTTAGTTCGCCGCATGCCGCGGCACAGACGTCCATCAGAAAGGTTTCTGCCGTGCAGCTACCAGTCACGGTTGGTATGAGTGGCCCGATTCCCGCCATTATCGTCCAAGGCAATGCGGCGTACGCTCGTGGCGACTTAGCGGCAGCGCAAGGTGCCTACGAACAGGCCGTCGCGTTGCAATCGGACGTCGCTGTGGCGGTCTTCAATCTTGGTGTCGTGCATCTTCGCCGTGGCGACCGTACTCGCGGCCATGCGGAGATGGACCGCGGATTCGCACTTGCCGCAGCGCATGGTATGGGCTCTTCAACGCTCGAGCAGATGCGCTCGATTCGAGATCGGTTATGAGCAGCAGCGACGCCTATTGTCATTCCCCGCGGTCGGAACGGTAACGCATGAACGAGGCGGCCGTCGAAAAGCCCCGGCCCTTTCGCGCACGACAACGGCGCGCGCAAGCGAAGCCGCTGCGTTCTTGCAATTACGCGCTTCCGACGTTGCCGCAGCTCTCGCCGTGCTGCGGATCGTCACGGGCATCGACATGTTCGTTCACGGCGCGGGGCGCTTTCCATTGCTTGCAAGCTTCGCGGCTGGTGTTACACAGAGCTTCATTCACTCGATACTTCCCGCGCCGCTCGTCACTGCGTGGGCATATGTGATTACCTTCATCGAGGTACTCATTGGCCTGTGCCTCACCATCGGTTGGGGCTGCGATTAACGCTCATCCTGTCCGCAGTTTACATAGGGATCTTGATGTTTGGCCAGACGTTAATCGGCGGTTACCCCGCCATCCTCGAAGAGCAAATGTATGCAGTTATTTTCACGGCACTCTTGATCGGTCGCGGGTTGGATACATTCACCGTCGACCGAATCCTCGAAGGGCGGCGCGAGCGTTCGCATGATACTAACCTCAAGTGAGACGGTCACGCGTTTTGTCGTCGCTCGGCATAGCGATAGTGGCATTCGATGGCGTTGCAACGTCTAAATACGCCTCGTCCAAAGCCCTCAAGATGATGGCCTAAGACACAATGTGAAGAGCCAGCTTCCTGGTAAAGCCGAAAGCACCGACCGCGTAGAGGCGCTTAGCGACGGCCTGTTCGCCGTGGCCTTAACCCTCTTCATACTCGATATCAAGGTGCCAGACGTTCGAGATGTGCCGGCCGGCGTTCTCCCAGCCTTCCTTCAGATATTGCCCCGGGTCGGAATCTATATCCTCAGCTACCTTGTCGTCGGGTACTGTTGGATCTGGCACCATTTGACGTTTGCCGTTATCGTGCGCGGGACGCGAGGTCTGCTTTGGATAAACCTCTTGGTGCTTGTTGCGGTCAGCTTCTTACCCTTTTCGACCGCTTTTGTTGCCCGTTATCCGGCCTCGCGGACCTCCGTTGCCGTTTACGGTCTCAACTTGCTCTGGTTCAGCGCGATGTTAAACGTTCTCTGGGCGTACGCGGTGCGGAATCGGTTAGTAGCTAAGACACTTGACGATGTGACAGTTGCTGCGTCAACACGACGAGGCTACTTCGTGACTGTACTATGCGTCGTCGCGATTGCACTCGGATTCGTTAGTCCATACTTTGGCCTCGCGATGTTCGTCCTTATTCCGATCGGCTACATTGCGACCGGAAGCCGGAACACTGTGGCAGAAGCCAGCGAAAAGTGATGAACCTTAATGCCCAGCGATTGGTCTCGAAAGCAAAACCCCTTTTCGGACGATCTCGTCACCTCGGCGCAGCGCGGTTCCTGCTGTTCCAAAATGTCTCGAAAGTCGACATTAACCGTCCCGCGAGTAATCTTATCGCATGTGCCGCCGATGGTTGATGTCATCCACGATTTTGTCGACAGCGTACACCCGCGGTAACTCGATCCGGATAACGTCACCTCGGCCTGAGTGTGACTCGGTTTTCTTCATCATGACCTTCCTGTGCGAGAGCAATGCCATGATACCAAGCACGACGTGCAACATGCGATCTTGCTCGTGCAGTGGGAAATCCCACCGCGATGCGATGCGGCCCGTAAGCGCGTAGCTCGCGTCGGCGACCAGCGGCCGCTTCTCGAAAGTCTGCGTGTCCCACTCGAGCCCCATCGTCTGCACGGCTTCTTGGTTGGTCGTGCGCTCGCGAAACCAGACGCGCTCGCATACAATACATGTCGGAGTACGCGCGTCAACGAGCAGGTATTCGGTACGCGCGAGCGTCTGCTGGTCACCAGAGAGCGGAACCCAATGCTCGCCATCGACGACGATTGTGAACGCAAGGCCGGTCTTTACGACGTGCTTAGGCATCATCGTCCAAGAAGAACGTTCGAGGTCGTTGTAGAGCGGTCCCGAGACGTGGAACGCCGGCACGACGGGCACCAACGTGTTCGTGAGCGTCTCCACGGTTGGGTGGCTGTAGCCGTCGATCGCGCGTCGCCGCGCCGCGACCGCACCCGCTCCGAGATCCGCAACGTTCTCATCGGCGCGACGGAACGCGACCTTGGTATCGACGTACGTGAGAATACGATCGCGTAGCCAACCCGCGTCCTTAGAGAGCCGTCGACCATACGCATCGAGGAAGTCATCTGCGACGTGCTCCGCTGAATACGGGCGGTCCGGATTCGCTTGCATCTGCGAGCGTTCGCGCAGCAGGCGATGCGCGCGTTCCCCAATCTCGATGCGCTGCTGTTCTTGATCGAGTATGAAGCCGACGAAGCGCAGCGCGCGTGCGATCCGATACGCTTCCGGAATCGAGAGCCGTTCGACGGCAAGCGCCGGTAGAGTTTCCATCGCACATTCGATTGGTCCGCTCGAATCGCTGACGACATGGACATTCACGATGGGGACCTCGCACGCCCAACCGCGCACGCCAGCCGCATACGCCTCCACGGGCGAAGTGATCGGCCGGCTTATCACGCAGACCGCTCGAACTGATTGAAGCGTCGATCGACGCGCGCGAGAACCGGCCGCGTCCGAATCGGCGGCTCGCCTTTCTTCGCAATCACGATTTCAGGAGCCAGCTCGGCAAAATCAGCCGCATCTAGCAGCGGCCGACCCACTTCATGTACCGACCGCGTCGTCTTCGATGTTCCATCACGATTGACGCTCTCGGCGAATTTCGTTGTCTGCCCGAACAAACCGACGCCGTAGTCTTGGGTCAGGCGATCGCGCGTTGCAAAGAACACCGTGACGTCACAGGTTCCGGTGACCGATTCATACTGCCCATAAATCTTTCGGATTTGGGAAAGTGTCTGGGCGAGCAACATCGCGACAATCCGGTACTTGCGCATCGTCGCAAGCTTCTGCTCGATCACGGGCGCACGTAAGAGCGGAAACTCGTCGAGAAGCAAGAGGATCGGACGCGCGTCCGCCGGCGGAATGGTAGCCGTGAGATTGCCAAGCAGCCACGTGAGCACCATCCGCATGAGCGGTGCATACTCCGTTTGATCCGCCTCGCGTACCACGAGATAAATCGTCGCTGCTCGCTCTCGCAGAAGATGCGGCTTAAAGTCCGAGGTGCTCGTTGCGTTCGCGGCGCCGCTGGTTCGGAAGATGTCAAAGCGCTGAGTCACCGTCGCGACGATGCTCGACCGCAAGCGCGGGTCCATGTTCGTGAACTTCGCACCGGTCTCGCGAACGTAGGCGACGCGTGACGCATCGCGCAGCATCTCCGCGAACTGCGCTTCGTTTTTGTAGTCGGGGTTGTAGAAATAGCGCGCTGCTGCTTCGAGGCTCGGCTCGCCGAGTTCGAGAACGCGCAAAACGACGGCCGTCGCGAGCTCGATCGCGCCGCTCAGGAAGAATTTCGCCTGCTCCGGGATCTCTGCGAAGTCGGCCGCATCCGCAACGAAGGCCGACATGATCGAGCGCACGGTGTCGACGTCGTCGGGCCGCACGCCGGCGAGGACGTTAATCCGTGCGGTCTGTGGGTCGCGCGGATCGAAGACGAACGCGGGGCCGAGTTCGCGCCGAGCCGCGATCGTGCGCGCGCGCAGTTCATCGGCCGGATCGAAAACGATCGCGCTGCTTTGCCAGCCTCCACGCAAGGTTGTCACCGCGGTGCCGTCTGTTTTCCCGACGCCGGGCGGCCCAAGGACGAGCACGTTCTCCGTGCCCCCGTGGATGAGCAAGTCGCCACGCTTCGTTTGGCCGAGTACGATGCCGGTCTCGGCTTTACGCAACGTCGATCTCTCCAGCTCGCGCGCCGTCGCGAAGTGCGCGCGTCCGTAGAGGCCCGAGCCGCGCTGCGGCCGATCAAGGAGCAACGCGAGAATGAAACCAACGACGAGCGCGATGCCACCGCCCCACTCGAGCTGCTTGAGAATGTCGAGAACCAGACGGTGGACCGCTGGAGCTGCGGGCCGGAAATGTTGCATCGGCAAGAACGCAAATTGCGCCGGATCGATTTTCGGCAACCACCACACCACCGCGAATGGATTGTAGATGCGCGCAATGAGTGGCTTGCCAAGCCACGTCGCATAACGCGCGAGCGTCGCCAGATGCTGCGTCTCGTACGCGAGCAATCCGACGAAGAGTAAAAAGCCGATCCCAAATCCCAAAACCATGCCGCTCGACGCACCCCGCGGCGGCCGAATCTCCCGCACACTCACCAGCTCCACCCTCGATCGTGTTCTTTGCTTTGCTCGCGTTCGGCGCTACGTGCCGCAACACGTTCCGAAACCTCACGGACCTGTTCTTTTACGTCGCGCGGCTGCGCGAGCGTCGCATGCCAATCCGAACGCACCGCAACGCGCTCGTCGCGATCGAGTCGCTCGGTACGGTTGAGCAAATCGAATGCCGCCTTGCGCTCCTCGCGCGAATAACCGACGTCACGGCCTTGTGCGATCGGCTCGAGCTCGCGGCGAAACTCCCCAATCGTCAGCTCACGGGTCGGCTCGATGTCGCGCGTTTGTGCGCGCTCTAACTCGCGGTAATCGCTGGCCAATTCTTTGGACCTCGTGCGCAGACCGAGGCCGACAAGATCGTCGTACGACCCGACGGCTTCGCGTGAATAGAACATCTCATACGAATCCGTGTGCCGCGTCATTCCCACGGTTAACGACCGCTGGTTGACGTGCTCCGTGACGAGCTGCAGCTCAGCGTACCGCGTCGACCCTTGCTCGCGGTATTCCGTTGAACAGTAGCCGTATTGCACCCCGGAGTGTTCGCGCGTGTCGACCGGCACGATCGCACCGTCGCGGCGCTCGATCTGCAAGGTCGCATCGTCGACCCCGCGGACCGTTCCGACCGAGCCATTCATCAGCCCGGCTTCGCGGATCGTCTCGCGGATGATGACGCGATCGCCGACGGCGTAGGGTACGTTACCGTCGACCGTTTCGAGCCGCATGTCGTCGCCCGCGAGTCGGCCCATGTCGCGCCACTGCTCGCGCGCGAGCACATTGATTGCGATGCGCTCGCGGTTCGTGTACGCCTCGATCCCACACTCAACGCCCGAACGCTCGATCGTGCTCCAACGATCGATCAGTGTTGCCCGCGCCTCGTCCTGCGATCCGACTTCGTGAACGAAGCCCCGCTCGCGGTACGCGTCGATTGCGCCGCGCACATCGCCGCGGCGAACGGCCTCGGTCGCCTCGCGCTGCCATAACTCGCTTTGCCGGCGCGTCTTCTCCAGATCGACGCCTCGATCGCCGGAGGCGCGCTGCATGAGCTCGAGCGCGTTACCGTGCGCAACGGCCTGGAACTGTTTGTCGTCTCCCAAAGCGATAACCACGGCCCCGCGTTCGTGCGCGTCACGCAACAGCGCCGCACCTTGCGCGGTCCCTAAGGTCGAAACCTCGTCGATAATGAGCAGGTCGCGGTTGGTCAGTCGTTCGCGGTCTTGACCCCACTCGTAGAGTTCTTTAGCGACGGAGCCGGCCGGCACGTCGGTTTCGCGCCGCAACACGTCGACGGCCGAGTTCGCGACCGAGACCGCTCGGACGTTGTAGCCCGCGTCCTGGTATGCTGCGCCAATCTCGCTGATGAGCCGGGTCTTGCCGGCACCGGGAACGCCCGTAATGACCTTGAGACGCGCGTCGTCATCGGTCGCGTAGGCGTACGCACGTTGCTGTTGTTCGTCAAGTTGTGGGCTCGCCGGCCGCGCGATGGCGACGTCGCGTCGGCTCGACGCGAGGCCATCCGCTGCGGTCGCGAGTGTCTGTTCGGCGTCGACGACCTCACGCGTCGTCAAGCGTGTCTTGCCGCGGTCGTCAACGAGCTGCAGCGACGCGTCGACGATCTTCTCGGTAATCGCCTGACGCTGCTCGGTATCAGAAACGCGCTCGCCGACGAGCCGCTCCACGGCGCTCAACGTATAGGTTGCGTTGTTGGCCGTGAGGCGGTCCATGATCGGACTTGGGTCATTTAGCAGTCGCGCGCCGACAATGAGGTTCTCCGCGCGCTGCACGGCCTCGCGTGTCGCTGCGCGATCGCGCGCTTGCTGCGAGCTCTCATACGGCCCAAACGTCGCGGTCATCGCGCGCAGCGAGAGGTCGCGATCAATCTCCGATGGCTTGACCGTCTCGGGACTGTCGAGGTCGCCGATGCGAGCACCCGTGCGATAGGGCTTGTACTCAACGCCGTGCCGCTCGAACGCGGCATGCACCTCGCGCCAACCGGCATCGATACCGCCATCCGTGCCGCGCAAGATCTCCACCTCGGCCGCGGCCGCCCGACACCGCTCCGTAAACGGCCGCGTTGCATCGCGCGACCGGTCCTGTTTGCGATCGCGCTCGAACGGGCCTAGCTGCTCGATCAGTTTGCGATGTGTGAGGTCGGGCCCAAGGTCGCGCGCACGAGCGTATTCGCCGCGCTCGGCACCGACGAGCCGGCCGCCCACAACGTCGTCGTGGCGCCCGGTCCGCACTTCCTCATACCGTACGCCATGCTCGCGGCAGATGCGATGCACATCGGCCCACGATGGTTGCCCGTCACGGGCCTTCTCGTTCTCTAAGGCATCGCGCAACGCCGGAGCCACGTCCTCGCGGACGCTCCGCTCGAACGAACGCTTGCGGCCATAGTACTCGACGTCCCGGGCGCCATGCGAGAGTTCTTGGCGCTGCGCCACGTCCACGACGCGCCACCCTTGTTCGAGCTCGGCCTCGCGACTGGCCGCCCGCATCTTCTCGCGATCTTGCCAAATGTCGCGCGCGACGTGCGTCAGCGGGTCGACTCGATTGAACACCGCATGCACGTGATACATGCCGCCAACACCGTCGTTCTGCAAGGCTGCAACGTACTGGAGACCGCCAAAGCCAAGGTGCTCGATTTGCGTATCGAGTGCCGCGCGGGCCTGCTCATACGTCGGGCGCTCGCCTTCCGCGAACGACACGATGAGGTGGTAGAGCGGCTCTTTCGCGCGGCTCTGTGAGGCGACGGCCTCCATCTCCAGCGCCGCCGTTTCTATCGTTGCGACATTCTCGCTCCAGATCGCAAGCGGCGGCTCGTGGTCGCGCTCGTGCTCTGGTCCCTCTCGCACGATGTAGTCGATCGCGGCGCCGAAACTCGATGTACCCACCATCCGGCCGCGACCGCGATTTGCGATCACCGCGTCGCCGGTCCGGGCAACTCGCCCTCGAGCTCCCGCGCGATCGCGCGCATCACCGTCGCAATCTCGGTCCGCGGTTCGGCGACCGCGGCGCTCATCTTCGCGATCTCCGGCTGCACCCAACGCATGAGCTCTTGCACCGCCCATAGCGTCTCATGAATCTCTTCACGGTGGAGACTCGCACGCGCGTAGTTGACCGTGAAGAAATGTGAGAGCCGCCCGGAGAGACGCCCCAGGTCAGCTTCTAGGTCGCGAATCGCACCGGGGAGGCCGGCCAAAGCTGCGACGGCCGACGAGATCTCCGCGACTTGTGCGAGGTCTATCATCGGCGCAGGCCGATCGTCGACGACCGTCAACATGAAGTCGGCTACGGACAGCCCCGACGACGACGACGCCGCGCGCACGCGCTCTGCTTCTGAAGGCGTTAGCCGAACGAGAAGCTGCTCCGAGCGCTTGCGCTTGGAGTCGTAAACGGCTTGCTGCTTCGGGGACTTCGCCGGCATTCCAATTCTCCTATACGAGGCGAGCTTCGGGCAAGCGATGCGAGCACCGCGCCGAACCAGGGTGGGAGACGCCGTCAGGTGGCTATCCACCCTCTAGGTCCCCCCCCCCAGCGCCGGGTGATATGCGAGAATCTTCCGCGAGGTTAGGATGCCCTCGTCGCGCACGGTATCGGCCCACGATCCCAGCGCGTACCAGACGCCCGTCGCCGCGCCGGAGATGAGATCATACTCCAATTCCTGGATCGCGATTACCGGAGCCGCGCGACCCTTGCGTCGTCGGCGCTGCTCTTCGGTCGGAAAAACATCGGCGAACAAATTGGCGAGCCGGTGGACCGAGCGATGGACCTCATCGCGATCCTCCAAACGATGCCCCGCTTTATATCGCTTACCGTTTTCCAGCTTGGTCTTCTTCTGTCGTTCGCGCGCATCGAGAATCGCGTCGTACGATGCAAATGCCCAGCCTCGATCGTTGAAGCGCGCGCCGACATGCGGATGAGCACGGCGATCGAGCCAGACACTGTCGCACGCGAAACCTTGCACGCTCTTGGACGAAAAAGTAGCGTCGCGCCTGGTCTGGTTTCGAAACTAATCACGTATTCGTTAGCCCCGCTGACTCGGCCGCTGCGGACTCGCATCATGGCCCGAGTGATGGACGGTATGACCAAGCATCGAAGACAAGCGTCCGTATGACGCGCCTGGCAAAAAAGGAGCCGCGGACTATGAAGCTGCTGAATCATCCACGGTGCCCCAAGAATGCCTAGAACCGTCCAGCTCTGAAACCCGAGATGCTGGCGCAGCGCTCGATGTCGGCGATGAGGTTTGCTATGGTGTTCGTGCTCAAATCAACGGTTGAGTCATTTGGCCAACGGCGATCGCGCCCCGATCTCGAGCAGACCGGCGCACTCGCGATCGGCGCACTCGCGGTCGGCGCTCTTGCGATCGGCGCTCTTGCGATCGGAACCTTAGTCGTACGCCGCGGCCACGTGCACGGGTTACGCATTGACGACCTCAGCGTCGGCACACGACGGGTCGATCAACTCATCATCTCCGAGCGTATTACACCCTCCACCGAATGAGCCACTTGGTTCCGGGCGTTTCGCGATGGACGCGCCGCCTCGGGCGCGAAAGCGTTAGATGGCCCCGCGACCGACAGAGTCGGCGTAAACGCGCGGATCCCGCGTAGGATGTTATTTAATTCGGGCACGTTCTAAGAAACGTCCCGTAACCGACCCTGATATGATGTCTATGGGGACGCGTCGAAGACGCGCTCCAACGGGTCGGACACATCCTAACTGACCCCTGAGCTTCGAGCTCGGCCAAAAGATCGATGACCGACCCCGCTCCGCTATCCCAAGAGATCGGACCGTATCATAGGCGACCTTCACGGTGAAGCCTGCATCATCAGGGTGATCGCATCGGGTAGCATGTCTGTGGAGAACTCGACGTGAACGTTCTTGGAATCGACGTGGGCAAAAGCGATCTTCATGCGGCGTTATTGCAAGGGGACCGGTCCGCTTCAAAGAGTTTCCCAAATTCCCAAGCAGGGATCGCGCAACTTCAAACGTGGTTGAAGAACCGTAAAGCTGAGCGCCTGCATGTGTGTCTAGAAGCTACCGGTGGCTGGAGCGAGCAGGTCGCGATCTCGCTAAGCGAGGCTGGACACGTCGTCAGTATCGTTAATCCGGCGCGGATCAAGGCGTTCGCTCAGAGCGAAATGGTGCGAACGAAAACAGACCGTATTGACGCGGCACTCATCGCTCGCTTCTGCCGTCTTCATCAGCCAGAACCGTGGACGCCTCCTGCTCCGGAAGTCCGTATTCTTCCACTACTGTCCGGTTTAAATATCAAATAGAATCAGCTGTTTAGCGCCATCGGCATCAGCGTCAGATAGCGCATCGAGCGCAAAAGCTTGTGCAATAGGCGTTTTCTCGAAAACCGATACCGAGAAA
>JAABUX010005127.1_pt1 | contig 16216 bp, 15 predicted proteins | sample 5561851 | NCBI WGS metagenome assembly JAABUX01 (sample SAMN10711883, study PRJNA513361) | rock metagenome | isolation source: Antarctica rocks | place: Antarctica: Victoria Land, Richard Nunatak red sandstone | collected 2016-01-03 | reverse complement strand
GACCACGCGATCTTTCAGGCCCTCTGGCGGTGGGCCAAACGGAGGCATCCCAAGAAGCCTGTGCGGTGGGTGAAGGACACGTACTTTCGCTCCGACAAAGGCCGCAACTGGGTCTTCCAGGGCGAAACGGCGGGACGGGATGGGCAGCCCCAGACCGTCCGGCTATTCTCTGCCGCGAGCATGCCGATCACGCGGCATCGCAAGATCACGGGGGCCGCGAATCCGTACGATCCGGCCTGGGAACTCTACTTCGAGGAACGCCTCGGCGTGTCGATGGAGAGCAACCTGATCGGGAAACGGAGATTGCTGCACCTCTGGAAGGAGCAAGACGGCATCTGCCCTGTGTGCTCCGACAAGATCACCAGACTGACGGGGTGGCATAACCACCACATCGTCTGGCGCTCGCATGGCGGTAGCGACAGCGCGGACAACCGTGTGCTCCTTCATCCCACCTGCCATCGGCAAGTCCATAGCCAACGGCTCTCTGTGGCGAAACCGCGCCCGGCGACGGGCGTTTGAAAGGCTTGAGCTGCTTGCGGGGAAACTCGCCCGAGCAGTTCTTAGGGGGCGGGGTGGTGGCAACGCCACCCTGCTACCCGGGGAGAGTATCGCGAGGTACCGACCTATGCCACTTCACCGCCCCCTGGGGCGTCGTCGCGCGGGTGGAGTGGCGTACGTTAGTTGGCATGCCGCCACATGGGAAGAGCTATAGCCGCATCGGCCGCACGAAAGCAATGGTATGGACTGATTCTGTAGGAGACAATGATGTGGCTGTTGGTTGGTCCACAACCTGCGTTTCCAACGGTTCTTCGCCGTCTCGCATCCCGATTAGCATGCAACAGCACAGCCCTGATGACACGCGCGAACGAGCCTACTGGAGGCCGTCCACAAGGACCGCGCTGTCGTCGGTCACGGCCACGACCCGCTTGGTGTAGGGGAAATACTGTGGCAGATTGCCCGGCGAGCTAGCGAAGGTCTGCCGCACCAAGCGGACACGGTACACGCCGACGCCCCCGATCTGTTGCCTGATCACCGGACCAACGACGGGCACCTTGAGGAAAAGCGCCAGCATGGGATTCACGGCTACCCATGTCACGCGAAGGCGTTGGCCTATGTCGGCTGGATCGGAGAGAACAGCGGTACTGCTCAGGCACTTGCCTGTACATCCTAATATCGTGAGCCGTCCGCGCACAAGAATCGTCCGCCCAACCCATAGGGAGAGTGCGTACTCGACGTTGGCGGGTGTCAGTCGTCGCGCTCCAGAGCGTTTCCACGTATGCCATCCACAGCGTCGAGCCTGCGGCGTCGTCGCCCACGCGCGCGTACCACCGGCGGACGCCCGCGCTCGTCGCGCAGATCCAACAGCTCTCCGCGCAGGGACTCTCCTACGTCGAGATCGCGCGGCAGACGGGTGTCCACCGGGTCAGCGTGTCCGCCTGGCTGCGGGAGCAGGGCCAAGAGGGAGAGCACTCTCTCCCTGAACCCGTCGCCGCGGTGGACACCCTACCCGCACCGAGGCAGGATGCTCCCAGGGCTGACATCCCTCCGGTCCCGGTGTTGCCGCCCGCACCCTGGACAAGTTGGGAGGAGGTGCGCCAGGTCCGGGAAGCGCTCAAGGAGCAGCGCGGCCTATTGCTGCGGCGACCCGACCACCTCAGCGTGCGGCAGCGGGCTCAGGTGGAGGCGCTCTTGGCGATCCCGGTCGGGCCGACCCTGACCGTGGCGCGCGCCTTCCTCACCGACTGGTACACCCTCTTCAGGGATGAGCGGGGGCAGAAGCGGAGCGTGGACGAAGCGCAGGCACGCTATGACCTGTGGCGCCAGGACGAGCGCTACGAGGAGGTGGCTCCGTTGCGTCGCGCGCAGGCGCAGATCACCCCAGACCGCTTCGCCCATCTGAGCCAGTTCTTACGCGATCCCGCGTGGGAGGCAACGAATAATGGAGCGGAGCGGGCCGGCCGAGGCTTTCGGTATCGGCAAGGGCCGCACTTCAACTTGCGCAGTGTCGCGTCGATCGAGGGCGCGCTGAAAGTACGCGCGTATCGCCGGAAAGAAACCGCGACACCATGTCACCGCCCGTTGCCCTGTGTCACCGAGGGCGGCGGCTGGATGGACGGATTGAGAACCGCGTGGCAGCCTAATCGACGCAGGCGTGAAGGCCGGTGCCAACGTCAAGTATGCAGTCTCACGATGGGTGGTACATCTACGTCCGACTATTGACATGCTCCGCGTTCGCGCCGGCCAGGGTCTGTGAAAAGTCCTGGGACCGCCGGCTGCCGACTTTTCACAGACCCTCTCGCGCCGGCACGGACGGTTGACATGGCGCCGCATGCTGTAGTAGCATCCGGTAGATTGAGTTGCCTTGTCTAGACATCCCGCGCTGCATGAGCGCAAGACGAGGGGCGAAGGAGCCTCACCCGATGGCAGTGATAGAGCAGATGCGAGAGGTCCGGAAGGGCACGGAGCAGCCGCTCTACCGGCAACTCCAGGAGATCATCCGCGGGCACATCGTCTCGGGCGCCTGGCAACCCGGCGAGGCCATCCCCACAGAAAGGGCGATGGTCCAGGAGTTTGGCGTCGCGCGTATGACGGTTCGCCAGGCACTCGACGGGCTGCTCCACGAGGGGCTGATCGTGCGCACCCGTGGGAGAGGGACATTCGTCGCGCGGCCGCCGGTCGAGCGTGAGTTGACGCGCATGCATAGCTTTACTGAAGACATGCGGGGCCGGGGGCTGGCGCCCTTCACCCGGCTGCTGGCGCGGCAGGTCGTCCCCGCCCCCGAGGAGGTGAGTGCGCAGCTCCATATCGGCCTCCGCGAGGCCGTCATCTACCTGCAGCGCCTGCGTTTCGCGGACGACCTGCCGATCGCGCTAGAGTCCTGTTACCTGAGCTACGACATCGGCCAAGTTGTGCTGGAGGCGGACCTGGAGCAGGGCTCCCTCTATCACCTCCTTGAGGGGCAGGCGCAGCTGACACTGGTCCACGCCTCGCAGGAGTTGCAGGCGGCGCTCCCCACTCGCGCGGAAGCCGCTCTCCTACAAATCCCCCAGCGCCAACCGGTGCTGGTGATCCAGCAAACGACCTACGTGCGCGGGCCGGATGAGGAGGGGCCGGGTATCTGTGGGCGCACCGTGTACCGAGCGGACCGCTACCGGTTCTACCTGGAGGCGCCGCGCTGATGCCGCTGGAGACGCCAGCGCCAGAGGTGTCGGCGGGGTGTCACGATCGTGCGGCGACATGTCGCCCTATTCTTCCGCTGGGAGGAACCGGCGTCGCGCGCGTGTGATGGTCCGCCGCAGTCGTCCGGTGGTATAGACCGCGCTCGCCTGGAATCGCGAGAGCAGCTCCTTCTGCCGAGCTGCGCGGACCAAAGGACCATGCTAGCATTTTGATGTGACGATGGACAAAAAGCTCCTACAGAGAGGATATCCACCGTCTCACGAGTGGATCGGGCTAAAAATACGGCATCAACACGATCAATTCACTATTAACGCAAAATACCAGGGGCCGCGTTGCACCTTGACGGCCGGCCAGGGGGAGTGTTATAGTCGAAGGGAATTGGTCCGGACAAGTAGATCGCCGACAGTACAATAACCTATGGCTAGGCAACCGATGAGCAGGGAATCGAACACGCATGCGGCGCCGCTGGCTTCGCGCCGTCGCTGGTCATTGCGCTCTTGGTGTGGGGCAGCGTGCATGACGAGAACACGATGGCGATGGGTGGAGTCAGCGGGCACGCCGGGCTGTTCAGCACGATCGACGACCTTGGGATCTTCGTCACTGCCCTCTTGCACGAGGGCGCTCATGGCTCGACGCGCCTGCTGAAGCCCGAAACGGTGCATGCGATGTTCACCCCGCAAACAGGACCGCTCACACTCGGCCGTGCGCTGGGTTGGCAGTATCGTGACCCCTCGTACATGGGCCATAGGGTCTCCGCCCACACCGTCGGACACACAGGCTTCACGGGCACTTCGATCGTGCTTGACCTGGAGCGCCAACTCGGCGTGGTACTGCTGACCAACCGCGTCCACCCGCGGCGCGACGGACCTGGGATCGCTCCCACGCGCAGCGCCGTCGCTGACGCCGCGGTCGTGCTTTAGGAGGAGGCGCAGGATCAATAATGAAGATCATACCCGCATTACGACCGGGGAGGCTGCGCCGTCAGCAGACGGCTTCCGGCCTCGTCTCCAGGCCAGGCGTCTCGTTACGGAACAAGATATGGCGGGAGCGATGGATGTATCTGTTCATCATCCCGGGCTTCATCTACTTCGTGGTGTTTCGCTACTTGCCGCTGTTGGGCAACGTCGTCGCCTTCCAGAACTACTCTCCCTACCTCGGCTTCGCCGGCAGCCCCTGGGTGGGCCTGCAGAACTTCCAGAGCCTGCTCACCAACCCGGATGTGGGCACCGCTTTCACGAACACGTTGATTATCAGCTTCTTGCAACTGGTGTTCTACTTTCCAGCGCCCATCGCCCTGGCGCTCCTGCTCAACAGCATCATGAGCGGGGGCGTCCAGCGCGTGATGCAATCCATCGTGTACCTGCCGCACTTCATCGGCTGGGTGATCCTCGTCTCGCTCTGGGATCAGGTGCTGGGAGGCGGCGGGTTTCTCAACGAGTTTTTGCGCAACCAGGGCTTGGCGACGGTGAACATCATGGCCAACCCCGGCTTTTTCAAGCCGCTGCTAGTGCTGGAGAGCATCTGGAAGGACATCGGATGGGGGACGATCATCTTCCTGGCGGCGATATCTAATGTCGACGTACACCTGTACGAGGCTGCGGTGGTGGACGGAGCGGGCCCCTGGCGGAGGATGTGGCACGTCACGTTGCCGGGGATACGCTCGATCACGGTGTTGCTGTTGATCCTGCGCCTGGGGGGCATCCTGAGCGTGGGGTTCACCCAGATCCTGATACAGGAGCCGGCCGTGGGCGCGGATGCCGGACAGGTCCTCAGCACATTTGTGTACTACCAGGGGATCCTGGGCGGCAACTGGGGCCTGAGCACTGCGGTGGGCCTGCTGGAAGGGATATTGGGGACGGCGCTGGTCATCGCGGCGAACAAAGTGGCGCACAAGTTCGGAGAGGCGGGAGTGTTCTAGATGGCAACCAGAGCCCCCTGGATGGAGAAGCCCTCCATCGCAAGCCAGGGACTAAAGGCGCTAGTGCTGATCGTGCTGGCGATAATCATGTTGTTTCCGTTCGTGTACGTGATAGCGGTGAGCTTTTCCAGCGCCAAGGATGTGCTGTCGGGAGGGCTGATCCTGTTTCCGGCGCATCCCTCACTGGATGCCTACCGCGAGATCCTGCAAGGAGGGGTCGTCACGCACGCCCTGGAAGTGAGCATAGGGATCACGCTGGTGGGGACGTTGGTGGATATGGTGATGACGGTGAGCCTGGCCTATGGGCTGAGCCGCACGAAGGACGTCCCAGGGAGCAAGTTCGTGTTGTTGATGGTGCTGGGGACGCTGCTGTTTGGGCCCGGCATCATCCCCAATTACCTGTTGGTGAAATACCTCCACCTACTCAACACGTATGCGTCGTTGATCCTGCCTGGGCTGATCGGGGCGTTCAATCTGGTTGTGATACGGCAGTTCTTTCTGAACATACCGCAAGAACTCCTAGACAGTGCGCGTATCGACGGGGCCAGCGAGTGGCGCATATTGTGGAACATCATGTTGCCGCTCTCCAAGGCCGTGCTGGCGGTGATCGCGCTCTTCTACGGGGTGGCCCTCTGGGGCGAGTACTTCAACGCGCTGCTGTACTTGAACGACTCCTCGAAGTGGCCCATACAGTTGATACTAAACGAGTACGTGCTGCAGGGGTCACCGTTGACGAGCGCGGTACAGCAGGCCGGCAACCAGCCGCTGCCCCCACCACAGACGATACAGAACGCGGTGGTGGTGATCGCGACCGTACCTATCTTGTTGGTGTATCCGTTCCTGCAAAAGTACTTCACCAAGGGCGTCTTGACCGGCGCGATCAAGGGATAGGGGGTGATCTCAGACGAGGTTTGTTGGGACGCGGCCCGCGACTAAAGTCGCAGAGCACGGTACGGACCCTGAAGTGTCTCGGTCTGTCGATCCGCACCGCAGGGGTGCAATGGAACAAGACAAGAAAGGAATAATTCCACATGAGCGACGAGCGACAACAGACGAACGACGAGCCGGAGCAGCCGGCTACCTATACCAGGCGGACCGTGTTGCAGACCACACTGGGCGTAGCGGCGACCGGCCTGCTGGCTGCCTCCGCGGGCGGCAAGGCTATCACCGCGCTCGCGGCATCCACGCCAACACGAGAGTCAGCGGACGCGGCGACAAGCGGCGTGATCCCATCTCCCGCGCCGAATGTGCCGCCCGCGTACACGAAGCGGCCCCCGGTCTTCAAATCTGTTCGGGATATACCCGGTAAGGGCGGACCGCTCAAGGAAGTCAACGCGATGTGGGTGAGCTATAACCCACCCATAACGACTTATAACAACAACAAGTACTGGCAAGGACTGGATCAGCGCCTGGGCGTGAGTTGGCGCCCGACGCTCGTCCCGGTTGATAACTATGGGACGAAGTTTGCCACGCAGGTTGCCGGTGGCGATATCCCCGATATCATCTGGCTGTCGGGACTCGCGACGACGTATCCTCAGCTGATCCAGCAGGGCGCGTTTACCGACCTGACGTCGTATTTGACCGGTAATGCCATCAAGGAGTATCCCAACCTGGCCAAGCTGCCAAGCTCCGCGTGGCCGGGCGCCAAGCAGGAGGGGAAAATCTACGGTGCCCCCTGGCCGATACCGCTGCCGAACAGCCCGAACTTCTACCGCAGGGACTGGGCGGAAAAGGTTGGCTACCCCCATCCCAAGAACTCGGAGGAGTTCTTCAAGATGCTGACCGCCTTCACCAAAGGGGATCCAAACGGCGACCACAAGCACGATACGTACGCGATCGCCGAGGAGTACAACCTGTTCTACGGTATGTTCCGCGTGCCGTATAACTGGCGCCTGAACAAGGACGGCAGCTTGACGAAGGATTACGAGACCGCGGAGTGGAAGGCCGCGCTCGAATACACGCGCCGGGCGTTCGCGGCCGGCCTCTACATCCCAAACTTTCAGACCGCCGGTTATACGGAGAGATATGACACGTTTATAGCAGGGAAAGCCGGCATCATGGATGGGGGGCTCGTCAATATATTGCCTCTGCGCACGCAACTGAAGACGGTCGATCCCAAAGCCGATGTCTACGTGTCCGTCCCGCCAGGCCACGACGGCGGCGAAGGGTACACCTATAACTCACCCGGAACGTTCGGATACTTCGCCATACCCTCCAAGGTGGGGAGCGACAAGGCGACGCTCCAGCAACTGCTGCGCATATTCGACTGGTTCGCGGCCCCGTTCGGTAGTGAGGAACGCATCTACAAGAACAACGGCATCAAAGGCCGCGACTACACGGTGCAATCGGACGGTGAGTTCGTGGCGACCAGCACAGGGAAAGCAGAGGTAGGCTCCATGTGGCTTATCGTTAACAATGAGACGATCCTGTTCGCGCCCAAGTATGCGGATGCCAAGATATGGCAAGATGCCGCCCGCGACATGGCGGCGGTCGGCATTAATGATCCGACGCTCGGCCTGTACTCGCCCGCTCTGATAAGCCAGGGACCCTCCCTCAGCCAGTTCGCGACGAATGCCATTAACGACTTCGTCTACGGCCGCAAGCCGTTGAGCGATATAGGCTCATTCGTGCAGCAGTGGCGCAGTCGTGGCGGCGACCAGATACGCCACGAGCTTGAGCAAAGCCTCCAAAGGGCCAAGCAACACAGCAAGAGTTAGCTACTACCCCAGAGGCCACGACTGGCGTGGCATACGAGGCAACACACGGTGTGGCGGCGGCGGTGGCCATATCCGTAACGTACAAGGGGGTCTTATGATCGAAGCTCCGCAGGCAGATGTGACAACAGTCAGAGCCTATCGCCCGACCGACGAGGCCGCGGTTGTCCGACTGTGGAACGCCGCGCTCCACAGCGACCAGATCGGCGTCGCGACCTGGCGCGCGAAGGTCCTGCTGGACCCCAATTTCGATCCTGAAGGTTGCCTCGTGGCCGAGGTGGATGGGGAGGCGCGCGGTTTCCTGCTCTCCCTGACCAGGCGCGTGCCGTTCTTCGACGACGGCCTCCAGGCGGATCGCGCCTGGATCACGGCGTTCGGAGTCGATCCCACCGCGCGGGGGCATGGAGTGGGGACCGCGCTCCTGACCGGAGCGCTCGATCACCTGCGCGGGCTGGGCTGTACAAGTGTGTCGCTCGCTCCCTACGTGCCGAACTACTTCACGCCGGGCGCCGATGTGACGGCCTACAGGTCTGGCGTCGACTTCCTGCTGAAGCGCGGCTTCGCGGTGGTGGAACGCCCGCTAAGCATGCGGGCCGAGCTCACGGGCTTTCAATTCCCGCAACCGATCGTTGAGACCCAACACCGTCTGGAGACGGAGGGCATCGCGGTGCGCCCAGCGACGCCGTCCGACATCGTGCCCCTGCTCGCATTCGTACACGAGCACTTTACATGGGACTGGCATCGGGAGGCGAGCGGTGTGCTGGGCGACCTCTTCGCGGGCGATCCGCGTCAGGTGAGCATGCTGGTCGCGCTGCAAGACGACGCGGTGCTTGGCTACGCGCAACACCGCGCGGAGCGGTTCGGGCCGTTCGGGGTCGATCCCACGCTGCGTAGTCGTGGCATCGGCCGGGTGCTGCTGGCCGCCACACTGGCCGAGATGCGCAAGAAGAATTACCATGCCGCCTGGTTCCTCTGGACGGGCGACTACGCCGCGAAACTCTATAGTCGGTGCGGTTTTCACGAAGTGCGGCGTTTCGCGGTGCTCCAGAAGGACCTGTAATTGTGGGGAGGGTTGTGGTGGATGCGGACAAATGCATCATGGTTGTCGGCGCTCACGCCGCGGACGCCGAGATCATGGGAGGGGCGGCCGTGTTGACGCACGTAGCCGCTGGCTGGCGCGCCGTGTTGGTCCACGCCACCCTGGGCGAGAAGGGCAACCCCAAGCTGGTGGCGGAAGAGTATGCGCAAGTCAAGGCCCAGGAGGCCCAGGCCGCAGCCAGGATACTCGGAGCTGAGTGCGTGATACTGCCGTATAAAGATGGCGAGTTGCCTGTGAACGAGGAGGCGCAGTGGCACATCGCGGACGCCATCCGCGCGTATCGACCCACCGTCATTCTCACCCATTGGAAGGGCAGCTTGCATCGCGACCACAGGAACACGCACACAAACGTGATGGAGTCCCTCTTCTTCGCGGGGCTCAAGGCATTTCAGCGCGCGCACCCCGCGCACTACCCATCGAGAGTCTACTACGCGGAGAACTGGGAGGATGAGGAAGGCTTCGTCCCGGAGATATACCTCGACGTCACGGACGTATTCGACCGCTACATCGAGGCGATCCACGCCTACGGTCTGTTCCGCGGCGAGATAGTGCCGTTCCGGTACGAACAGTGGTATCGCGGGGCGAGCGAGATGCGCGGCGCCGAGGGCGGTTTCAAGCGAGCCGTCGCGCTGATGCAGCCGGAGACCTACTACGGTCGCAGGCGACCGGTGGAGATGCTGGGCGGATGAGCGCTGGAGATGGGAGGTACAATGCAAACCGGACTTGAGGTGTTCCTGGCTGAGGGTCTGCCAGGGCTCACAGGGAAGCGGGTAGGGCTGATCACGAACCATACGGGGGTGGATAGCCGTTTCCGCGGCACGGTGGACCTGCTGCACGACGATGAGCGGATTGAGCTAGCGGCCTTGTTCGGACCGGAGCACGGCGTGCGCGGGGCGGCGCAGGCGGGGGTTGAGGTCGGCGGCGCCGTGGACGAGCGCACGGGGCTGCCGATCCACAGCCTGTACGGTGAGACCCGTACCCCGACGGCGGAGATGCTGGCGGGGCTTGAGGTCCTGGTCTACGACATCCAGGATCCGGGCGTCCGGTACGCCACCTACGAATCGACGCTGTTCAATGCGCAGCAGGCCGCCGCGTCGGTCGGGCTGACCGTCGTGGTGCTCGACCGACCCAACCCGCTCACCGGCTCTGGCGTCGAGGGTAATGTGCTTGATCCCGCCTTTACGTCCTTCGTCGGGACGCATCCCCTCGTGACCAGGCATGGCCTGACCGTGGGCGAGTTGGCGCGGCTGTTCGCGGCCGAGCGCGGCTGGCCGGAGCCGGTCGTCGTGCCGCTGCGGGGGTGGCGGCGCGCGTGGTGGTTCGACGAGACGGGGCTGCCGTGGGTGCAACCCTCTCCGAACATGCCGACGCTTGACGCCGCTACGCTCTATCCGGGGACCTGTCTGATCGAGGGCACGACGCTCTCTGAGGGGCGGGGCACGACCCGCCCGTTCGAGCTGATCGGCGCTCCGTGGATCGACCCGTTCGACCTGGCCGCGGAGTTAGAGCGGCGCAACGTTCCCGGCGTGGCGTTCCGTCCCGCCTACTTCACCCCTATTTTCTCCAAGCACGCGCACGCTTCCTGCGGTGGTGTGCAGGTCCACATCGTAGACCGCGGTTGGATGCGCCCGGTGGAGCTGGGCGTCCACCTACTGCACGCCGTTCGCACCCTGCGTCCTGATCAGTTTGCCTGGCGGCAGGGAGGTGATGGGCGCTATTTCGTGGACCTGTTGTTCGGGAGCGACCGCCCGCGACGCGCCCTGGATGAAGGGGCTGCGGTCTCGGAAGTCACCATGGGGTGGAGCGAGGATGCCCGCGGCTTTGAGGAGCGGAGGCGCCCATTTATGCTCTACGAGTAATACAAAGGTTGCAAATTTCTAATGGAAAGATCCGAACTGACAAGTGGGATGACGCTAGATGAGCTAATAGGCCAGCTATTCGTCGTCGGTTTCAATGGGGTCAGCCCATCTCCGGAGATAGTTGACCTGATACAAAACCATCACGTCGGCGGCATCATTCTCTTTGGGCGGAATGTGCGAAACGCGGAACAGTTGCTCGCCCTGACCGGCGAGCTACAAGCTATCGCCAAAGCCGCCGGACACCAGCATCCCCTGCTGATCTCTACCGATCAGGAGAATGGCGTGGTGCGCCGCCTCGGTCCCGGAACGACCATCTTCCCCGGCGCCATGGGACTTGGGGCGATAGGCTCCGAGCAGATGGCGCACGATGTCGCCTTTGCAACCGGACGCGAGTTGAGAGCTTTGGGCGTCAACATGAATCTCGCTCCAGTGGCGGACGTCAACAACAACCCAGACAACCCGGTGATCGGCGTTCGCTCATTCGGCGCGGATCCAGAACTCGTGGCGCGCCTGGCTGCCGCCGCCGTGAGGGGATACGGTGAAGCGGGGGTGATGACGAGCCTCAAGCACTTCCCGGGGCACGGAGATACATCCGTCGACTCTCACCTGGATCTGCCGGTCGTGCCACACTCCGCCGAGCGACTGGAGCAGGTAGAGTTGCCCCCCTTCAAGGCGGGTATCGCGGCAGGAGTGGACAGTGTGATGCTTGCGCATGTGTATTTCCCAGCGCTTATGCCGGCTGAGAAGCTACCTGCAACCATCTCACCCGTTATCATCGAGGGATTGCTGCGCGAGACGTTGGGCTTCGAGGGGGTGATCGTGTCGGATTGCCTGGAGATGAGGGCGATCTCCGACACCGTGGGAACGGAGCGAGGAGCCGTCATGGCCTTGCGGGCAGGGATCGACGTGGTGCTCATCTCGCACACGTACGGACCGCAAAGACGCGCCGTGGAAGCCGTACGATCCGCGATTTCAGGCGGTGATCTGGCCGCGGAGAGGGTTCGTCAAGCTGCGGAGAGGGTGCTGCGCTTGAAGTCACGCTACCTGTCGTGGGAGGTATCCGCGCCCGTTGTGCCGGAGTGGGTCGGCGGATCGGCGCACCAGCAGCTGTCGGCTGCGGCCTGTGACGCCCTGGTCACGCTGGTGCGCAACGACGATGGCCTGCTCCCGCTGCGACCGCGTCCGCCGGAACGCCTGCTTGTGCTCTATCCGGATCGCGCGTCACTGACGCTGGCCGCGGATACTCGCTACCCCGAGAGGTTTCTCGCGGAAACCGTCAGGCGTCGGCATCCTGGCGTCGACGCCATGTCTTTCCCCCTATCACCCTCGGATGAGGAGCGCGAGGACATCATGAGTAGAGCCAAGAGGGTGGATCTGATCCTGATGGCCACGATGAACGCGCACTTACGCCCGGAACAGGCCGAGTTGATGAAGCTCCTTCTGAGGAGCGGCAAGCGCGTCATCGGGATCGCCGCGCGCAATCCTTATGACTTGCTGGCGTTTCCGCATCTGGATACGTATGTGGCTGCATACGAGTACACTCCGTCCGCAATGGAAGCGGCCGTGCGGTTGCTGTTCGGTGAGATACAGCCGCGCGGGCATCTGCCTGTCAGCCTGCCGGGCCTGTATGAGCGTGGCGAGGGAATGACATCATTTCATGATCAGTGAAGATAGCAATCCGTGAACCGGCGACCTCGCCACACTATCCGTTGGCGCGATGCCGCGGCGCATCAACGATTAGGTTGTGAAAACCTATAGATTCGTGCTAGGAAAGAAACGATTCATGCTGCTCGTCCGCTCCCTCTTGTGCGCGCTGCTCCCCGTTCTCTCGTTCGCTGCGCCTGCCGCGCCGCGCGCGCCGGTCTCCCCCCAGACGCTCTGGACGCGCTCCGCCGGCACAATCGCCTACGCCGCGCCGCGGCTGGACACCGGTGTGCTGGCCAGCATCCCCCCCAACCAGACCTTGCGCGTGGTGGCCACGGCCGTCGGCTGGGGCCGCATTCTGCTCTGGAACGCGCTGCCGGCCTACGTGCCCCTGGCCAGCCTGCAAGACGCCCCCACGCCGTACACGCCGCAATCCACCGCGCGGCCACAGGTACCCTATGCAGGAGCGCACGCCCCCCTGCCCCTCGTTGCGCGCGGCGACACCCGCATGGTGGTCAATATGCGCGCGGCGCCGGTCGCCGGCATAACGCGCGTCGCCCTGCTGCCGTCCCATCTGCCGCTGTCGATCGACGCATGGGCAACCGATGCAACCGGCGCGGCCTGGTACCATGCCACGGCCCTCCCCGCGCGGCCCGGGGGGCGCGCCTCCGCCGGCTGGGTCTACGGCGACGCCGTCACGTTCGACGCCGGCGCGTCCGCCAGCCCGCCCGCCGTCCTGGCGCCGCTACACGGCAAGGGCCTGTGGTTCACCTATTCCTTGCTGCGGACCTCGCCGATCACAGCCATCATCGCCACGGCGCGCGCCGCCGGCATCTCGCACCTCTACGTCGAGGTGATGCGCTCCAACGAGGGCTTCTACGGCGCGCGCGGCCTCGCGGCGCTGCTCCCGGCGGCGCACCGCGCCGGCATCCGCGTCATCGTCTGGGTCTACCCCTACCTGCACAACCTGCCCTATGACGTCGCCACGACCCTCGCGGCCGCGCGCTATACGGCTCCGTCGGGCGACCGGCCGGATGGGCTGCTCACCGACGTCGAGGAGAACATGGACGAGGGCGCCGTGCGTGCTTACGGGCAGGTGCTCCGCGCCGCCCTTGGCCCCCATGCGCTCATGTCCATCGCCACCTACCCGCCGCAGTGGGCCGCGGGCCGCGCCTACCCCTTCGCCACCGCCGCGCTGAGTTGGAACGCCATCGTGCCGATGGACTACTGGCATGTGCGCCGCCGCGCCTACAGCGCCGACGAGGTCTACCAGTTCGTGCGCGACAGTGTGGCGCTGATCCGCATGCGCACCCGCCCCAACGAGCCGGTCGAAGTGCTCGGCCAGATGTTCGACGTCTACCAGAGCGGCGTCGACAGCCCCAGCGCGGCCGAGATTATCGCCTGCGCGGCGGCGGCCCGCGACACCAACGCCCTCGGACTCAGCTTCTTCGAGTGGCGGCACGCCACGCCCGAGGAATGGAGCATGCTCGCGCGGTTGCCGGTTGCCCATAGAGGAAGCATCAGGAATGGGAACACCGGCGCGCGACGACGACCGGTATTCGAATATCCTGCTCTTTTATGGGTGAGAGGTAAGCGAGGAGGAGTAGGCGATGACGTGCCCGTTGTGCTCTGATCCTTACCCGCATTTTCGTCGACCCGGAGGCGGGGAGAAGACCTGATACATAATGGTCAGGTCGACGAGGCGCTGCAGTCCGCGCCAGCGCTCTCGTCCGCGGCTTCGCGTGGTATGTGACGCGCGGTGGATTCAGCCTCAGCGGCTACTTGACTAGGAGTCAGCCAAGAGGCGCGAGGCTGCGGCATTGGCAGCGCGCTACTCGCGTATGTAGAACGGCGCGCCGTGGCTCAGGGGCAGCACGACCTCCTGCTCCTGGTCTCCGATTTCAACGCGCCGGGTCAGCATTTCTACCAGTTGCACGGCTACCAGGAGGTTGGCGCGCTCACGGACTACGTCTGTCCGGGTATCACTGAGTTAATTTACCGCAAGCGCCTCCCCGAGAAGGAGCAGTTATGACGACACACCCATCAGTCACGCCTCGTGGCGACGTTCTACGTGCCGTTGGGCTTATCTCTGGCACCTCGATGGATGGGGTTGACGCCACCGCCATCGAGGTCGAGCTCGGTGAGCCGCTACGTGTGACGACACACGCTTTTCTCACCCTGCCGTACCCGACCACGGTACGCGATGAGCTACGCGCGCTGTGCCACGGCGCGGAGGGTAGCGCGCATGCGGTGTGCCGCATGCACATAGTGGTAGGGGAGATCTTTGCTCAGGCGGCTCAGGCCGTGCTGCATAATGCCGGCTGGTCGTCCGACCAGGTTGCCGTGGTCGGCTCGCACGGACAGACCACCGTAAGCGACATGACCGATGGATCGCTAGCCGGCTTCCGCACCTATTCCACCTTGCAAGTGGGTAGCCCTGCTGTTATCGCCGAACGTACCGGCATTACCGTGATCTCGGACTTTCGCGCGCGCGATATCGCGGCGGGTGGCCGCGGGGCGCCGCTGGCGCCCATGCTGGACGCGCTCCTCTATATGCAACCCGGTCTATCGCGCGCCTTGCTTAACCTCGGTGGCATCGCCAACATCACGCTCTTGCCCGCCTCTGGGCGGCTGGATGAGGTCATCGGTTTCGACATTGGCCCCGCCAACATGCCGCTCGATGCGGTCATGAGACTGACCTCCGGCGGTACCGAGACATACGATCATGACGGCGATTACGCGGCAAGTGGCCGCGTTGATCCCATCTTGCTCGAGCATCTGCTGGCTCACCCCTTCGTGTGGCAAGCGCCCCCCAAGGCGACCGGTAGCGAGGAGTTTGGAGACGAATTCACGGCCGCGCTTCTCGCGGAGTACACAGAACTCCCACGCAACGATGTGTTGGCGACACTGGTCCGTTTTGCCGCCACAGCGGTTCGCGATGCGCTACGACGTTGGTCCCCCGAGGGGCGCATGCCGGCAGAGGTATTGGTGAGCGGCGGAGGCGTGCACAACCGGGCCTTCATGGATGCCCTCGCCGATGGCCTCGACCCGGTTCCGGTGCGCCCGGTTGCCGATGGGGGCAACGCATCGACAAGCGTGCATGCCGATGCGAAGGAAGCGGTTCTATTCGCACTACTCGCCATTCTCACCGTGCAAGGCCGTCCAGGAAACGTCCCCTCGGCCACCGGAGCCACACACCCTGTCGTCCTTGGCGCCATCACTCCGGGCAGACGCGCGTACGACCTCGCCGGACTGTGGCAGATCAATGAGTAGAGATGCGCACGGCGACGATACAGCAAGCGATCGTCATCTCAATGCTCTCGCGCATGCGAAACCCGACGATCTTGGATTTGATCCCGAGCGGTTGACCCGAGCCATGGATGTCGTCGTGCGAGGACGTGCGGAGGGGGCCTATCCGGGAGCAGTTGCGCTCGTGATGCGTCATGGCAAGGTGGCGATAACGCGCGCCATTGGCCACGCACAGGGGCAATTCACGGGCAAGATCGGAACACAGGGGACGCTGCCCCATCGCAGCAGGGTTATAGCGGAATGAAGAAAAGTCGCCATCCATCGTCAGGGCAATCACATCATGGGTCCTTTGCCGACAGATCGTCGGTGTCGCCCTTGCCCGCGGCCACCCGATTCGGTGACGCCCCTGCGTTCACGCCCGATACTGGCCCTAACGTAGCGAAGGTCCAAATTCCGGCAAAGTGACGGCCAGTTCGGCCAGAGAGTAGTAGCGGTCGACCATCGTGCCGCTCTCATTTGTTCGTAGAATGCGCATACGACGAACTTCTTCGGC
>JAABUX010005126.1_pt1 | contig 16217 bp, 17 predicted proteins | sample 5561851 | NCBI WGS metagenome assembly JAABUX01 (sample SAMN10711883, study PRJNA513361) | rock metagenome | isolation source: Antarctica rocks | place: Antarctica: Victoria Land, Richard Nunatak red sandstone | collected 2016-01-03 | reverse complement strand
CGCTCCCGCAACGCTGATACCAAAGCAGCGGCCGTCGCCACAAGGCCGGGGCTACGGGTCGTCCTCCACGTCCCGGATGGGTCGCCGGCAGCCGCGGCGCTGTCGGGCCGCCTGCTGACGGCGCTCGCGCCGAAGTCCGGCCGGGTCGAGACCCGTCATGTCCCGGCGACCCCCGGCCGGCCCAGCATCCGCTACTTCCGCCCCGAGGATGCGCCCATTGCCCGTCAGGTCGTGGGCTGGATGGCAGGCGCCGGGCTGGCGTGGACGCTGCAGGACTTCTCCACCTTCCAGCCACGGCCCTCGGCCGGGACCATCGAGGTCTGGTTGCCCAGCCAGCCATGACGGCCTGCGCCGGATAGCGGCTAGGCTAGCGCCACGTCGCGCACATGGTCTGCAAGCGCGATTGCCGCCGTCAGCCCCGGACTCTCGATGCCGAACAGGTTGACCAGCCCGGTCACGCCATGCGCCGCCGGCCCCTGCACCACGAAATCCTGGCCGGTGCCGCCCGGCGGCACGGTCTTCGGCCGGATACCACTGTAGCCCGGCAGCAGCGTGCCGTCTTGCAGGCCGGGCCAGTAGCGGCGCACCGCATCGTAGAACACGTCCGCCCGCGCCGGATCGACGTCGTAGTTGATCTCGCTTACCCACTCGACGTCCGGGCCGAACCGCGCCTGCCCGCCGAGGTCGAGCGTCAGATGGACGCCGAGGCCGCCCGGCACCGGCACCGGGTAGATCAGCCGGTCGAACGGCGCCCGGCCAGCGAGCGAGAAGTAGTTGCCCTTGGCGTAGTAGGCGGTCGGCACCAACTGGCTCGGCATCCCGGCGATGCCGCGCGCCAGCGCCGGGGCGTGCAAGCCGGCGGCGTTGACAACCAGGCTGGCGTGCAACTCCATCGGCTCGCTGCCGCCGACCGACAGCAGCACGCCGTCGTCCCGCGCCTCGCCGCCGATGACCGGGCTGCGGAACACGAACATCGTGCCGGCCGCCTCAGCCTCGCCCTGCAGCGCCACCATGTAGCCGTGACTGTCCAGGATGCCGGTCGATGGCGACAGCAGCGCCGCGGTGCAGACGAGGTCGGGTTCCATCCCCCGCGCCGCCTCCGCGTCGATGCGGCGGATGTCGGAGACGCCGTTGGCTTCGGCGCGGGCGCGGATGGCGTCAAGGCGTCCGGCCTCCTCGTCGTCGCAGGCCACGATCAGCTTGCCGCAGCGGCGGTAAGCGACGCCGTGGGTGTCGCAGAACTCGTAGAGGCGTTGCCGCCCCTCGACGCAGAACCGCGCCATCAGGCTGCCGGCCGGGTAGTAGATGCCGGCGTGGATGACCTCGCTGTTGCGGCTTGACGTTTCGGTGCCAACCGCCTCCGCGGCGTCCAGCACGATGACCTCGCGCCCGGCCTGCGCCAACGCCCGCGCCACGGCGATGCCGACGACGCCCCCGCCGGCCACCACGCAATCGACGCGCTCGGTCATGGCTTGAAAATCCGGCCATCGGTGCGCGGCGTCACCGGGGAGGCGCTGGCGAGCGCCCGTGCCACCGTCGCGTCGAGCGGCGGGCCGGCATCGTAGGCGTCGATCGCCGCCATCTTCATCACCGTGTAGCCATCGCCGCCGCCGCGCATGAAGTTGTTGGTCGCCACCAGGTAGTGCCGCGCCGGATCGAGGGGGGTGAACGATCCATCCGGCTCGCGCACCGCGACCGAGGCGACCGGATCGGCGGCGCGCGGCGTCCAGCCGACGCGCATCCCCGCCACCTGTGGAAACGCGCCCTTGCCGGCACGCGACAGGCCATTGGCCAATGCGGCGCGCAAATCGGCGCCGGTCAGCGTCAGCGTCGCCACCGTGTTGCCGAACGGCAGCGCGCCCATCACGTCGCCCAGCGTCACCGCGCCACCCGGCAAGCCGGTGCGCAACCCGCCGGAGTTCATCAACGCGACTTCGGCGCCATGTGTGCTGGCCAGCATGGCGTCGGCCACGAAGTCGCCGAACGCGCACTCGCCAACCCGGCAGCCATCGGTCGGCAGCGGCGCCGTGGTCTGCCCCGCCACCCGCCGCCGCACCCCGTCGAGTTGCGCCGCATAGGATGCGACGATGGCGGCCACCTTTGGATCGGGCACGAGGTCGAGGCCGACATGCCGGCAATCCCCGCCCCAGGCGACCAGCGTGCCGTCCTCGGCCACATCGAGGTCGAGCCGCCCGACGTAGCGGCCGAAGCACGCCGCCTGCACCACCAGCGCACGCCCCGTGGCGCCCGCGATCATCTGGTGCGCGGGACCGGCGGCACCCGGCTCGCTGTCGCTGAGCAGGGTGTGCGAGTGGCCGCCCACGAACACGTCGATGCCGGCCAGCTGCCCGGCCAGCGCGCGGTCCTCCGCCACACCCAGATGCGACAAGGCGATCACGAACTTCGCCCCGGCTGCCCGCGCCGATGCGGCGGCCTCGGTCAGCGCCGGGCCAGGATCGGCGATGCGGACGTGCGGGCCGGGCGAGGAGCCGACCAGCGTCTCCTGCGTGGTGGCGCCGACCACGCCGACCGCCAAGCCATCCTTGTGCAGCATGGTCCAGGGCCGCAGCAGGCCGGCGAGATCCGGGTCGGCGCTGGCGTCGATGTTGGCCGACAGGACCGGGAAGCCAGCGGCCTTGACGAACCGCGCCAGGGTCGCCGGGCCGTTGTCGAACTCGTGGTTGCCCACCGTCATGGCCTCCGTGCCGAGCGCCCGCATCACCGCCAGCTCCACCTCGCCGTGCCAGGCGGTGTAGAACAGGCTGCCCTGGAACTGGTCGCCGGCGTCGAGCAGCAGCACCGTGCGCCCATCGGCCTGCGCCGCCGCGCGGCCCTGCGCCAGGGCGGTGGCGAGATGGGCCGCGCCGCCGAGGCAGGTGGATTTGTCGGGTATACAGCCGAGGGCTGCGGCATCCACAGGCTCGTGGCGCGAGTGGAAGTCGTTCATGTGCAGCACGGTCAGCCGGTGCGCCACGGCGGCGCGGCTGACCCGGATCATCGGCAGGGAGGCCGCAACGGCCAGCAGCGCGCGGCGGGTGATGCTCATGGCCACACCATATAGCGGCCGGCCGGCCCTTGCCATCGGGCAGGCGCCGCGCGATGTAGCCGTTACCGCACCAGCGTAGTCCCCATTAGCGTAATCCCCATTCCGGCAGCACGAGGCCTAGCATGTTCATCGAGACCGAGAGCACCCCGAACCCCGCCACGCTGAAGTTCCTGCCCGGCCGCGACGTGATGGGGCCAGGCACCGCCGACTTCGCCACCGCCGATACCGCCGAGCGCAGCCCGCTGGCGACCGCGCTGTTCGCGCTGCCTGGCGTGTCGCGGGTGTTCCTGGGCGGCGATTTTGTCACCGTCACCAAGTCCGACCTGACCAGCTGGCAGTCGTTGAAGCCGCAGGTGCTTGGCGCCGTGATGGAGCATTTCGTCGCCGGCCGCCCGGTGCTGCTGACCGACGCCGCTGAGGCCGAAGAAGATGTGGCCCCGGAGGATGCCGAGGTCGTGGCCCAGATCAAGGAGTTGCTCGACACCCGCGTGCGCCCGGCGGTGGCCGGCGACGGCGGCGACATCGTGTTCCGCGGTTTCCGCGACGGTATCGTGCGGCTGCATATGCAGGGCTCGTGCAGCGGCTGCCCGTCCTCCTCGGCGACGTTGAAGCACGGCATCGAGAACATGCTGCGCCATTACGTACCCGAGGTGCTGTCGGTCGAGCAGGTGGCCCTTTGAGCGAGGCTGTCCTCGCCAACGGCGTGCTGGACGATGCGGCGCTAGACCGGATATTCCGCTCCGCCCGCACGCTGTGGACATGGCCGGCCGGCACGACGATCACCGAGGCCGACCTGCGCGGCATCTACGAGCTGATGAAGTGGGGTCCGACCTCGGCCAACTCCTCTCCGGCGCGGTTCGTGTGCGTGACCTCCGAGGCTGGCCGCGAGCGTCTGAGGCCGTCGCTCTCGGCAGGCAACCTCGACAAGACGATGCAGGCGCCGGCAAGCGTCATCGTTGCCTATGACCCCAGGTTCTACGACCAGTTGCCGACCCTGTTCCCGCACGCCGACGCCCGCTCCTGGTTCGCCGGCAGCGCCGTGCTGGCGGAGGAGACGGCGATGCGCAATTCCTCGCTGCAGGGCGCCTATTTCATCGTGGCGGCGCGAGCCTTGGGTTACGACTGCGGTCCGATGTCCGGGTTCGACCGTGGCAAGGTGGACGAGGCGTTTTTTGCCGAGAGCGGCTGGAAGTCCAACTTTCTTATCAATCTTGGTCGCGGCGCCGATCCCGCCAGCGCGCAGCCACGCCTGCCCCGACTGGCGTTCGAGCAGGCGTGCACGATGGCCTAGACTGGATGCGGCCCGATGCCAACGGGCCGCAATCGTGTCAAGACTCGTAATTCTCGTGACGGGCAGTGCCCAGCGCGCCGCCGATCCAGGCGGCGATGGCGCCCAGCAGCAACGCCGCGAACCCATACAACCCAGCCTGCGCCGCATTCTTGCGCGTCGCTTCGGCGGCCTGAGTGGCCTGCTGGCGAGCCTGGTCCACCACCTGCTGAGTCTGTTGCTGCAGCTGGTTCAGCCGGTTGCGCGCCTCGTCCGGGGTGATGTTGGCGGCGTGAGACAGGCTGTTGACCGCCTGGTCACGCGAGGCGTCGGCAGCCTTCTGGTCGCCGCCGACGCTGGCGCGGATGTAGCTGGTGATGTTGTCCTGCACGGTCTGGCCGTCGTTTGGATTGACCAGCCCGCGCACCTGCGACTGCAGCGCGCCGCCGTCCGCCGATGACGCGGCTCCCGTGACGGCCGAGGCCGCCGACTTGCCGACGCCGCCCAGCGTGCTGCCGAGCGCGCTGAAGGTGCCGCCCAGGATGCCGCCCACGGCGCTGGTCAGCAGCCACGCCAGCAGCAGGGTCGCGGCGCACCACGACACGAAGCCATGCCAGCCCGCGGTGCTGACCCGGCCTGCGCCGCACAGCCGCCCCGCGGTGATGCCGCCGATCAGCGAGGCGACGATCCCCGACCCTACCCACCAGATCGCGGCGTTCAGCGAGAATGTGCTGGCGGTGGGGTTGGAAGCGGTGTCGCCGCCGACCTGGAACGACGACAGCCCGATGCCCAGGCCCAGCATGTTGACCAGCAACTGCACCACCAGCGCCGCCGCCACGCCGGCCAGGACGGCGCCCCAGGAAACCTGGTTGCGCAGGTTGACGCGGCGGTCGTAGGCGCTGACGTCGTCAGCCCCGATGTAGCCGGGAGCCGAGTATGTCTGGTCGGCGGTGAGCGGGGCGAGGGCCAAGGCAATCTCCTGATGCGGATGGACGCTAAGGCTAAAGCGTTCGGAAACCAAAATGGTTTTATAGTACATATGCCCGGCGAAGCGGTTGCGTGGCGCGTTGCAAATCGTAGTTTGCCGCAATGAGTCTTGTGCCGCCATCCCTGCCGCCGCCACGCCTGCTCGCGATCGACGCGGCGCTCGGCAGCCGCTCCGTCGCAATCGTGACAGGGGGCGTGGTGCTGGCCGAATGCGCCGAGCCGGGTGGCCACGCCGAGGGCGAGCGGCTGGCGCCGATGGTCGCGGCGGTCCTGCGCGCCGCCGGCCTGCGCGCCGCCGCGTTGGACGCGGTGGCGGTGACGGTCGGGCCAGGAAGCTTTACCGGCATCCGGGCCGCGCTGGCGCTGGCGCACGGCATGGCGCTGGCGGCAGGCGGGGCGCCGGTCGCGGTCACCGTGGCGGAGGCGATTGCCGCCGGGCTGCCGCCGCTGAATGGCCGGGCGCTGTGGGTCGCGACCGCCAGCCGGCGCGGGCGGGTGTTCCTCGACATCGACGGACAGCTGGCCTCGGTGGCGCTGGACGCGCTGCCCACGCCGTCCGGGCCGGTGGCGGTTGCCGGCGATGCGGCAATCGCGGTGATGGCGCGCCTCACCGCGCGCGGCTGCGACGTGCGGCTGATGGACGCTAGGGGCGTGCGGGCGCGTGACGTGGCGCGGGTCGCGGCGGCGCGGCTGGCAGGCAGCCTGGCGCCATTGGCGGCGGTGCCGCTGTATGTCGATGCGCCGGAAGCGCGCCTGCCCGCCGGCGGCCTGCGTCCGGCGCCGGCGTGATCGCTGCCACTCCGGCGCACGCGGCTGCCATGGCGGCGATCCACGGCACAGCGTTCCCGCCCGGCGAGCGCTGGGACGCCACGGCGTTTGCGGGCCAACTGGCGCTTCCCGGCGGCCTCGGCCTGATCGACCCGGCAGGCGGCCTGATCCTGGCGAGGGTCGCGGCGGATGAGGCGGAGGTGCTGACATTGGCGGTGGCGCCGCAGTTGCGCCGTTGCGGCAGCGGACGGGCGCTGGTGGCGGAGGCGATGGCGCAAAGTGCGGCGCGCGGGGCGGTCGCGATGTTCCTGGAGGTGGCGTGCTCCAACGCGGCGGCGCTGGCGCTGTATGCGGCGGCCGGGTTCGCGCCGGTGGGCGAGCGGCGGCGCTATTACCCGAACGGCGAGGACGCGCTGGTGCTGCGGAGAAATCTTGCCAAGCTGATTTGACGGCTCGCTCGATATAGGAGTTCTTTGAGGGCAACCTCAGTAATCGGAAGTGAAGCCAGGGATGCAGGTTCCAATGATTGCAGAGCATGATCGAGTAGCCCGCCTCCGGCCGCCATCCGGCCACGTCAGAGTCGTGATCGACACAGATACCTACAACGAAGTTGACGACCAGTTTGCCCTGGTCCACGCGCTGCTGTCGCCGGAACAGTTGTCAGTTGAGGCGATCTATGCGGCGCCCTATTTCAACCGACGCTCGACCAGCCCGGAAGACGGCATGAACCGGAGCTACGAGGAAATCCTGCGGCTGCTGCAACTGATGGGGCGCAGACACGAAGGTTTGGTCTATGCCGGTTCGACTGAGTATCTCGGCCCTAAGCGGGTGCCGCAACGTAATGCGGCGGTATTCGACCTTATTGATCGGGCGATGGCGTCGCATCCGTCCGACCCGCTCTACGTGGTCGGGCTGGCAGTGTTGACCAACATCGCCTCCGCCCTGTTGATCGAGCCGCGGATTATGGAGCGGATCGTCGTGGTCTGGCTTGGCGGCCATGCCTTGAGTTGGCCCGACACGCGGGAGTTCAACCTCCGCCAGGACGTATCGGCCGCCCAGGTATTGTTCGACTCCGGCGTGCCGCTGGTGCAGGTCGCATGTGAAGGCGTTGCCCGCCACCTGAGCACGACGCTGGCCGAGTTGGAGAGGTTTGTCGAGCCGACCGGACCGGTTGGCGCCTTCCTGACCGATCGCGTGAGAGGCTACCGCAAAGACCATGCTGGCTGGTCGAAACCGCTTTGGGACATGGGTCCGATTGCCTACCTGCTTAACCCTGAATGGGTTCCCACAAGCCTGGTCCACTCCCCCGTGCTAACCGATCAAATGACTTGGAGCGTCGACACATCACGGCATTTTATCCGATATGCCAATCACATCCTGCGCGATCCTATCTTCCTGGACCTGTTCACGAAGCTTGCTCAAGCCAGCGTGTGATATGAATCGCATTTCAAACGGATTGACAGTCCTTTCCGGCACGCTCAATGCTTATAGAAAGCAAGCATGTATGTAGCGCCGCAACTGTTTGCTTCCTGGGGAGAACGGCATGTCACCGAGCCAAATGACCGTCGCAACGGCGCTCGCAGGATTGCTGTGTTTCGCTGCGGTATCTGCGCCGAGCACGGCCAGGGCAGACGACATCACCATCAATTTCCTGAACTCGGAGCGACCCACGACTTACGCTCCAGTGATAGCCAGGTTCGAGCAACTCAATCCGTCCATCAAGGTGCGCAACCAGCCGGTGCCATTCGAGCAGCTCAATGCTCAGATCCAGGCCCGCATCGGCTCCGGCGATAGCAGCATCGATGTGTTCGGCGCCGACGAGCCGCGCGTTCCCGCGCTGGCCTCGCGCAAGCTGCTGACGGATTTGTCAGCGATGCGAGACGGCGTCGTGGCGGCGGCGGCACCGCAGGGGGTCCAGGCAACCAGCTACGAGGGCAGGCTGTATGCGCTACCGGAATGGTCCTCGACCCAACTGCTCTTCTACAACAAAGACATACTTGCGAAAGCCGGAATAGAACCGCCGTCCGCCGATCCTGCCAAGCGGATGACGTGGGAGCAGCTGGTCGCCAATGCCGGGAAGGCCAAGACAGCTGGCGCGCGCTGGGGATTTGGCTTCGAGCAGGTCGACCGCTACTACCAACTGCAACCGCTGTTCGAGTCGGACGGCGCTGGCTCAGGGCTGGGCGGAGATCGTATGCTGACGCCTGACGTCAACTCGCCGAAATGGGTCAAGACCATGGCCTGGTACGGCGACTTGTATTCGTCGGGACTGGCACCGCGCGGCATTTCGCCGGAGCAGATGCCCGACGTGTTCCGGAATGGACAGTTGGCGTATTTCGTGGGCGGTCCATGGAACTTCCGTGACTTTGGAGCTTCCTCAAGTCTGCACTACGGCATTGCGGCGCACCCGTATTTCGCCGGAGGCAAGCCGGTGACCCCCACCGACTCGTGGGCGGTTGGCGTCAGCCCTCACTCGACCCACCCGGCCGAGGCTCTCACGTTTGCGACATTCATGACCGTCAACACCGAGGGCGCCCTGCTCACCACCGCGCAAAACCCGCTGCCGCCAGCCAACAAGGCAGCGTTCACGCAGTATGTTGAGCAGGCTACCCGTGTTGGTGGTGCCACGACGGCATCATACGCACAGATTCTCAATTATGAGTTCATGCACACCGCTGTCAGTAGGCCGCGCACTGTTGGTTATGTGGTGTTCGAGGAAATCATGAACCGAGCCTTCAGCGACGTGCGCAACGGCGCCGCGGCGCAAGGCGTGCTGGATCAAGCGGAAGCTCAGCTCAAAGCCGCTTTCAGCCGCCTGCCACTACCGCCGGGTTAGCCGCTTATCGGGGATTTATGACTGCCGCCACCCAACCTGCCTTAATCCTCGCCTAGTTGCGCAGGCATTTTGCTCGTGTGGCAACTGGAAGCCGCTCATGCGTGAGACACAGCGAAAGCGCGTTTGTTTCGGCCGGCGCCGAGAGGTCATCACCGGGTTCTTGATGCTGGCGCCGATGCTGGTCGCACTTATACTACTGCGACTGTGGCCCGCCTGCCTTGCGCTGGCCACGTCGTTTTCCGGGAAGCCCGGCAGGTGGTTCGACCTTTCTGCCTATACGGCATTGTTCCATGATCCCACGTTCCTCGGATCGGTCGTGACAACGGCATTGTTCGCGGTCCTCGTCAATCCGTTGCAAATTGCCCTGGCCCTGGCCCTGGCCCTGCTGTTCAATCGCACCATGCCGGGAGTGGGACTTTGGCGTACGCTCATCCTGCTCCCGGTGGTAATACCGCAAAGCGTCTCGGCGCTTATCTGGGGCATTGCTTTTCGCCCCGATGGTCCGATCAACAGCTTGCTTGGCGCTATCGGCCTGCCGCAGCAGCCGTTTCTCACTTCCACGGCGCAGGCGCTTCCTGCTATTATCGTGGTTGTGAGCTGGGTCGGTGTCGGCTACTGGATGACCTTCCTGATTGCCGGCCTGAAGGACATTCCCGCTTCACTGTACGAGGCTGCGGCGCTTGATGGCGCCAAACCCTGGCAGGTCTTTTGGGCAATCACACTGCCGCTGCTGCGGCGTCCGCTCGCATTCGTCGTCGTCGCGGACACCGTTGCCAATTTTCTGGTGTTTGCGCCGGTGCAGATACTGACAAGCGGCGGCCCGCAAGGCACGACCAATTTGGTTATGGCCGATATCTACACACGAGCCTTCGTCTACAGTGACGACCGGGGCGCCGCAGCGGAGACGGTTCTGTTGATGTTGCTCGTCGTGACCGTGGTGCTGGTGCAGTTTCGCATGATGCGGGCACCGCCTTGAGCGTGGCATTGCAAGTAAGCAGGCGTCTGCGTAGGGCCGTGCCGCTTGTCATCGCCGCCTTCATGGCTGCGGTGACCATGTTCCCTCTCTATTGGGCGCTGGTCAGCGCCCTGCGGCCAAGCGATGACATCTTCAAGTATATGTCGCCGTTGACTTTGTGGACGTTTATTCCAAACCACATGACGTTGGCCAACATGCTCGGCATCTGGTCGAGTCCGTTTGCCCGGGCCATGCTCAATTCGGTAATTGTCGCGACCGTGACCGTTACGCTGGGGTTGTCCGTCTGTGCGATGGCCGCGTTTGCGCTGGCCAAGCTCAGGCTACCGGGCGGCAACCTTATCTTCTCCGTAGTGGTTGTAAGCTTTCTGATCCCTTTCGATGCGGTCTCGATTCCGTTGGCTACGTTGTTTCGCACCCTCGGTCTGCAGAACTCCTATAGCGGCCTGATCCTGCCAGGCATCGGCAATGGTTTTGCTGTGTTCCTGCTGCGGCAGTTTTTTCTTGGCATTCCGTCCGAATTGTCGGAAGCCGCGCGCATCGACGGACTAGGTTGGTTCGGCACTTTCCTGCGCATCTACCTGCCGTTATCGAAACCAGCCCTGATTGGCGCCGGCCTGATCTTGTTTGTGTTTCAGTGGCAGTCCTTTTTGTGGCCGCTGCTGAGTGCGCCGGATCCGGATTACAAGGTGGCGGCGGTAGCTATTGCTGATTTCGCAGGGCAACTCTCCACGGATTATGGGATGATGTTCACGGCGGCCATCTTTGTGTCAATCATACCTTTGCTTGTACTTGTGGTGTTCCAAAAGTATTTCACCGGTTCGGTAGCAGCAACTGGCAGCAAAGATTAGGCTTGCTGGCCTGGATGTTATTGCGCCTGCATAGCGCGGCCGAAAGCCTGTGGCGTTCCACCCGGACGTTGCTTCATTGCTGCGTTTGGACAGTATCTCGAAAGCTTCCCGCGCGTTCGTGCGCTTACGGAGGCTTCCCTCGAGGTTTCGGCGGGAGAGATACGTGCGCTGCTCGGCCAAACGGTGCTGGCAAGTCGACGCTGATGCCAGACGAAACGGCAACGGCGCACCGACATGGCTTCACCTGGGTCGCCAATCACTTTAACGAAAAATAATCTTCTGCCCGATAGCTTCAGGGAGAGTGGGCTTGCGCGCCTGTTGAAGGTACCGCCCAGTGAGTCAACCTTCGGAGAGCCAAATGTTCGGTCTGCTTACATCGCCAAGTCGTCGCAGCATGGCAGCGAAGCTGAAAGCCATGGACCGCTCACTTGCGATCATTGAGTTTGAGCTTGACGGCAAGATTGTCACGGCAAACGAGAACTTCCTAGCTACGGTTGGCTATACGCTCGATGAGATCCGCGGCAAGCATCACAGCATGTTCTGTGATCCAGGTATCCGTGGAACACCGGAGTACGAAGGTTTTTGGCAGGAACTGAACCGTGGCGAGTTCAAGTCGGCGGAGTTTCGGCGCTTCGGCAAAAATGGGCGCGAGATATGGTTGCAGGCTAGCTACAACCCGATTTTCGACCGTGGCGGCAAGCCTGTCAGTGTCATGAAGACCGCCATCGACATGACAAAAATCAAGGAACTTATCGTTTCCGCGTCGGTCGCGCAGAAGTCCGCTATGAACCAAACGGCGGACGCATTCGAGGCCAAAGTCGGCACCCTGGTGTCGATGTTGTCGTCGGGTGCGACGGAGCTGCAGGCGACGGCACAATCCATGTCCGCCACCGCAACGCAAACGAACCAGCAGGCGACGACGGTTGCCGCAGCCGCAGAAGAGGCCAGCGCCGGTGTGCAAACCGTTGCCGCAGCGGCCGAGGAGTTGACTTCGTCCATCCATGAAATTAGCCGGCAGGTCGCCCAGTCCGCGAAGATTACCGAGAAGGCGGTCGAGGATGCGCGCCGTACCGACACAACCGTCCGCGCGCTAGCTGATGGCGCGCAGAAGATTGGCGATGTGGTGCAGCTCATCACCAACATTGCCGCGCAGACCAACCTCTTGGCGCTGAACGCGACCATCGAGGCCGCGCGAGCGGGGGATGCCGGCAAGGGATTTGCCGTAGTGGCAAGCGAAGTGAAGAGTCTGGCGACGCAGACAGCCAAGGCAACCGAGGAAATCGCCGCTCAAATCGCGCAAATCCAAGATGCAACGGGGGAAGCTGTGAAGGCCATTAAGGCGATCAGCGCGACGATCGACGAAGTTAACGTGATCGCCTCGAACATCGCCTCCGCGGTCGAGGAGCAGGGGGCCGCAACAGCCGAGATCGCCCGGAACGTTCAGCAGACCGCCGCGAGCACGCAGGAGGTAACCGCCACCATTACCGGCGTGAGCCGAGCTGCTAACGACACAGGGGCCGCGGCAGGGCAGGTGTTGGGTGCTGCCAGCAACCTTTTACGACAGGCAGAGCAGCTCACCAATGAAGTCAACAACTTCGTTGTAGGGGTCCGCGCAGCATAAACGGCCAACAGCGGCAGTTTTCCGGTGCTGACCGGCGAGGTGGCGCTGGATGTGGCGTTGCGCCTGATGGCAGGTCAGAAATTGCTGCGCGTGGTGCCCTCGCCGCAGGCGCTGGTGATCCGGGACAACATGACGCGCTATACCGAAAACCCAGCGGCAGTGCGTGCGGCGCTGATTGCCGGCGCCGGGGCGAACTAGGCGTCCGCAATGACGGCGATGGTCGGCACGGTCAGTGACGATGCCTTCGGCACGTCGTTGCTGGCCAACCTTCGCGCCCACGGCGTCGACACTGGCCATATCACGGTTCGCGCCGAAGTCTTCGGCATGAGCGCCGCTATCAGCGAGCCGTCCGGCGACTACGGCGCGGTAATCGTATCCGGGGGTTAACCTGACGCTGGAGGCGCGGGTGATAGCTGCCACTGGCGGTCTGCTCGCCGGCCCACGCTGGCTGGTGCTGCGGAACGAGGCGCTTGGTGCGGTCAATATCCTGGCCACGGCGCCGGTACTTTCCAAAAAGCACCGATCTCAGCATGTACAGCGCCGCGGAGGTTGGGGCCGTGGCGGCCGCCCTCAACTCTCGGCCTCGAAACGCTTAACTGGAAGACGCGTGCAGAGGTGCTTGACCAGTTTCTTTTATCGGCCAACAAAGACCATGTTGCGGCGATCGTTCAAACCCGCTGTCATCAGCCGTCCGCCATTACCGTCTCGCACGTCACATGCCGCGGCGCAGCGCATCGACCGCCGGCGCGAACGCCGCCAAGGGTTGGCGGCAGCTGGGATAGCAGGGGTGATACCCGGCAAACGGGCGGCGCCACCCTTCCAGCACGCGGCCGAGGCTGCTGTCAGTGACCTGCGCCTTTTTGGTGCTTGCTTTGTGGCAGGCGTCGCCTGCCTTTGCGGGCCCTGGGCGGCGAGCGCTGACGCCTGACGCACCTTGCGCTGTTGAACCCGGGTCGTCCGCTCGGGCGGCGTTAACGACGGCAAGGATGATGCTGCCACGGTGGCTGTAACACACCAGCCTAGAAGAAGCGGAGATCGGCACCGGAGAAAAATTGCCCAGAGCGTTGTCGCGCGCGTGACGTGACGCCTCGGGTTTAAGGCTGTAACGGAGGCGCTGACCGCCGCTGCGACAGTGCCAGGAGCGAGTCTCAGCCCGTCACACGGAACGAATCGCCATATTCCGTGCTTACCTCGATCCCGAGGCCTGGAACGTCGTCGGCCAAGTGGATAAACCCCTGATCGGCCTTCGGCTCGCCTTTAAACAAGTACCAAAACAGCTCGTTGCCGACCTCGACCGGATGCTGCGGGAAATACTCGGCGATCGGGCAGATCAACGAGGACATGGTCAAGTGGTAGTTATGCATCTGCCCCGCGTGCGGGACCACCGGTACAAAGAACGCTTCCGCCATCGCGATGATTTTCCTTGCCTGGCTGATCCCGCCCACGCGGTTGGTGTCAAACTGGATATAGTCGACCCCCTTCCCTTCCAGCAGCCGCCGGAACCCATAAATGGTGTGCTCGTGCTCGCCGCCGGCGATCGGGACGCATCCCATTGCGCGCAGGTCGATATAGCCGTCCACATCGTCCGCGATCACCGGCTCCTCGATCCACCGGAGTCGGTATGACTTCAGCATCGGGATGATCTGGCGCGCGTATTCCAGTGTCGAACCCATGTAGGCGTCGACCATCAGATCGACATCCGGCCCGATCGTCTCGCGCACGAGAGCGATCGACGCTTCGTTGCGCCGCATTCCCTCCATCCCGTCCATGGGCCATAGCCAAGGCGCATCTTCACCGCCTTGAAGCCTTGCGACATATACAGGGCCGCCTCGGTCCGCAGGGTGTCGTGCGGCTGGTTGTAGAGCTTGCTGGCGTAGACTGGGATGCGGTCCTTCACGCGTCCGCCAAGCATGCGGAACACCGGCAGCCCAAGCAGCTTGCCTGCAAGATCCCACAGCGCGATGTCCACCGCGCTGATCGCCGCGAGCGTCACGCCCTTGCGTCCAAAGGGGATGGTGTGGCGGTACATGCGCTGCCAGAGCGACTCGATGTCGAAAGGGTTGGCGTCCTGCAGGATTGGGGCGAGATACCGGTCCAAGATCGCCTTGCAGATGTGAGGCGCGAGGGCGGCGTTGCCGATGCCGATCACGCTGCTCCGCGTTTCTACCTCGACGACCAGCCAGGCGTGAAAGCTGAAGCCCCGCATCCGGTCCGCGTCGCCGGTCAGCATGTCGGTCGCGCTGAGTGATATCCGTTCCGGCAGCGGCGCGGTGGGCCCGGTCCACTCGTAGACACGGGCGCGCACCGCGACAATGCGTTCAAGGTGGCTGGCCACCGGATGGGACGGATCGCCTGGCGCTATCGCAACGTCCATGGCCGGACTCCTTTTTCGGGTTGCAGCCTCAGCCGGCGGCGGCGGCACGCACTGGGTCCGGCATCTCCTCGACCCGGATCCGCCTTCGCTCCAGTTGGGCTGTCGCACGGGTGCGCAGGCTGTCCAGCAGCACCGCGAGGAAGATGATGGCTGTCGTGATTAGCGGATAGACGTAGGGGTCGGTGTCGGTCATCACCAGCCCGCTTTCGACCGTCTGGATTAGCACCGCGCCGAGAACCGGGCCGAACACGCCGCCGCGGCCACCGAACAGGCTGGTTCCCCCCAGAACGGCGGCGGCGATGGCCTGGAATTCCTTGCGCTCGCCAAAGGTCGACGACGCGGCGGCAATCTGGGAGAGCGATATGAAGCCACCTAGCGCCGCTAAGGCGCCGCTGAGGCAATACAGCACGAACACCTTGCGTTCGACCTTGATGCCGGCCCTGCGCGCGCCTTCCCGGTCGGCGCCGATGGCGAAGACGTAGCGACCGAACGGCGCAAGCCTGAGCAGGAAAAACGCAAGCGCCATCACGCCGAACGCGAGGAGGATCGGCATGGGTACGCCCAGCACCGGCTTGCGCGCGAAAGCCATGACCGACGGTCCCGCGAGCACGGTTTTGGTATCGGAAAGGAACAGGCCGACACCGCGGCCGACAAACAGCGTCGCGAGCGTCGCGATGAACGGCGCCATGCGCAGCACCACGATCAGGAATCCATTGACCGCGCCGAACGACGCGCCGACCGCGAGCACCGCGGGCAGGCACAGCCAGGGGGGCAGGACGGTCAGGTACAGGCTGAGCAGGACGCTGACGACGTACATCACCGCGCCGACCGAGAGGTCGACACCTGCCACCAACAGCACGAACGACATCCCGATCGCCAGGACCGCCAAATGAGCGGATTGCAGCAGAATATTGGTGAAGTTCGCCACACTTATGAAACGATCCGGAAGGCCGCCGAACACCAGCACGACCACGGCGAAGAACACCACCGGCAGAGTTTGGAGCAGCCGCGATGCCCAGCGCGCGACGGATGGGGAGAAGGTCATGGCGCCGCCTCCCCCATGGCCGCGCGCATGATCGCCTCGCGGCCGAACGCCCCGCGCCGGAACATTCCCACGAGCGCGCCGCGGCTCATCGGCAGGATGCGGTCACAGAGCCCAATCAACTCTTCCAGCTCCGACGATATGACGAGCACCGCCATGCCCTGCTCCGAGAGCCGTGAGATCAAGCGGTAGATCTCCTGCTTGGCGCCGACATCGATGCCCCGGGTCGGTTCATCCAGGATGAAGACGCGCGGGGTTCTCAGCAGCCACTTGCCGATCACGACCTTCTGCTGGTTTCCGCCCGACAGTGTCCTGACGGCCGTGCTGCCCATGTCGTGGGTCTTGATGTGGAGGTGCTCGCGCATGGTAGCCATCCGTCCGTCCAGGGCGCCGTCGTCGATCCGGCCGCCCCGCCGCGCGTGCAGCGGCAACGCCGCCAACCCGAGGTTGGC
>JAABUX010005125.1_pt1 | contig 16218 bp, 8 predicted proteins | sample 5561851 | NCBI WGS metagenome assembly JAABUX01 (sample SAMN10711883, study PRJNA513361) | rock metagenome | isolation source: Antarctica rocks | place: Antarctica: Victoria Land, Richard Nunatak red sandstone | collected 2016-01-03 | reverse complement strand
TTGTTCGACAAGCTGTGGGCATCGCTGATCCTCGGCGGCATTTCGATGGAAGCGGGCGCCATTGCCGGGGCGCTCACCTCCAATCGTGGCTCCAACATCACCATTCGCCAGCCCGCGAGTTTTCGCCAGATCACCTACGGCGAGCAGCGGATCGGCGGGAATCTCGTGTATCCCTCGACCACGGGAGGCCATCACGATCAGTACAACAAGATCATCGTTCTGGCAGGGCACGAGATCGACAGCATCGTGAATCTCTACCTCGACGGCCGTCAAGTCTACTGGAATGTCGGAAGCATCAACAACGTCACTCGAAACGGCGTAAATTTCGGCGGGGACGCAGACCATCACGACCACACTGGCCCCAACGGGGAACGGTACAACTTCGGCACGCTCGTGTATTGCGAAGCGCGTTTTGGCGATCAGCGACCTGGCGATTACATGACCTCCATCCAGGCGAACGACCCGACGTGGGGGCCGACCTCGGCGGGTACCCCGTATCTGGGCGGGTGCGCTTACGTGTACCTCAAGGTCGAGTTCGATACGGCGATGTTCTCGACGGAACCTGAGGTGCGATTCACCATTCGTGGCAAGAACGACATCCTAGACCCACGCACAAGAGTGAGGGGATACACGAATAACTGGGCACTCATCGCAGCGGACATCCTGACGGATACCGAATTCGGGCTGGGCGATGTGGGCAGCGTCAACACGGACCAACTCATCGCCGCGGCGAACGTCTGCGATGAGTTGGTTCCCTTAGCGGCGGGCGGGGCTGAGAAAAGGTACTGCTGCAACTGGCACTACGACACGTCGACGACTCCAGGCGATGCGCTCCAGACAATCATGCCCGCAGCGGCGGGCAGGCTCTCACGCATCGGCGGGGAGTGGTACATCTGGCCCGCATATTGGCAGGGGCCGTCTTTCGCCTTTGATGAAGGCATCTTCACCGCTCCGATCGAGTGGATGCCCTACCGGAGCTTCCGCGATCTCACCAATCGCATCACGGGCACTTACACAGCCCCAAACTACCCCTACAACATGGCCGGGAACCTCTACGACGCGAACGGCTGGTATTACGGCACCAAGCAAAACAACTTCCCCTTCGCTTTTCAGCCGACCAACTATCCGCAGTACGCCATGGACGTGCGGCACGGGTATGCGTCCGACGCGTTTCTTGAGGAAGACGGAGGCATCCTTCTTCCCCGCGAAATAGCCCAGCAAACAGTTCTATCGGTCGCTCAGGCTCAGCGAGTCGCAAAGATCTATCTTCTGCGGAACAGGCAGCAAGGGTCGGGGACGTTTTCGATGGGACTAGCTGCTTTTGGTATGCAGCCCTGCAGCGTGTTCACCCAAACCTTCAAGCTCTACGGCTGGACTGGCAAGGTCCTCGAAGTCGATAGCTTTTCTTTCAAGATTGACGGCGGCGGCAACGGGAATCCTCCCAGCATCCGGACGGAATTCAAGGTGATTGAAACGAGCGCCGCTGTTTATGAATGGCATGCCTCGGAGGAGCTAACTGTTTATGACGTTCCCGCGTTCCAGCCATACAGCACGTAGGCTTTTGCTTTTGTTGTCTCTCGCAGCGCCTGCATTTGCGCAGAACTACACCAATATCGTTGCGGGCTCCATCGCCGACGCAGGCGGGGGTGTCTTGGCCTCAGGTCAGATGCAGTTCGTGCCCACGGACGGAAATGGCAAAGCGATCAGCTTTCGCCTTCCAGGCGGCGGGGCTGGGCTCACCACGCCCGTCGTGTGCAACGTCGCTGGAGGGGTAATTACAGGAACCTGCAAACTAGCAAATACCGCCCTAACGAACCCGATCAACGTTTGCTATCAGGTCTCCATCGTGGACAACGTGACGGGAGTTGTGGTTCGCCCTTCGGATGCGTGCTACCAGCCCACGGGCGCACAGGACGACTTCGATTCATTCGTGCCGAACTATCTGAACCTCCTTCCAGCCCAGGTCGGCCCGGTCGGACCGAAGGGGGATGCGGCCATCTCTACGGCAAACGGGACCAATGGGGGTTTCATTGTTCCTGGACGCTTGACGGCAGCCAATGTGAACGGAGCGCTGAACGTCAACACCCGTACAGGCGCAGACTTGGGAGCGCAGATTCAAGTAACGAATGACGAGATGGGGCAGCCTGCGGGCGAACTGGACATTACTCAGGCCGGAACCATCTCGACATCCCCGGTTCTCAGCGCGGGTAGAAAACTCTGGTTCAAGGCTCCGGTGAATTTTGCGGCCTCGATCGTCGTCAACAGCAACCTTGAAGTTCAGTGTGACGCTAACGCGGTGCTTAGTTCTTCCGTGCCCAACCTAAGCATGTTCACGGTCAACCATAAGAACAACATCAAGTTCACCGGATGCAATGCGACCAGTTCTGCTTCGGGTGGGACGCTGGCGAGCACAAGCGGTGGAGCCGTTCACGTAGGCATGGTCGATAACAATACGACCGGGATGGCGCTATGGCTCTCCTCAGGAACGGGAAACGTAGACTTCACGGCAATTCATAATTCAACTACGGGCTCGGCGGCTTTTTATGCCATCGTTCTTTTGAACAACATCGGCTCCCTCATCTCGGGAAACAACTTTCACGACACTTTAGGCGGCGTTGAGGGTTGGGGCGGAGATGCGAACGGCGGGTACACCGGTGCCGCATCCGTCACGCTGAACGGGGAGAATGTTTGGGTTGGAAATCACTGCCGCTCTACAGGACAGGCTTGTTTGTGGGGTTCGATGATGTACCAGACCCTCATCAACAACAATGACGCTTATGGGTGCGGTGACACGTGCCTTGACCTGGAAGGCTCGATTGATAGCGAGATCAGTCACAACACTGTGAATTGCACGGGGGGGAATTTTTGTTACTCCGTGTTTTTCGGGGCGGATACTCTGCGGTTCGACAACAACATCGGCGTCCGCGAAGATGGTGGAATCATCTCGATTCTGAAGTACAACTACGGCAATGCTGGACCAAGAAACCGCAGGATCACCTTCGACAGCAACACCTTCACGTGCCGAACGACCGTCTGTCGAGGTTTCTATTCCGAGGGTGACGCGGATCTGGTGTTCACGAGCAACACCCTAAATGATGCGTGGGTCGGTGCAAATGGCTATCACGCTAACATGGCGTTCAAGGGGAATGTCCAGACCTTCACGTCGGCCCCTTCAACATTGACAGCCTGGGATTTTGCGGGGATGGCAATCCTTGGAGAGAGTCGCCTCGCGTTCGAAGAGAACACCACTAAGTTGAGCGTCTTTGGATCAATCAATCCGCAGTTCCCCGCAGGCTCGATCGGCCTGAATGTTAATTACGCCGACTATAACAACTCCGACTTCTTTGACATTTACCGGAATGATTTCGAAGGCTTCCCTGTTGCGATTCAGACGACCAACACTCCGCTCAATGTTGGACCGAACGCTGTCCCGCACATGAACACCTACATCGGTGGAAACAACGTGGGCCATGGATCAATCGTCCACACCGCCACACCGATGAACGGATTCCTCGAAGACAACTACTTCCTCTACGGCACAAACCACAACTTTGACGGTACGGTCATCCCCGGTAACACCCCTTAAACATTTTGCAGCGGGCCGGGCTTGATACCGGCTGGGGCTACAGGTTGTGCACGTCGCCATATTTTCTGCCGTGCTTGAGTATGGGCTCCAGATCTTGCAATTAGTTCGCCTGCCCGTTGGCTTTTACGTCCCTGTCTCTCCCGCTCTCGTATCGCTGCGTGTCCATCCACGCCGCCGCTGCAGCCCTAGTTTAGTAGCCCTCCCACCCCCAAAACAAGCCCTCCCCGGAGTCTCCATGAAGAAGCTGCTACTAGCGGTCTGCGCAGTTGTGTGCGTTGCTGCGGCTCATGCGCAAACAACGACCATCACTGGCACCCACATCAACACGCGCGGATCTCTCATCTCGGATGGCACCGTTACGTTTACGGCTGTGGACATCCGCGGAGTTCCTATCCCTTCGGCTGGCCCCGTCGTCGGGCTGAATGGTCCAGAAGCGGTCACCTGTCAGATCTCCAATGGAGCTATCGTCCAACCGTGCGCCATCCCCGATGCGCAGCTAACAACTCCAGGCCGATTGCTTTACCAGATCCAGATCACCAATTCGGCCACAGAGGACGCTTTCACGATGCAGGCGGTGCCGAATATCACCGGAGCTTCGTGGGCTCTCGATGCGTATGCTCCGCCCGCAAACACTACCAACGCTCAGCAGTCGCAGGTTGCCTATGGCACGATCCCGCCGCCGACCAGTTGCACCGCGCCGTCGTTTTACGTGCGCAACTACGGTGGTGGGCAGCTCTATATTTGCGTTGGCGGGGGCTTTGTTGCGGTTGCGGGATCTAGCGGCGGCGCTTTCACGGGCGGTGCTCTTACCAACTCCTTGCTTCTGGCGGGCGATCCTACTACGGCGCTGGGAGCGGCAACGAAGCAGTATGTTGACGCACACGCGGGCGGAGCTTTCAACGGAGGTGCCGTTAGCAATGCCATCACTCTTCCCTCCGACCCCCAGGCAGATCTTCAGGCTGCTACCAAGCGCTACGTTGACGCGCACAGTGCGACCTTCAGCGGCGGAACCGTCGCTAACCCCATCGTTCTGCCTTCGGACCCTACGCTTTCCAATCAGGCCACCACAAAGAATTACGTGGATACTCACGTCCCGGCGAATGCGGGGCACGCCACCGTTGCAGACCAAGCGACTACGGCAGCGAGCGCGACAAACGCTTCTCATGCTACGGCGGCGGATACAGCAACGACGGCGAGCACTGCCAGTGCCCTCGCATCCGGAGCGAAGGTTTCTGTGACCCAGCTCGCTCCTGATCCGACCGCGAACGCATCAGTGACCTATCAGGCTGGTACAGGTGGAGACTCTAGCTGTCCAACCCCGGCAGCAGGGAAGACACTGGACTGCTACTTCGCTGCGACCAATAGCGTGCAGCGATCAGTGAACGGCGGGGGATACGCTCCCATCGCAAGCGGCGGCGGGTCAGGCATCACCGCCCTCACTTCTGACGTGCAGGCGACGGGTACAGGCTCACAGCCTGCGACGGTGGTTGGAATCAACGGAACTCCCGTGACTTCCATGACTGGCCTGGTGAAGTTCACGAACGGCATCCCGTCTACCGCAGGCGCGCCCGACATCACTGCCCCGTTCACCGGCTCGGGTCAGTACCTTCGCAAAGATGGCACGACTGGAACTCCGACCAGCGGCACCGGAACACCTGGCGGCGCGCCCACAGAAGGTCAAGCCAACGTGGGTGGAACGGGACTTGGTGGGTCAGGAATGTTCTTCGGGGCGGCGACCACTTCGACCGCAAAACCCTTCGTCCTGAACTGCCTCACATCGAACCTGGGTGCCGGTTTTGATAGCCAGTGCAACAACCTCACGCATTACGTCTCGGGTCCGGGAATCAATTACGGCGCGGGAGTTGCGGGCGTGGGAGCAACGCAGGGATGGTCCACTTCCACGGGACTTTCGGTGTCTGAATTCATTAGTCGCAGAGGTATCGCGAACGGTGTCACAGTCAGGGTCTCGAAGTATGCTGATGGCGACCTTGGTGGATTTTACGGGTACATCTTCAGCAAGGGCGGTGCGACGGACGGCTCGGGTGAGGGCGTTCAGGGCATGAAGATCAACGCTGGCCAGTTGCCCGGGGTCTTTGCCGGAACCGTCGGCCAGCCGAATGCCGCAGGCCTCACCGTATCGGCGACACAGGACGTTCAGGGCGCGGCAGACGGTGCCCCCCTCATCAATACGCTCGCGCCGATCACGACAGGGAACATCCTTGCAGAGACGATCTCGTCTCCCACAGTTCCCGGAACTTTGACGACCGATAACACCCTCACTGTAGCGACCGGAATCGGAACCGTACCGGGGGCGATCTCTGTACCCTCTGGCGGCGGGACGGCGACGGTGGCGGTGGCGGCGGGCACGGGTGCCTTCTCGCTAGGCGGCGGGACGATCTACTTCGGCTGCAACGATTTCATGGATCAGGTGACGCCCACGGCTGTGAGTGTTTCCGGATCGACCGCAACCATCACCGGGTTCTTTCGCTTCAGCCACGCTGCTGGCTGCCCGCTGGTCACGCAGGGCGGCATGCATGACTTTCTTGACATCACTGCGGATCGCAGAATCGGACTCGGTATCGGTGGGAACCTGATGCGCACGGCGTATTGGGTGGTAGCGACTGGCCCGCACACCTTCTCGACACGTATCTATCTGGCTGGAGGTCAGGCGTCAGGGATCTACCCGCTTGCCCATGCGTGGGGATCAAACGGAGCCTACACCCTCTGGCCGGGTGCTGAGATCGTCGGCGTCCACTTTGTGGAGACGGTCGCCAACGGGGTGGTGCAGACACGGCAGTTCAACGGGCAAGTTGATCTTGCTCCGCACGATGTTGTTTTCGCCTCGACCAACCCGGTCGAAAATCCACCTAACCCATCTTTCTCCGGACAAGGTTTCGGGATCGACTACACGGCCAACAATCCTCCCACGAACTCCGGAATAACCGGTGGGACCATAGCTGTTCATGGTGTCGGCATCAGCAGCAACGCGACTGGTCTCACAATTCAGAACCTCAACCTCTTCTCGATGTACACGCAGGGCGGTGGAACGCTGACACCTCCAATCGCGGCCCTGCCGATTGCGGGAACGTGGACGAACATACTGACTGCGCCGGGGGCAGTTCATAACGGCTCGATCCTTGCTATTGACCGGACGGCAGACGGATGCGCTGATCCAACCAACGATAAGTACAATCTTTGGCTGGCGCAGACCTCCTCTCAAGCCTTCTCTGGGTACCTCGACTGCTACGCCAGGACGTTCAGCATCGGGTTCAATGCGGTGACCAACTCCCGTATGAACTTCACGCTCGCCGGACCGAATATCCAAACATCCCTTAGTCCTACCGGCTCTCCCATCTGCACGGCAGACGGAACGAACTGCCCTGCATCAAACGGTGGCACGGTCAGCTATGGTACGACCGCTGGCACAGCGGCACAGGGCAACGATTCACGCATCCTAAATGCTCTCCAGACCGGGGTTGCGAATGCGGCGGCGAACGGGACGACCGACGACACGGCGGCGCTCAATGTCCCCCTGGCCTCGGGTAAGGACGCCTACCTGTCCCCCGGCGTGAACTACCTTGTTGGCACCAGCACCACCTGGACAGGTGTGGTTCATCCCCTCTCAGGAGCCAAGATACTCGTGGCCACAGGCGTAACCCTCACCATCAACACCCGGCCGGCGGCGGCGGCGACCCCCTGGATCACGCTGCAAGGCACCGGCAGAGTCGTCTTCGGGCCAGCCATTTCAGATCCGCCGGTCGAGTGGCTTGGCGCGGTCGCTGACTACAACGGCACCACGGGCACGGACAACACCACCACCATTCAAGCGTGCCTCGATGCGATCACTGCCGGGCAGTGCGTGCTTCACGCAGGAACCTACAAAACCACGGCCGCGCTCTCAATCACGAAGTCAAACACCGGCATTCGTGGATCTCAGGCTGGGTACACCTACCCAAACCCTAAAGCGGCCTCGATCATCATGCAGATCACGGCGGGAGCGGACATCCTTGACGTAACGGGCACGGGTTCCGCTTTCGTCGCGTGGACCGACATCGAAGATCTCTCCCTCCAACGCAGCGTAGTCCCAACTGGAACTGCCAAAGGACTCGCGCTCAATTTCGTCGGCGGACTAACGATGAAAAATGTCCAGTCGGAAGACAGTATCAACGACTTCTACTTCCACGCAACCCCGAACTATGGCACCGGTTCAATCGAAAAAACCTCGGCTGGATTTGGCTTCTACAACGCGGTGAATTACCCGGTCGGCGACTACTACGGATACTTCTTGGACTCGACGGACGGAGTTCCTGAGAACACCATCGTTATCACCAATGCCGGGACCGGCGTAAACGGAGGCTCTTTCGGCACTTTGGGCACCACTCACGGCACCCTGATCCAGGGTGCGGCTATGAACGATGTCGATATGACGAAGATGAGTTCGGCGGGCACCTCCTATGGCATGGAGATCAACTACATTCCTGGATCGACCTCTAATGCTGCACCCGCGTCAGACATTCACTGCAACTTTTGCACCTTCGACGACTTCAGCATCACTGGCGTCAAGGTCACAAACATCACACCCGCAGCGAGGGGATTGATCAACTTCGACGGTGGCTGGGCGGCCTCACTGCGGACTGGTACCCAGAACGCCGTTGAGGTCGACAACAGTTCCGCGACTGTGACCTTCTCGAACATGCAGCTAATCAACGGCCATGGGATTGGAGCGTATCTTTACCGCTCCTCACATGTGAAGATGACCGGAGATTCTCTGTTGGCAATGGGCACGGCGGGTATTGCAACGCAGCAAGTCACGAACAGTATCTTCTCTCACAACCTGCTCGTTGGCGATCAAACTTTTCCAACGGGGAACTTCTTCAACATCGCAGGCGCATCCACGAACAACATCTTCACGGCCAATAGCGTGTCTGGCTATGGGACGACCGGATTCGACTTCGACGCCACGAGTATCGGGAACAAGTTCTGCAGCAATAATGTGGACACCGCAAACCTTACCGGAGCCGCTTTCGCTGGAGCCGGGTACGCTGACACCTGCTCCGGGTCAACGTCCTCCTCCTCTCCGACAACTTCGGCTGTATTCTCCGATGCGTTTTCTGGCACCGGGCCGCTGAATCCGGGTTGGGCACAAACGACCAGCACGAACGATGCATTGTTTGGTCCGATCACTAGCGCGGCCGGGACCGCAACGTCAGGCGCGACCCATCACGGCGTAGCTTTTTACACGGGAGGCTCATATGCCTTCGACCAGTTCAGTGAAGCGACGATACCGACGACCGGAGGTTATAACGGCCTGATCGTCCGGGGCAACGTCGCCTACACAGCCGGTTATCTGTGGTCAACTTCTGACAAGGCTATCTACAACATTCCCCACCTTCAAAACAACACTGCTCCGACCTTTATCACCGCGTCCTGTCCAACCGTAGCAGCGGGAGACAAGATTAGGCTCACCGCGGTGGGTAGCACGATTACCTGCCTAGATGTGACAACCGGAGTTTCGGCTAGTGCCACCGACACTTCTTTCACATCTGGCTACGTTGGTATCGCAACAGGATCAAACGTGCCTGTAGGTCCGTGGCGCGGTGGAAGTGGCGGCGGGAACTAGCTCACCCGTCGAGCTGGCTAGCCGGTGACCCACTCGAATCAGCGGGCGCTCTAAGAATCGATAGCTTAGGTACGCGGCCACAAGCGTGGTAATGTAGCGCAGCGGCCGCGCCTCGGCTGTCAGCAAAGGCTTCCATGTCACGCCTAGATCGGGAACCACGGCTGTAAAGAAGAGCTTGTGCCACAGGTAAATGCTGTAGGAAAGTCTCCCGATGAAGCGCATGGGAGCAAGTTCAAGGAGACGGGTAGTCAAGCTCTGAGGATGGAGCATCGTTGCAATGATCCAGATGGCGAAGAAGTAGTAGAGGAGATGGTCTCTGTTGAGCACGTTCTGTATAGATAGATCCCTCCTACCACTCAAGAGAAACGCCATGATCCCCGTGAAGCCCGTCAACCCAAAAGCTATGTGGGGCTGCAGGTAACGGCGAACGGCTGTGATCGCAGGAGGTAATCGAAGAAGCAGCGACAGTAGAGACGCGAACAGCAGATATTGAACCATCCAATACGTTCGCACGCTGGTTTCTTCGGAACCCCCAGTGCTCCTTACCCAAAATTGAACTCCCACAAGAATCACGATCAAGGTGCTAAGAATCGTGATTCGATGCCGTCGAAACGCAAACAGGAATAGCGACAGAAAGATGTAAAAGTGCTCTTCGACGGCGAGCGTCCAGAAGTGCCCAGTGAGCCAACCGGGTCCCAATGGATCGCTTACATGCATCTGGAAGTTGCGATAAGACAGTAGCGCGCCAAGGATGAACCTCCAGCGCTCATGGGTGATGCTGAGCAAGTTCAGGATCACAATTGCGGCAAGATAACAGAGCGCCGCTGGCTGAATTCTGAATAGCCGACGAATGTAGAAGCTGCGAAGGTCAAGCCCAGTGCTCTCTTCTTCTTTGAGGATTCGCCAAGTAACCAATATGCCACTCAAGGCGAAGAACAAATAGACTCCTGCCGCCCCTCGCGACTGTAAGTAATTGATTCGAAAGTGCATGATCGGCTGATCGTGAACTAGAAGCACGGCCCCGATAGCCAGCGCTCTCCATCCGTCCAAGCTGGGCAAGTAGCCCGACTCTGCTTGCCTCATCAGACAACCTCTCCGCCCCACGCGGGCTTCTTGCTCGTCCCTCTTCAGTCCACAAAGGATACCCCATGCGTAAGCTCCTCCTCGCGTTCCTCGCTTTCATGCCGCTCGCTGCCTTTGGGCAGACGTACGACAACTTCTCCGATCTCAGCCACTTCACGGTCATCGTCGGACAGTTTGGCCTGAACAGCGGTGGTGTCTTTCCGATTGGAGGCTCGACCAACGAAGCTGTGTTGAGCGCAGGCACGTTCACAAATGACCAGTGGTCCTGCATGGTCTACAGCAGCGTAAACGGTAATTTCGTGAGCCCTGCCGTGCGCATGTCGCGCACCACACAGACCGGCTACGTCACCTTCATCTCTTCGACCGGCTATCAGATCCACACCAGCAACAACTCGGCCTCAACCTCCAGTTCGACGGCCCCGATCGCCGGTCACGAGCTCTGCACCATCGCCTCCGGCACAAACATCTCCATCCGCGACAACACGGCGGGCACAACCATCCTCACCCTCACAGACGCCTCTGTCGCGGCTGGCACCCCAGGCCTCTCAGCGTATGGTTCGGGTGACCCAGTTATTCGTGGCACCGGCTTCCGAGCTGGCAATGGCGCTGTTCCTGGTCCTCCTCCAGCACCCGCCACCCTGAGCATCACGCAATCCACCAGCAACATTCAGACGGGTTCGGCTGATGACGTGTCGTGTTCCGTCACCTACGGCGTGCCGATCTACAACGGCGATTGCGCGGGAACACTTCAGGCGTCCAACCCGCCCACGGTCTCCATCGCAGGACTGCGAGTCAAAGGGCAGGCGGCAGGTACGACCAACCTGACCTACACGCAAGCCGGCCTAAACTCGAACTCCCTCAGCCTCACCGTCTTTCAGCATGCTCGCGTCACCTGGTACATCCGGCCCGACGGCGGGACGCGGTGGTCAGCCAAACGTGTTTCGGACGGCACGGCTATCAGCTCGGGGTCTAATACTCCCGTGCAATGCGATGGCACCCACGATGCTCCCTTCCCCGCCTCTGGAACCACCAACGTCTTGGGAGCCGTCTCGAACGGCGTAAACCAGCCGTGCGCCTTCAACGACTACCGGTTCCTCTACGATGATCAAACCTACGGTAATTCGCAGTAGGTGATTTCGGGCGGGGATCGCGTCATTGTTCGTGCGAAAAAGGATGGAACGGGGAAAGAGATTCCTTGGCGAGTGGGCTTCGAGACTCCCGGAGGTTCTGGGGAGCCCTGGTGCTGGGGCGGCGGCGGGGCGCAGTCCTGCGTGAATCCCCTTCTGCCATCCGGCACGGATAGCCAGCACACGCAGGTCTTGGGAGAGAACTTCGCCCTCGCCCCGCCGCTGCCGCATCCGGAAGGCGCTGGAAGCTCTGCCCCCGCGATTCACATCTCTCCTGCGCAAGGCACGACGATCTCGCTTGACAAGCTCACCCAGATTGATGGAGGCCATGGAGCCTATGCCGTCTTCAACCTGCAGGGAGCTCAATACTTGGATGTCGTCGGCTTCAACATCTCGTCTTTCTTCTTTTGTCAGGAACAGGGAAGCCCGAAGCTCAAGGACTGCGTGAAAGGTTCGCCCATCGACGATTACGGCTCAGCGGCGATCGACACCAACCCACAGACGGCCAATTTTAACTTCCAAGATCTTTGGATCCACGGCACGACCAGCGCCGCAATCGAGGGCGCAGTCGGTGACGGCTACGCCGCCTATGACGATCTCTTGATTTCGATCACGCCGCAGTCAGGCATCAACTTCGACCACAATGGTGCCATCACGCAAGGCGCGAAAATCTTCCTGACCAACTCCATCATCGAGTGGTCTGGGTGCGACCAGCAGATCCCCGCACCTTACCCCTTCCCCTCGACGCCCGCGCAGACGGCCGCGAACCTTGTGGACTACGGTTGCTTCGATCAAGGCTCAGGTGGTGTGACGGCGGACAGCATTGGCACCGGCTCAGGGCAGGGATACGATGTCTTTGTCCACAACAACACCTTCCGCTACAACACCCAGGACGGCAACGATTTCGGCCATGCAGACACCGGGATTGGTCACGTCTACGACTTTGCTGGGAACAGTTCCTACAGCAATATGGGACAGGCGTACAAGTGGGGCTGGGCCTTCGGCACGATAAACTTCGTCAACAACTTGGCAATTGCCGATGGATGGCGAATGAAGTATCCGATAGCCGGAGCTCCCGCGCATTACAACGCGAATCTTTCCTACTTCGACCGGTCGGGGGACACTCTGTCCTTCAATTTCCAAGCTGGGACTAAGGCTTTATTCGCTCATAACACCATCATCGGCTACCAAACAAACGTTACAGACTACAAATGTGTGCCGGTTGCCGGGCAGCTCAATTGTGACGATGTTGTGGTCACAATTCGGGACAACATTTTCAGGGCCTATGCAAATGCTGCGAATGAAGCGTACGGGGGCAATAGTTCACCGGCTATGTGGTGCGGAGCGCAGTGCAACGGAGGCTTCGACGCCAGCAACGGCAATAACGGAGGAAGAATCGGACGGATCGACCGTGACCACAATATCTACTTTGGCCTCCGCAGCAACCCCGCCAACTCGCTCTCGCCGGACACCATCGCGGGTACGGTGACGAATGAGCAGTACATCGATGCCGGCTTCATCAATCAGCCGCTCACAGATGCGGGCACTTTCAACCAAAGCCAGCTCGATAACTTCAACTTCAATCTAGCCTCGACCTCACCAGCCAAAGGCGCGGGTGTAACGATGGCGGCTCTGCCAACGGACTACAACAGCTTTGCGTATGCCTCGCCGCCGTCGATGGGAGCCCTAGAGTTCGGGTCTACGCCCTCCACGCCGCCGCCTGCAGCCACCCTCAGCAGCATGACCATCAGCGCCACACCGAGTTCGGGGACAGCGACCTTTACGTCCACCTTCTCCTCAAGGTGCACGTACTCAGACGGCAGCACGGGCGCTTGTCCGACGGTGACGTACTCCTCGACTTCGGCGGGCGTCACCATTTCAGGGGCGACGGGGACGTTTAGCCAGGCGGGAACGGCCTTGGTCACAGGACACCTTGCAGGCGTTGCGGATGCGACGACCAGTGTTGGGGTGTCCGCAGCTCCGCCGCCACCTGCAGCAACGCTCACGAGTGTGTCGGCCGCTCTTTCGACTTACATCGTGCCGGTCGGCGGAACCTCTGCGATTACCTGCACCGCAAACTACTCGGACGGCTCCCACCCCACCTTTACGGGCACGGCAAACTCGCAAACCCCGGCGCTTGCGACCGTTTCGGGCTTCACGGCGAGAGCTGTAGCGGCTGGCAGTGCAACGCTTCAATGCGCTCAGGGCAGCTTCACGGCAAACGCCACGCTGATGGTCACCGCCGCCGCTCCTGCGCCAGCCACGACCTCTCCATTCAGCGGCAACATCCTGATTAGCCTAGGCGTGATCTGGCTCAAGGTGGCAACCGGGCCAGCGTCGGTCAAGCTTCCCCCTGGGACCGTCGCTAAGGTGTGCGTTGGCACTGTCTGTACAGGGCAGGTAGCGCCCGCGAGCGGCATCGTGTCCGCAGTTCAGGGGCAGGATATTGAGCTAGCTGTTATGGCCATGGGACCCAACTAAAGCAGGAAAGGCTCCCGATAGGAGCCCTTCCAACTTCCGACGAATCCGGCAGGCGTCTTAGTTGTTCGCCACAATTTACTGACTAGGTTTTCAGCCGCAGCGCGTAATTTGCTGTGGACTTGTGGCCAGACCGCTCCGCGTGGTGTTGGTCACCGGCCTGGGGACTTACGGTCGCTACGTTCCGTGCTAGCCCGGAATACCCCTGCGCCACCATTGCCTTCTACAAGCCGCAAGTATTACCCACGTAGTTTAGCCCCCTGATAGGAGCAAAGCAATGCAGCAGTTTCAAGTCGCCTTTCTTAAAAGGGTCACCGCCGCGGCGCTAGCTTCTCAGGAGCAGTTCGGCATACCTGCGTCCGTCACAATCGCCCAAGCCATCCTCGAGAGTGGCTGGGGGCAATCAAAGCTTGCTCTTGAGGCCAACAACTACTTCGGGGTGAAGGCCCGAGCAGGGGAGCCGTCCATCACGCTTCCCACGATGGAGTTCCAGCAGGGTCAGAAGGTCTGGATTAAGGCGGACTTTGCTGCCTACCCCAGCCCAGAAGCCAGCTTTCTCGCTCATGGGAAGCTCATCTCCGGCTTGGCCCGCTACGGTCCTGCGATGCAGCAAAAGAGCGACCCTCGCCGATTCGCGACGGCTCTACGGTGCTGTGGCTACTCGACCAACCCAACCTACGAGGATTCCCTGATGCAATTGGTGTCTCAGCACGATCTCACTCAGTACGACGTGCGAAAACCGCCAGCCGTGATGCAGGCCTAGAACTTGTCATCCTCCCATTCGGGGAGCCCTATGACCTTGTTCTTCTCTACGAGTCGCCCTAGCTTGAGGCTTTCCTTAAAGGAAAGCCGGATATTGCCCTCGCCCCGAGCTCGATCTATCGTTATTCCCCCATCTACGAGGATCTGATGGAGCTCCGCCTGCGACATCGCTACTTCTTTTTCTTCCAGAGTCAGCCTAATTGCGTCGATCGGAGCCCACCTGTAAAAGCGAGTGGAGGTTTGCCCAGCACGTTGCACTTCGCGTTTTAGATAGACGGCTCTCGCATCTTTCAGCCCAGCGAGTGCCTGTTCTGCTTCTGCGATCTTCCTATCGAAGAGTCCAATTACTTCAGGGTCCATAGTGTCTATATACTCGCCAGTAGTGCCGACCCATCCTCCGCAGAGCACAGACCGGCTAGATTTTCAGCAAGAACCTGCTCGTCTCCGTAGTTCCATAGTAAAGCGTGGGAGTACGTGGAGTTGCAACTGGTCACAAGACTACCAGTAAGTAGGCGAAAGTGCCAGCCGTGATGTACGGGCTTAGCGGCAAGATTACTTCGGAAGCTGTCCAGCGTACTCGATTGCGTTCCTTACCATTCGAGCGAAGTTGTTGAGCTCAAAGACGGCAACTTCGTACCCGTCCAGCCCTATATCCTCTAAGGTCTGAGCGCGCTTTTCCATGCGTTGGGCAATGATGGTTAGGATCTGAACTGCGGTAAGGGACTTCAAAGCTAAACGAAGTGCTCATTAGGCCAATCGTAGTAGCCCATCTTTCCGTTCTTCTCAACGTAGCGCTTATTAAGAAGCTGGTTACGCATCGAATCAAGGATTAGCTTTTTAACTTCCATTACAGAAAGACTTTCACCCGCCCTAAAACCACCTTCAGCAATCTCCAGTGCGATCACCCCGCGCGGAGCGGCGTAATGATGGTTGTCAAGCCAAAAATCCACTGCGGTCATAGGTGCGCCTAAGCCTGTGTATGGCCCGGGCGTAAAACTATCCGAGTCGATCTCGTTTAGCGCCTTACGAAGCTCGCAGTATTCAGCGAAAACCTCGGGAGCGAGGCGGCGCAACTCTTGAGTGAGGACGCCTTCCCGCTCCACGAGCACTTGTCGTGTTTTAGTTGAACGGCTCATAGTAAAGCCAGAATCCTGTCTGCAACTAGGGGATCTAAATCCCTGTAATCAAGGCAGATCGTCTTCGCTCGACGTGCTATATCGGCATATAGCCTCGTGGCGATAAGTGCAGCAATGTGAGGTAAGCCTGTGAACATGAACCGAATAGGCGTACCAAGGAAAGATATAGCGACGAACAGGGTCATCAAGGAAGCACGGCGGGTCATGTAGGCCATAACCTCGGGACGTAAGGCTGCTTTGTTGCAGAAATGCTGGCACAACTGCACGAGGCATACAGCATTGGACCGGCGGCGGACGAGACCCGCAGTGCCACCCGACTTGGCCCAAAAAATAGGGTCATCGTCCAAGAGGTCATCCGCGAAATCTATAAACTGGTTGAGGTCTACAAGTTGACTCTGCTGCAGTTGATCTAGCAGCAGTCGAGTG
>JAABUX010005123.1_pt1 | contig 16223 bp, 12 predicted proteins | sample 5561851 | NCBI WGS metagenome assembly JAABUX01 (sample SAMN10711883, study PRJNA513361) | rock metagenome | isolation source: Antarctica rocks | place: Antarctica: Victoria Land, Richard Nunatak red sandstone | collected 2016-01-03 | reverse complement strand
GCGAGCCGCGCAAATTTATCGGGGCGGGCGTAGGCTGGATTGCCGATGATTTGATCTTGCCGGGCGGGCGGGAAGTCTTAGAATCCTTCGATCCCTTCGGGGTCTCGACGACCGTCGGGAACCCTGCTCCTTTCAGACCGAAAGCATGGTGTCGGATGAGCGATTTCGTGGGCTCGATGGTCCCGTCCGCCGCCGTCGGCCTGGAAGCCGAGTTGGCCGACGGCGAAGAACCTCCCCAGCGCCCCGATCGAGCCGCCCGACCGACCCTCGCACCCCGTCGCCATCCCGCCTGGGCCGACATCCCCGATCACCAATGGAACGACTGGCGCTGGCAGTCGCAACACGCCGTCCGCAACGCCCGGCAACTCGCCGACCTCCTGCCCATGACCGCCGAGGAGCGCCAAGCTCTCGTCATTTTGCAGGCAGACTACAAGCTGGCGATCCCGCCGTATTACTTCTCGCTGATCGACCCGGCTGACCCGCTCGACCCGATCCGCCTGCAAGCCGTCCCCTCGCCGCTCGAACTGGTGGACGCGGCCGGGACGGTGGAAGACGACCCGCTCGATGAGGACAAGGATTCCCCCGTCCGCGGTTTGACCCACCGCTACCCCGACCGTGCCCTGATCGTCACGACTCATGTCTGCACGATGTATTGCCGCTTCTGCACCCGAAAGCGGGCGACCATGAAGCGCGGCGGGTGGGACGCGGTTTCCCGCGACGACCGCCGGATGGTCGACTACATCCGCGCCCACCCCGAGATCCGCGACGTCATCGTCTCGGGTGGCGACCCGCTCACCCTGCCGACCGAGAAATTGGCCTTCTTCGTCGAAAACCTATCCGACATCTCTCATGTCGACGTGATCCGGATCGGCACCCGAGTGCCGGTCACGCTCCCCCAGCGGCTCGAATGCGACGAGGTGATCGACACCCTCCGCCGGTCGGACAAGATCTGGATTCAGACCCACTTCAATCACCCCCGCGAAGTGACCGCCGAAGCGACTCGCGCTTGCGACCGCCTCCGGCTGGCCGGGATGCCGATCAACAACCACGCGGTCTTGCTGGCCGGAGTCAACGACAGCCTGGCCGTGCAAAAAGAGCTCTGCCGGTCGCTCTTGCGGATCAAGGTCCGCCCCTACTACCTGTTCCACTGCGACCCCGTCACCGGCGCGGGGCACTTCCGGACGCCGATCTGGAAGGGGATCGAGATCATCGAAGGCTTGCGCGGGCATATCTCTGGCCTGGGCGTCCCCACCTACGTCGTCGACGCCACCCGAGGCGGCGGCAAGATCCCGCTCGGCCCGAACTACCTGCTCTCGGCCTCGAACGACTCGGTCGTCTTGCGGAACTACGAGGGGATGATCGTCCACTACCGCCCCACCGGCACCGCCCCCACCGTCGCACCGCCGGTCGCGACTCAAGGCGTCAGCGCTCTGCTCGCCAACCAAGGAGGGGTCTTGATCCCGCAAGGCAACCCCCGCCTCGCCCGCCGGAACGCCTCATCGCTCTATCGCGGCCACCACTTGCCCGAGGTCGACCAGTGAAGGTCGGGATCGCCTATAGCCTCGCCCCATCGGCGACGGATCAGCCGCTCGACGGTCCCGACGACCGCTTCGAGGAGTTCGACAAACCCGAAACCGTCGAGGCCATCGCCGCCGTCATCCGCGGCGAGGGGCACGAAGTCATCCTCCTCGGCGACGGTCGCGAGTTCCTCACCCGCGTCCTCGCCGATCGCCCGGACTTCGTCTTCAACATCGCCGAGGGGGAAGGCGTCGGCCGCTGCCGAGAGGCCCGCGTTCCGGCGGTGCTGGAGATGCTCGGTATCCCCTACTCGGGTTCGGACCCGCTCACTTTGGCGGCGAGTCTGGACAAGGATGTGGCCAAGAAACTGGTTGGGTTGAGCGCCGAGACTACCCCGCCGTTCTGCGCTCGATTGGAGCTACCGATCTCTCAGTTGTTACCCACTAGCGAGGCTCACGGGTTGGGGTGGCTCGAATACCTTTACTCGCCGGATGGGCCGTTCCACCGCGATGAGTTTTTGCGTAACTCCCCCCCCTCGATCCTCTTCAAGCCGGCCTTCGAAGGGTCGAGCAAGGGGATTCGCGCCCAATGCATTGCCAACACCCTGGACGAGGCGATCAGCCTGTATCGCGAACTCCTCCGGACGTACGGTCAGCCGATTCTGGCCGAGGAATTCATCAACGGGGACGAGGTGACCGTCGGCGTCCTCGGCAAACACAACCAAGGGCGAGGCGAGCCGATGCGCATCCTCGGCATCATGCGCATCATCCCGAAGGTAGCTCAGGAAGGTTTCGTCTACTCCCTGGAAGTGAAGCGAGATTGGGCCAACCGTGTCACGTATGAGACCCCGGCGCGGTATCCTGACGCCCTCCGTGAGAGCATTGAGGACGCCACCATCCGGATTTACAATGCTCTGGGGTGTCGTGACTGCGCCAGGATCGATTTCCGGGTCCGCGACGGCATCCCCTACTTCATCGAGGCCAACCCCCTGCCCGGCCTGGCCCCGGTGTCGAGCGACCTGGTGATTTTGGCCGCGGGGTACGGGATCAGCCATGCCGAGTTAATCCGGAAGATCCTCAACACGGCGCTAGTCCGGGTAGGGCTGGCGTGAGCGTCACCCCATTGAGTGTGGCAGTCCTGTACAATGCTCCGGTCTTGCCGCTCGGGCACCCGGATCAAGCTTCGGAGGCGGACGTCGTTGCCGTCGCCGACACGGTGGCCGCCAGTCTGGCGCGGGCGGGGTTTCGGGTCTGGGAGATCGCGGCCAAGCCACCGCTCGGTGATCTCGTCCGGCGGTTGAGCGATCCGCGACCCAACGTCGTGTTCAACCTGATCGAGGGGTTCGCCGGGCGGAGCGCCGGGGAGTCGCACGTCGCGGGCGTCCTCGAACTCCTGGGGCTGGCCTACACCGGTTGTCCGCCCGCGTCGCAGGGCCTAGGGCACTCCAAAAGCCGGACCAAGGCTCTCTTGCGAGGGTTTGGCTTACCGACGGCGCAGTTTCTCGTGCTTCGAGCAGATGAAGCGGAAGTTGGCTGGGATGGCCCCTGGCCGGCGATCGTCAAGCCCGAGGCGGAAGACGCTAGCCTCGGGATTGAGCAGGGGAGCGTCGTCGAGGCGGCCGAGGAACTCGAACAAGCGGTCAAGCGCTTGAGGGCCAGCTATCCCGGCGCCGTCTTGATCGAGGCGTACCTGCCCGGCCGGGAGTTCAATATCGGCATGCTTGCCCTGCCCGACCCCGCTGCGCTCCCCATCGCCGAGATCGTCTACGACGTACCCGCCGACACCTGGCCAATCCTGACCTACGACGCCAAGTGGGCCGCCGGGTCGCTCGCCGACCGATCGAGTGTCCCTCACTGTCCGGCCGAAGTAGCCCCAACCTTGGCGGCGGAACTCGCCGAGCTGGCGGTGGCCGCCTTCCGCGCGATCGGGTGCCGCGACTATGCTCGGGTCGACTTCCGGCTCGATGGGGCGGGGCGGCCGATGATCCTCGAAGTGAACCCTAACCCCGACATCGGCCCGGATGCCGGTTGGGCGCGGGCGCTCCGGGCCGACGGACTTGATTACGACCTGATCCTGGCCGCCCTAGTCAACCAAGCCTGGCATCGAGTCGACCGAGGCCGCGATGCTTGACGCGACGATCACCCTCCGACCGCTCCAACCCGCCGACCGCGACCCGATCGCCGCGATCCTCGGAACGATCTCGGCGTTCCGGCCCGAGGAGGTCGTCGTCGCGCTGGAGATGATCGACGAGACCCTCGACCCGAGGCCGGAGACCGACTATGACTGGATCATCGCCGAGCAGGCTGGGCATGTCGTTGGCTTCGCCTGTTTTGGGCCGGTCCCGCTGACGATAGGGACGTTCGACCTCTACTGGATCGCCGTCGATCCGGTGGCCACGCGGGCGGGGATCGCCGCGCAACTTGATGATGCGGTGACGGCTCGGGTCCAGGTCACACCGGGGGCACGCTGGTTGCTTGCCGAGACGAGTTCGACGCTGGACTACGCGCCCGCTCAGGCGTTCTATGCCCGTCGGGGCTACGAACTCGTCGGTCGGCTCGCCGACTACTACCGACCGGGCGACGACCGGCTGACGTACGGTAAACGGCTCGACGGGGACCGGCATGTTTCGGATTAGCCACATCCTCGGGACTCACCGCGACCACGACCGCCGGACGATCGCCCAGATCCAGGTTCTCCTCGTCGACGCCTTTCCCGACCTCGCCGATGACCCCGATTACGTCGCGCGCAAGGTGGCCGGCCAGACGACCCGGGTCTACCCGACGGTCCTGCTCGCCGCGCACGGTCCCGGCGACCGGGTCCTCGGCTTCGCCTTGGCCGACCATTACGAGTGGCTGGGCTACGCTTACCTCGATTTCATCGTCACCCAGGCCGACCAGCGCGGTCGAGGGCTGGGCGGGGCGTTGTACGAAGCCCTCCGGCAGGACCTGATGGCTCGGGGGGCCAAGGGGTTGTTCTTCGAAGTCCCCACCGACGACCCGAAGCAAGTCAAGAACGCCGCCGACCTCAAGGCGAACAAGGCCCGGCTCCGGTTCTATGAGCGGTACGACGCCCGGCCGATCGAGGGGACGCTGTACGACCAGCCGATCCGCCCCGGCAACCCGAACGAGCCTCGCCTGCTTTACGATCCCCTCGACGGCGACGAACCCCTCGGACCCGCCGCCGCCCGCGATGTGATCCTGACCATCCTCACCGAGCGGTACCACTTCCTCGCGGACAGCCCTTATGTGGTCGAGGTCTGCGACTCGTTCCGGGATGATCCGATCCGGATCAGACCGCCGATGGGTGCGCACGCCGACGCGAAGCGGAGCAAGACCCCGCTCCTCCTCCACCCGCTCAAGGTCTTTTGCTCCGACAAACACGCCCTCCACCACGTCCGAGAGCGTGGCTATGTCGAGCGGCCCGCGCGGGTGGACGTCATCCTCAAGGCGCTCGACGCCCTGCCCGACGTCGAACGACTCCCCGTCCGGAACTACGGCGAAGGCCCAATTCGCGCCGTCCATGACGCCGATTTCGTCAACTTCGTCCGGGACTACTGCCACGAGCTAGACGAGAAGGAGATGGTTTATCCCTACGTCTTCCCGATCCGCCGCGCCGACCGACCGCCCAACGACAAGCGGCGACGGGTGGGGTACTACTGCATCGACACCTTCACCCCCTTGAGCCGCGACGCCTACAAAGCGGCTCGGGCGGCGGTGAACGTCGCCCTTTCCGGCGCGGCGGCGATCATCGCGGGGGAACCCCTGGTCTACAGCCTCTGCCGACCGCCCGGCCACCACGCCGAGCGCGACACCTACGGCGGCTTTTGCTATTTCTGCAACGGAGCGATCGCCGCGCAGTACCTCCGGACCAAGCTCGGCGGGCCGGTGGCGATCCTCGACGTCGATTACCACCACGGCAACGGCGCCCAGGACATCTTCTGGGAACGGTCCGATATCCTGACGGTATCGATCCACGGCCACCCGAAGTTCGCCTACCCCTACTTTTCCGGTTTCGACGACGAGACGGGAGCCGGGGAGGGCTTGGGGTTCAACCACAACCTCCCGCTCCCCGAGGACGTCCATGACGCCCGCTACCTCGAAGAACTCGACGAGGCGCTGGCGATCGTCCAGCGGTTCAACCCGGTGGCGCTCGTCGTCTCGCTCGGTTTGGATATCGCCAAGGCCGACCCAACGGGGTCGTGGAGCCTGACCCCGGACGGCCTGCACGAGGTCGGTCGCCGGATCGGGGCGATGAAGTACCCCACCCTGCTGGTCCAAGAGGGGGGCTACAACATCCGCTTCCTTGGCCGGAACGCGACCCGGATGCTCACCGGGATCTGCGCCGGGGCCTTGGACCGGCGGCAGCGGACGAAACGTTAGCCACAGATGAACACGGATCAATCACGGATGATTAGGAGTTTCTGATCCGTGACCCATCCGTGTTAATCCGTGGCCCGTGTTGTTCCTTGCCCTATGTAGATCCCTGGCCATTACTTGACCCGTTCGACATATTCGCCGGTCCGGGTGTCGATCCGGATCTTTTCGCCGGGGCCGACGAACGGTGGGACCGAGACCTTGAGGCCGGTTTCGAGGGTGGCTTCCTTGTACTGGTTGGTCGCCGTGGCCCCTTTGAGCGAGGGTGGGGTATCGACGACTGTCAGGTCGATCGACGCGGGGACTTCGATTGACACCGGCTTGTCAGCGACGTGCAGGACCATGACCTTGCTGTTGGGCAAAAGGTACTGCATCGACGTCCCGAGGATCTCGGGGGTGAAGCTGAGCTGGTCGTAGGTCTGGGTGTCCATGAAGACGTGCTCGTCGCCCGAGGAATACAGGTATTCGTATTCCTTGGTCTCGACGTAGGGGACTTCGATCTGGTCGACCGACCGGAGCCGTTTGTCGATCAGCGACCCCGAGTTCATGTTCCGGAGCTTGGTCTGGACCATCGCCCGGAGGTTGCCGGGGGTGTGGTGCGCGAAGTCGACCACGACGAAGTTGACACCTTCCATCGTGATGACCATCCCACGGCGGATATCGGTAGCCTTGATCATCATGGCGTTATGCGTTGCCTCTCGGGAGCTAATCTGGGTGGGGATCATGAGTTGTCGGGCGCGAGGCCAATTGCTGCGAGGCTAACCGAACCTCGGCGCCGTTGCCAGTCCTTTTGCCGATCGGGCGGTTTCAAGAGGGTCCAGAGCGGTCAGTCGGTCACTTTGATGGCGGGGAGGACGCCGCAGTGGACCAACGTCGGGATCAACGCGCCGGGGACGAGTCCCGCCGCCGTCAGCCAGGCTCGACACTCGTTGGCCGAATACAGTCGCCCCTGGGTCTGGACGAACAGGGCGGCCGAGTAGAGGGCTTGAGGCAGCGGCCCGTCGAGGGCATCGTTCAGGAAGACGTCGTGGACGAGGAGGCGACTACCCGGCCGGAGCGTTGCGGCGGCGCGGGAGACGAGCGTCCAGCAGTCGGCGATGTCCCAGTCGTGGAGGACGTTGGAGAAGAGGACCACGTCGGCCCCATCGGGCACCGGGTCCTGGAACATATCCCCGGCGCGGGTTTCGAGGCGGTCGAGCACGCCGTACTCGTCCGCCAGTTCGTGGGCGACCTTGACGACCTCGGGCCGATCCCAGACGATCGCGCGGAGGTCCGGGTGCCGGCGGAGCCAGGCGATGCTGTAGAGACCGGTGCCGCCGCCGATGTCGAGGAGGAGGCGAGCGTTGTCGAGCGGGTACACCTCGGCCAGCCGAGGGGCGACGCTCTTGGCCCGGCCCGCCAGCGCTAGGGTCAAGGTTCGTGCCGACGCCTCGGCCTCCATCGCCGACTCGAGCCCTTCCTTGTAAATGAAAACCGCGCCGGACTCATCCTGGCCCGAGTTGGCCGGTCGGTTCGTCCGGAGCCGCTCTACCATCTCGACCACGCCGGGGCTGCTCGCCATCAGGCCGAGATAGCCCGACACGTCGAACGGGCTACCCGGCGCGAGCGACGCGCGGGCCAGGTCGGTCAAGCCGATCCGGTCGTCCGGCTCGTCGCGGATCAGCCCAAACGCCCGGAGCGCGGTGATCAAGACGGTCGCCGGCCGCTCGGCTAGGTTGAGGACCCGGCGGAGGTCGTCGAACGGCATCGAGTCGGCGGCCAGGTGGTCAAAGACGCCGAAGTGGGCGACCGCCGCCGTGAGGAGTTCGGTCGCGTAGTTCCCTCGAAATAGCTCAAAGATGGGAGTTGGGTCAAACTCGGGGGGGTGAAGGGGGTTCATCGCGGTGCTCCTTCGGGTCCGCGGGCGGCTCGGACTTCGATCGTCTTGGGGGCGGCGATCCGGAAACTGGCCTGGGGCGGCCCGCCGGCCGGGGCCTCGAACGCGACCAGGACCAGGTTCCAGCCCGCCTTCAAGGTCAACTTCGTCAACTCGGCCGGTCCGCCGTCGGCGGCGGTCGAGTGGTCCGGCACGTCGGCTACCTTGGTCCCGTTGAGGTAAACCCGGGCCGGGCCTCGGGTCGAGGCATAGAGCCAGGCGGACTGCGGTGCCGAGGTCCGGACCTGAGCCGCGGCGTAGGCTTGACCCGGCTCGGCCGGGAGCAGCCCACCGAGGTCGATCTGGCCCGAGGGGGCCGCGATGAGCGGGAGCCAGTGCAATTCGCGACCGTCCGCCCCCGCCAGCGCCTTCGATGGATCGACCCGGTCGAGCGGGACCCGGAGCGAATCCGCCCCCGGGGCGAACGGGCCGGCCACCACCCAGCGGTCGACCGGGACGACCCCGCCCGCCTTGACCGTGGCCTGCACCGTCGGGTCGAGCAGGAACGCGACGAGGTCGGCCAATTCCTGCGGGGTCAGGTCGAGGTCCAGCCCCTCGGGCATCGTTGGCGGCTGGGCCGGGTCGGTGCCGAGCTTCGACCGGTCCACCCCGGCCAGGGGGGCGACGGGCTTGGGCGGTTTCGCTGAGCCGGCGACTCCGGGGGTGGCCATCGCCAGCCGCGCGGGTTCATAGCCGGGCTTGATGTCGCGGTTGGGGTGCATGATCGCCTCGATCAGCTTCTCGGCGGACAGGCCGTGGGCGTCGAGGTTCAAGCTCGGACCAGACGTCCCTCCCCGCCCGCCCACCTGGTGGCAAGTTGAACAGCGCGACGAGGCTCGGGTGAACACATCCAGGCCCGCCCAGGGGTTGCCGGACTCGACCGCCCGGAGCCGGAGGGCCGACTCGGACAGGGCGGATGGCCCGCGGGTGGCGTGCCGCTTGACTTCGGCCAGGACGGGGCGAATCTCCTTGGTGTCGTGGCCTCGGAGCGCCCGGAGGACGGCGGGGAGGTCGGCCCGGGTCAAGGTCCCGTCGAGGTAGGCCCGGCCGACGGTCAGAGCGCCGGCGGGAGTCTCGCCGAGGATGCCGATCGCCTCGGCCCGGAGGATCGGGTCGGGTCCGGCCAGGGTCGAGGTCAGCCCGGCGAGGGCTTTGCCGCGGTCGGTGTCGGCCATCGACCGGAGCGCGGCGCGGCGGAACTCGGGGCTTTCCGAGCCGAGGTAGGCGGCGTCGAGCGCCCCGAAGCCGGCGGGACCCCCGGCTCGAAGCCCTCGGGCGGCGGCCAGTCGCTCGGCGACCGACCGCGCGTCGTCGCCGATCCGCGACCCGAGCTTGGCCATCGACCCCGGCGGGCGGGTCCGTGCGGCGAAGTTCGTGGCGCTGATCCGGACCGACTCGTCCTCGTCATCCAGGCAGGCCAGGATCAGGGTCGAGGCGGGGTTGCCCACGAGCCGGCACGTCGCGAGCGCGGCCCGCTTGACGATCGGCTCGGCCTCGGGGTGCTTGTTGATCCAGTCGACCAATCCCGTGGTCGAGACGGGCGGGTCGGCGGGGAAGTCGGCGAACTGGCGGATCAAGGTGGCCCGCTCGGCGGCGGACAGGTCGGGGATCTTCACCAGACCCGTCAATTCCTCGGCGGCGTGCGGCGTCCGGAGTGTCGCGTAGAGGCGGACGGCGGCCTCGCGTTCGACCCCCCGTCGTGTCCGGACGGCCAGCGCGACCTCATCGACCCCGACATCTCCCAGGCGTTCGATCCCCCGGATGACGACGTCGCGGGTCTCAGGGTCCGCTTTGGGGTGAGCGTACAGCCAGCGGACGAGGGCGGCTCCCGGCTGCCTCGGATTGGCCTCGGCGTGGCGACCCAAGGCGAGGACGACCGCGCGGACGACCCGGCCGTCGGGGTCTTCGAGGCGTTCGAGCAGCTTGGGGACGAGCCGAGGCTCGGCGCGCTTCGGCTCGATGGCCAGCGCTTGCGCGGCGAGGCGGCGGATCTCGGGCAGGGCGTCGGCCAGGAGGGCGGTGATCCCCACCTCGGCCTCGTCGGTCCAGAACCGCCGGACTCCTTGAATCCCGAGCAGTCGGACGTAGAGGGGCTGCGTGATGTTCCCGGCGTAGCTGAGGAAGATCGGGCCGGTCCACTTCCCGCGGTCAACCAACTCCCGCAACGCCCGGTCGGCCCAGCCGGAATCGAAGCCGGGCAAGATATTGAACAAGAGCTGCTCGTTGGGCAAGGCGAGCATCTGATCCCACTTGTGGATCGGTGGTGTCACCGTCGACGAGGTCAGGCGATAGATCCGCCCGCCGGCTCGGGGCGGCTGGTCCGCTTCGGGTCCACTGGGACGCGGGGGTTCGGGACGGTCGAGGAGGTAGAGCGCGGAGTCGGCCCCGATGACGATCCCATCGGGGCGGAACCGATCGTCGTCGGCCACGAGCAAGGTGGTCTCGCCGGACAGGCTGCTCGACGCCCCGTCTTGGTTGAGCTTGAACCCTCGGACCATGTGCCGGGCCGGGTCGGTGGCGATCACCAGCCCTCGGCAGGCGGCGGGCAGGATGATTCCGTTGTAGAAGACGAAGGCGCTGGGGACTCCCGGGCCGATCCGGCCCGACCCGGCGAGCTTACCCGGTCGGTCGCCGTCGACGGCGCCGAGTTCGTGGTCGGGGGAGGCCACCGCGTCGGGGAGCGAGCGCCAGCCGTAGTCGCCCCCCTCGGCGGGCTGGATCAGGCGGACCCCGGCGAGCTTCGATCCGTCCGCGCCGTCGTCGTCGAGGACGACCGGCTGGAGGTTGACATCGAAGGCGACTCCGCCCCGGGGGTGCCGGAAGCCGGCGGAGACCAGTTGAAGTTCGGTCCCGTCGAGCCGGCAGCGGAACAAACCGCCGGTCCGCGTCAGATCCAACCGCGCCCCCCCACCGCCGGGGTGGAAGGCGTGGGTGTCGTTGTCGCCCGACGTCAGGTAAAGGAAGCCGTCGGTTCCAAGCCTCAGGCCGGTCAAGCCCCGCGAATCCACCGCGCCGAAGCCGTCGAGGAGGACCGTTCGGCTCTCGAACCGACCGTCGCCGTCGCCGTCGGCCCAGCGTTCGAGGCGGCCCAGCGCGGTGACGTAGAGCGCCCCCTTGAGCCAGATCAGGGCGGTCGGTTGCTCGACCCCTTCGACCACGACCTCGGCGGAGTCGAGCCGACCATCGCCGTCGGTGTCGGTCAGCCGCTTGATCGTGTCGGTGGTCCCCTTGTGGCGACGGTGGAGGCGCACCGTTGTCCCATCGTTGAGGGGGACCGACTCCCAGACGTCGAAGGTCCGCTCCGACGGGGTCGACTCGGCGACATAGAACCGCCCCGACTCGTCGAAGGTCATGGCGATCGGGGACGAGATCAAGGAGTCGTCCGCGACGAGTTCGAGCTTGAATCCGGGCGGTGCGAAAAACCCCTTCATCCGCGGGTCGGCCTGCCCCAGGTCAACCAGCCCGGCGCGGGGACCATCAGCGGCCAGCCCGGTCCCGCCCGCGGTGAAGAGGGCCAACGCCGCGGCGGCGGTGCGGAGTCGGTCGCCCAGACTCCGAGCGGGGGATCGAGCGGGGGTGCTGGTCCGGTCCATGATCGGTCAACCTCTCGGCGGTCATCATCAACCTGGGCGTCATCGCCATCCGGTGGGCCGGGCGTATGGTAACATCGCCCTGGAAACGCACAAGGGCAGCCAGAGCCAGCCGACCGACGTTGATTCGTCGGTCGGCGAAACCTACGATGAGCGTGACTCCCGCGCCCGGAACTGGGAGTCGGACCCGCCCCGTTGGACCGGAGCTTGAATCGCGGATGGCATCCGACCTCAGCTTGAAAGGGTCGCTCTTCGACCTGACCGAACGGCTCGTCGAGACCTACGGCGAGTGCGGAGGGATTCACCACCTCCGGCACCTCCCCCTGCCCAGCTACCGCGAGGTCGTCGAGATCCTCAAGGACCTCCGCGAGATCCTCTACCCGGGGTACGGCCGGCGGCAGAACCTCCACATGGGGAACGTCGGCGTCCATGTCGGCGACCTGATCGAAGACCTCCATGACCGCTTGACCGTCCAGATCGCTCGGGCGTTGCAGCATGATTGCGCCGAGCCGGTCGACCTCGACACCGACTTCGCGGCCGAAGCCCAGCTCATCGCGATCCAGTTCCTCGAAACCCTCCCGAGCATCCGGGCCACCCTGGCCGACGACGCCCGCGCCGCGTTCGATGGCGACCCCGCCGCGCGGAACCTCGATGAGATCCTGTTCTGCTACCCGGGCGTCTCCGCCGTGACCGTCTTTCGGATCGCCCACGAGCTGCACCGCCTCCAGGTCCCGCTCATCCCCCGGATGATGACCGAGTACGCCCACGGCAAGACTGGGATCGACATCCACCCCGGAGCGACGATCGGGCGCCGGTTTTTCATCGATCACGGGACCGGCGTCGTGATCGGCGAAACCACCGAGATCGGCGTCGGGGTCAAGGTGTACCAGGGGGTGACGCTCGGGGCGTTGAGCTTCCCGCGCGACGAGTCGACCGGCGAACTCGTCCGGGGGACCAAGCGGCACCCGACGATCGAGGACGGCGTGGTGATCTACGCCAACGCCACCATCCTCGGCGGCCGGACGGTGATCGGCCGCGACTCGGTGATCGGCTCATCCGCCTGGATCACCCGCTCGGTCGCCCCGCAAACCGTGGTCACGATCGAGGACCCTCGCCTCCGCATCCGAGGCAGCGAGACCAGCCCGGCGGCGGTCGGGTTCGACTACCAGATCTGAAATGGATGGGAATCGATGGCCACGGTCAAACCAAATATCTTCACAATCAAAGATTTCCGAGCACTCCCCGAGGTCAGGCCCTCGCTGGAATTCTTTGGCGGAAGGGTCATTCAGAAAATGTCCCCCACTTGGCCGCACGGTATCATTCAGATCGAACTTGGGGCCTACCTGATCGCTTTCGCCCGGCCCGGACGGCTCGGGCGAGCCGTCACCGAACTGCGTTGCACCTTCGGTGGCAGTTCCTATGTCTTCGATGTGGTTTTTTACATCCAATCGCGCCTTCCTGATGCGACCGACCAGGAAAAGGTCGGCGGAATTCCGTCGCCGCCGGATCTCGCCGTGGAGATCCTTTCGCCGGGCCAGACCGTCGGCGAGTTGTCCCGCAAACTCCGCTCGGCGATCCGCCGGGGCGTCCGGCTCGGCTGGTTGATCGACGAGGCACGCCGGAACGTCCATGTCTTCCGTTCCGCGAGCAAGCCCCAAGTGCTCCGGGCGGGAGACGTTCTCTCCGGCGAGGATGTTTTGCCGGGCTTCACGCTGACAATCGACGAGTTGTTCGGGTGGGTGGGCGGCAATTGAACCGGAGGAACGTTGATGGATGCGGTGAAAGCCAAGGTCTTCTCAATTGAGGACTTCCGAGGACTCCCCGAGGTGAGGCCCTCTTTAGAGTTCTTTGGGGGGAGGGTGATCCAGAAGATGTCTCCCAAGCTGCCGCACAGTATCATCCAAACTCGCCTGTCCTCCCGGCTTCTCGTCTATGCCGAGCCAATCGGGCTGGGTCTGCCCTACGTTGAGCTTCGTTGCACCTTCAGCGGCAACTCTCACGTCTTCGACCTGTCATTCTTCGTCCAGAATCGCCTCCCCGACCCAACCAGCCCAATAGATTGTGACGACATTAGGACCCCGCCCGACCTCGCCGTCGAGATCCTTTCGCCGGGCCAGACCGTCGGCGAGTTGTCCCGCAAACTCCGCTCGGCGATCCGCCGGGGCGTCCGGCTCGGCTGGCTGATCGATGAGGCACGCCGGAACGTCCACGTCTTCCATCCCGCCAAAAAGCCCCAAGTGCTCCGGGCGGGAGACGTCCTCTCCGGTGGTGAGGTGTTGCCGGGCTTCGCGCTGGCGATCGACGAGTTGTTCGGGTGGGTGGGCGGCAATCGAACCGGCTGACGACCAGTTTTGAGCCACGGATAAGACGCGGATCAACGAAGAGAAACTTAAGATGTTTGGCGGCGTTGGACGACTTGGCATCGGGATTTGAGGATTAGGCCGGACGGTGGGCGAAGATTAGCCAGCCGCCGGCTCGGAATCGGGGCAGGAGCCAGGGGGCGGGGATCGTCGCGGCGGTAATGGCGTGGATGGGGATGACCTCGTCGATCTGGAACCCGCCCGATTGGAGGTCATCGGCCAGTTCGGACCAGCGGTAGAGGTGGACCTCCATCCCGGCGACTCCTCGATAAGTCATCTTCCGGTCGCCGAAGCCCGACCGACCAAGGAGGCGCTGGGCGAGTTGCCCCAAGAGCCAGCGGCGGCCGTGCGGGTTGTCGAGGTTGAGCCAGACGTTGTGGGCGTGCAGAGCCAGGCGACCTCCCGGCTTGAGCACCCGGCAAGCCTCGGCAAGGGCGCGCCGCCGGGCGTCGCGACCGCGGATCATCCCCAGGGTGCTGAACATCGAGAGGGCGTAGTCGAAGCTACCACTGGGAAAGCAGCCGAGGCGGCACAAGTTGGCCTGGACGCAGGCGAGGTTCGCGGTCACCCCGGCCTGGCGAGCCTTGGCGGCGACCACTTCGAGCATCGGGAGCGATAGGTCGACCGCCGTCACGGCGAAGCCGCGATGGGCGAACTGGACCGAGTGCCGCCCCGCTCCGCAGCCGAGGTCGATCAGCGCTCCGGTCCGGAAGAACCGCTGGGCGACCACCTCGGCGTCGCGGGCGAAGAGGGGGTGGCCGGCGAAGTAGTCGTCTTCCTCGGTGGCCAGGCGGGGAGTATGGGTGTAGCGCCAGAGCGACGGGTCGACGCCGTCGGGGAGCCGCCAGGTGGGGGGCGAGTCGAAGTTCACGGGGCACTCGACCCGTGGACGAACACCCGACCCGACCGAGGGGCGAGGTCGATCGCGCGGATCGTCCCGGCTTCGACCGGGATCGGCTTGTGGGTCCAAGCTTCGGTCAGCGTCAGGCCGTCCGCCAGGTAGCCGAGCGTCGGGAGGTCGACCCGCTGCGTCTGCCGCCCGGCGTTGATGACCACGACGACCGACTCGCCGTCGAGCTGGCGAAGATAGGCCGCGACGTCGCCGACGGCGTCCAGGAAGACGAACGAGCCGCGTCGGAGCGACGGATGATTGTTTCGGAGGGCAATCAGACGTTGGACCTCGTGGAGGAGGTCATGATCCCAGGTGTCGGTCCGGTCCCAGGGGAAGGCGCGGCGGTTGCCGGGGTCGTGGCCACCGGGTAGGCCGATCTCGTCGCCGTAGTAGATCGATGGGGCACCCGGGAAGGTCATCTGGAACAGGGTGGCGAGGCGGAGGGCCGAGCTATCCCCCCGAGCGAAGTGGAGGAACCGGGCCAGGTCGTGGCTCCCCAGGACGTTCATCATCACAGCGGTCGAGTTCGGGTGGTAGTGCGTGAGGAGCTTCTCGACGTGCCGCCGAAACGCCGCGGCGCCCGGCTCGTCGATCGCCTTGAAGCTGGTCCGGGCCATCTCCTTAACGTCGACGTTATCGCCGATGAAGAAGGCGAAGCAGATGCGCGTGAACAGGTAATTCATCACGGCATCCCAGCAGTCGCCGCGGAGCCAGCGGGTCGCTTCGTGAGTTCGGTCAATCGCCTGGTCGAAGTCGGTCAAGGTGGCGAAGTCGCCAGCTTCCCAGACCTCGCCGACGATGTAGGCGTCGGGGTTGGATCGGTGGACGCTCTGGCGGAACTCGGCCCAGAACGAGCGGTCGTCGACTTCGTGCGCCACGTCGAGCCGCCAACCATCGGCGCCGAAGTCGATCCAGTAGCGGCCGACGTCCCACAAGAACTCGCGGACGGCCGGGGTGTCGGTGTTGAACTTGGGCAAGGCGTGCAGGTTCCACCAGGCGCTGTAGCCGGGGTCGCGGTCGTGGCTGTAGGCGTTGATCGGCCAGCCGTGGACGGTGAACCAGTCGAGGTAGACCGAGTTCTCGCCATTTTCGAGGATGTCGTGGAACTGGAAGAACCCCCGGCTGGCGTGGTTGAACACGCCGTCGAGGACGACCCGGATGTTCCGCGCGTGGGCCTCGTCGATCAACCGCTTGAGCGCGTTGTTGCCGCCCAGCATCGGGTCTACCTGGTAGTAGTCGTGGGTGTGGTAGCGGTGGTTCGACGCCGACTGGAAGATCGGCGTGAAGTAGATCGCGTTGACCCCGAGGTCGGCGATGTAGTCGAGCCGTTCCGCGACGCCGACGAGGTCCCCCCCTTGGTAGCCGTGGGCGGTGGGGGTGCTCCCCCAGGCGTCGAGGCCCGAGGGCTTCTTCAGGCTCAAGCTTTTGGCGAACCGGTCGGGGTAGATCTGGTAGAAGATCGCGTCGCGGACCCAGTCGGGGGTTTGCGGGGTGAGCACCGGCATCTCGGGAGGTTCTCGGGTGGGTGAATCATTGCGCCACGGCTGGAACACGGATGATTAATTTCTGATCCGT
>JAABUX010005121.1_pt1 | contig 16227 bp, 18 predicted proteins | sample 5561851 | NCBI WGS metagenome assembly JAABUX01 (sample SAMN10711883, study PRJNA513361) | rock metagenome | isolation source: Antarctica rocks | place: Antarctica: Victoria Land, Richard Nunatak red sandstone | collected 2016-01-03 | reverse complement strand
TTATTCCTTTACCCTTGCCTTTCCCGATTCAGATGGGAGGTAGCCCCGGCGTGTACCGATATTCTGGGCGGGGTTGGCCTCGCCACGCTGGTGACGCACGACGTGCGACGTGCCGGCTGGCGGCAGCCAGCCGGATGTCTTCCCCTCAACCGTATAGCGGATCACGGACGTTATACACATCGGATGGTACACGTTGGCCGGTGCGTGATCTGCGGCGCGGGGATACAGAAGGGTCAGCGCTGTAGCGGCTGTGCAAGGACGCAAAAGGCAGGTGTCGGATGGGTGATGGCAAGGAGAGGGTTGTGGTTCCACAGCGGGTGACGCGGTTTTGTGCGTGTTGTGGTCGGCCGATCACGCTGTTGCGGCTGCAGGATACAGCGCACGGCGACTTCAAGATGTACACCGACAGCACGACCTATTACCACCTGGGGCGCCTCTTCCTGTGCTCAGAGGGGTGCTGGGCCTCGGTCGTCAAGGGGTTTGGTTCGGTCGAGGCGTTCGAGGAGTGGGCCCTCAGTCCCTCATCGCTGGTTGGGAGTGGGGCGGGTGGCGGAGAGGAGTAAGTCCGTGCCCCGATCTCATGGTCATGGTAACGCGCGCAAGAAGAAGGCGCGTCTGACTGACCAGACCTTCTCGACCGTGATGGAGATAGGTCACGTTGCGCCCAACTCTGCCGCCGTCGAACCGCGCGAGCCAGGGACACGAGAGCCGGACGAAAGCGGCGATAACTCCCTCGACGTGCTGTCCTTACCCGTCGTGTCTTCCATCCTCGACCTGTGGCGCTCCGAGCCGGATGCGCCGGTCATCCCGGCGGTCTATAACGATCCCAAGCACATCTTCAAGGACGCGTCCGGCTTCCCAACCGAGCATTTCGCCGTTGGCCTAGTCGTCTGTCCGGAGTGCCGCAACGAGATGTTCTACTACCAGGATCGCGTCGTCCTGGCCGAGGGCTATCGCTTTCGCTGCCGTATCTGCCAGCACGAGCTGGTCGCCGTGCTACCCTGATGCGCTAGGAGACGGCCTTGACCTCGGCCGCCGTCCCCGTCCGTGCCTGGATCTTCCAGGCGACCCCGCGCTCGCGCGATCTGGGGGCCGATCTCCAGGGGACGGAGAGCTTGTCCTGGTCTGTTTCTCGTCACGGACGCGACCTCCACGTGGGCGACACCGTGTACTATTGGCAGGCCGGCCGCGACGCCGGGATCTACGGCGTGGGCCGCGTCGAGTTGGTCTCGCCGCGCGGACCCGACGGCCGCTACTCCGTGCGGACCGCCCACGCGCAGGCCCTGTTCGCCCCACTGACCCGCGCCGAGTTGCGCGCTGATCCTCTGACGGCCGATCTGGCCGTGCTACGCCAGCCGCGCGGGACGGTCTTCGCGCTGACTCCCGCGCAGACGCGGGCGCTGGAGCGGCGCGTGGGCGCCGCCCCGTTGTTCATCGCTGTATCGGAGGAGCGCCTGCCCGCCCGCGCGCGTACGCTCCGCCTCACGCCCGAGGCCGATGGCAATGTGCCCAGGCTAGTGGCCGAGGCGCATGCCAGGGGCGACGACATCGTCGTGGCGCTGCTGCGCGCACTGCCCGCCGTGGATAGCGCCGTCGGCGCCGGGAGCGGGGGCGACGCGGCGCCTGACGAGAGTGGACACGAACGCGGCGACATCGTGGCCACACGCGTTCCGGTCCGGGACGTGCGGCCCGATCAGAATGGCGCGGTGCTGGTGCGACTCGACCGTCCGGCGAGACACGCGCGCCACGCGACGGGCGATGGCGACAGGGACGAGAGCGCCGACGGGTCGTTTACTCTCACCCCGGCGGTGGCCGCGGCAGCCATGGCCGGGATTGCGTCGGGCGTCGCCGTGCTCCTACCCCAGCCCCTCTCCGCCCTCGGTCCACCGCTGGGTGCTAACGATTCGTCCATGCCACAGGCGGCCGAGGGAACGCGGGTCGAGGGGATGCGGGTCGCGGGAACGCGGGTCGAGGGGATGCGGGTCGCGGAAAGGACCTCACCCTACGCGCCGGCCGCGCAGCGTCCGCGCTTCGCGCCCACGCCCGAGGACCTGTACGACGGCCTTGTGCTGCCGCCGTCCGTCGCCGCGCAACTGGTGGCTGCCGTCAATAGCGGACGCCACGTGGTGCTGATGGGCATCCCGGGGACTGGCAAGACCTCGTTGGCCCTGGCGCTGGCGCGAGCGGCCGCGCGGGTTGGGCTGTGCCAGGGACCGCTGTTGGCCACCGCGACGGCCGACTGGACGACGTTCGACACCGTGGGCGGTCTCATTCCCGGCGCAGATGGGGCGCTCCATTTTGGCGAGGGGGTTGTGCTGCGCGCGCTGCGCGAGAATCGCTGGCTGGTGCTCGACGAGCTCAACCGCGCCGACATCGACAAGGCGTTTGGCCCCTTGCTGACGGTACTCTCCGGCGCGCCGGTCGATCTGCCGACGGTGGCCATCGACGGCCACCCCGTCCGTATCGAGCCTGGCCCTGGACCCGCCACACTTGTAGCGCCGGCGACCTATCGCGCCGGCGGCGACTGGCGCATCGTGGCTACCATGAATACGCTCGACCGCGCGGCGCTGTTCTCCTTCTCGCTGGCGTTCGCCCGCCGCTTCGCCTTCATCCTGGTCCCGCCGCCTGACCCGATCCCTTTGATGGAGTTGGTGCGGCGCCGGGTCGTCCTGGAGCCGGCGGCGGTGGCGCTGCTGGAGCGCGCCCTGGCGGCCACGCCCCGGTCCCTGGGTCCGGCGGTCATCCTCGACGCCGCGGGCTACATCGCGGCGCGGGGCGATCCGGCAGCCCCGGCCGAGGCGGTGGGGCTATTCGTCTTGCCGCAGTTGGAAGGCCTCGACGCGGGCGCGCTCGACACCTTCCTGGCCGCGCTGGCCCCGTCGCTGGCCCCCGTGGGCGCCGCGCTGCTGCGCCAGTACGTCGACGCGCTGTTCGGTTAGCAGCGTTTCCTCTTCGTTGTAGATGGGCGCCACGACGGAGAAGACGGGCCGCTCCGTCTCCCTGTCCCGGTTCGCCCCCGGCGTTTCCCCGCGTTGTGCGACCATTGTTCCTCCTGTGCGGGGCTATCCCGCGTATCGTCCCGGACGCCGGGTTGGCGTCCATCGCTCTCGTTCGTCCCGATACCTGTCATCAACGGAGATGCCGGGAGCCTGAACAGGCGCCACCGTACCCGCCACCCCTTTTGGGGCTATCCTGATCGCCGTCACGCCGCCGTTTCCTCGTCGTCCGCCGTCCGGGCGGCCAGCGTCTGCTGACGGAATACGAGGCGATCGCCGATGATAAAGTTGCCGATGGCGGCCGCGCCGATGCCCAGCGCCGACGCCGCGAGCGTCGGCAGGGCCGTGCGGGCGGCCAGGAAGACGAGCATGTTGACGACAGCCATGCTCGCGATGGAGGCGTGGAAGGTGAGCCAGCGGCGTCGCAAGCCGCGACCGGCGGACCGGTCGCGCCAGGTGAACGTGCTGCTCAGGGCGAAGTTGACCTGCGCGGCAAGCAGGAAGGCCACGGCGTTGGCCGGCAGCGTGGGCCAGCCGTGACGCGTCAGCAGCGCCAGCAGGGCAAGCTGCGTGACCCCGGCGATGCCGCCGGTGAGGGCGAAACGTAGCGGGCGCGTTGCCCGGCCGAAGAGGTCTCTCCCGCGGCTGCCCTGCTCGGCGCGTCCGCCCGCGCGCCTACTGTCCTCCAATCATCCCGTCTGGCTATACCCGGCGGTCGCGGCCCATGTGGTCGTGCGTGCCGTTGCGTCCATCGCTATCCTCGTCCCTTCTTCTCTTGCTCGTTGCTTTCATGGGCGGCCTGGCCGGTGTCAGGCTTCTGCCGGCCGCGCACCTTCATCCTAGATGCGCCCTATGACGGTCCCGTGACGTCCCCATGACAGCTAGATGACAGTCTGGTCGTCGTTGCCGTCGGTCGGGGATCCTTTGAAGATCTCGCTGATGCCCAGGCGGGGCACGGTGAACGAGCGCCGCGCGGCGCCATAGTTCTCGAAGGTGGTCGTGTCATCGCCGGTCATCGCTGCGTCCGCGCCGCGTTGCGCGGGCCCACAGCGGCGCGACATGGACGACGAGCAGACCCACCGCCACCAGCGTGAGCATCCCGTCGATGCTCAGGCCTTCATTGAACGGGTTGCCGGGATTGAGGCCCGGCAGCGTCTCGCCCGCCATCAGGTAGTAGTTCGCGGTCATCAGGGCGCCGCCGAGCAGCGCCGCGATCGCCCCTCCGTTGAGGAGCCGCGCCCAGCGCGCGGCGGGGAACTGGCCGCTGGCCCACATCACGGCGCCGGCGAAGAAGCCCAGCGCGACGAGCAACTCGCCCACTTCGACGAGCACGGCGCAGAGCTGGGCGTGAGGCAGGGCGACGCTCCTGGCCAGGGCGACCCACCAGGCGTTGGGGTTGCCCTGCATGGCCATCGTCATTTGCTGGGCGAGCCCGGAGCGGAAGGCGGGGCTGAGCATCTTGTTGAGCGCGGAGAGCAGCCACTCGTAGCCGATGACGGCCTCAACGATGGCCAGCCCCACGTTCGCGGGCTGGGCACGGGCGATCAGAGCGGGCATGGGACGCGCCGCGCGACGGACGGGAATCTCGACGTTGTGTTGCAGCTGGAGCATGATCTTTCTCTTTCCTCTTTTTTCTGATCTCTGGATCGGACCTGTCCGACGCTCTCCGCGCCGGATGTTTTCATCATAGGAGCGGCTGCTAAGAACGCCCTAAGCGGATACTAAGAAGGACCGAAGAGGTTGCCAAGAGTTTGGTAAGCGCCGTCGTTTCGTTACAGTCGGGCAACCTTTATTGCCATGTGACTCCACTCAAAGGCTCGGTACGGACGTCTGTTGACGGCACAAGTGCAGTCGTGCTATCGTGAGCGGGTAGCGTTGCAAGGAGAGTGACCATGCCGGATCGCCCGCACGTCTTCGCTATCCAGGCGTCCCGGGGGCGCTGCGGCCGCCACGGCAACACGATCGTCCGCCATGTATCGGCGCCGCGCAGGCAATTCGCGGACGGGATGGCGTATGACGCCCTCCTGGCGCGCAATGGGAGCGGCGCCTCGGGCGGACTAGGGACCTTGGGGACCTTGGAGATGCTGGGGTGGATATGGATAAGGGAGTGGGGGCGAGGAGGGATAGGCCGTGAGGACGCTGGCGGAGAGCGTTGTGCTCGTCACCGCGCGCTCGTTCGGGCGGGACGACCCACGCTTGCGCGCGGAGCTGGAGGCGGCGGTTGGGCAGGTGCGCTACAATGGGCGCGGCCGGCCGCTGCGGGCGGAGGAGTTGCGCGCCGAGGTGCGCGATGTCGACGGGCTACTCGCCGGCCTCGATTCGATCGACGCCGGCGTGTTCGCCGCCGCTGCGGCCCACGGGGTGACCGTGACCAATACGCCGGCCGCGAACACCGAGGCCGTGGCCGAATTGGCGATCGGCTTTATGTTTGCCCTGGCCCGCTCCGTCCCACGAGCCCTCCTGGCCACGCGCCGGGGCGAGTGGCCGTCGCTGCACGGGGTCGAGGTGGGGGGGGGCGGACGGTGGGCCTGCTGGGCTTCGGACGGATCGGGCAGGCCGTGGCGCGGCGCGCCGTTGCCCTGGGCTGCGCGGTCGTCGCCCACGACCCGTACGCCGACGCGGCCGTCGCCATGCGCCTGGGCGTGCGCCTGGCGTCGCTGCACGAGACCGTCGCCGCCGCCCATTTCCTCTCCTTGCACCTGCCGCCCATGCCCGAGACGCGCGACCTCGTCGATCGGGACCTGCTGGCGCGCACACGCGAGGGCTCCTACCTGATCAACACGGCGCGCGGGGAGTTGATGGTGGAGGAGGACCTGCTGCGGGCGCTGGAGTAGGGGCGCCTGCACGGCGCCGCGCTCGACACCCTGCGCGCCGAGCCGCCGCCGGTGGACCACCCCCTGCTGCGCCGTCCAGACGTGCTCGTGACGCCGCATATCGGGGCGCACACGGCCGAGGCCACGACGGCGATGGGCCGTGCCGCGCTGTACGACCTCCTGACCGTCCTGGCGGGCGACCGGCCGCGATTCCCCGTGGTCCTGCCGCCCGTGACCGACGCCGTCCGATGATAGCGTATAGAAACTGGAGCGCATCTATGACCACGCCCGCGACCGACCCAGGCTCAGGCCCAGACCCGTTCGCCCGCATCGCCGCCGCCGGCCTCATCGCTGTGATCCGCGCCGACCGTTCCGAGGACGCGGTGCGCGTGGCCGGCGCCCTGCTGGAGGGCGGCATCCCGGCCGTCGAGCTGACCTTTTCCACGCCCGGCGCCGCCGAGGCCCTGGCCGAGGTGCGCCGTACCTACGGCGAGGAGGTGCTGATCGGGGCCGGGACGATCCGCGAGCCGGCGCAGGTCGAGGCGGCCGTGCGTGCGGGGGCCGCGTTCCTGGTCACGGCGCACCTGCGTCACGATATCCTCGCCGCGCTGTTGGCGACCGGCCTGCCCGTCGCGCCCGGCGTCTTCACGCCGTCGGAGGTGGCGCAGGCGCTGGACGCGGGGGCGCGGGCGGTCAAGCTGTTCCCGGCCTCGACGGGCGGCCCGCGCCACCTGCGCGCGCTGCAGGGTCCGTTTCCCGGCCTGCGCGCCATCCCCACGGGCGGGATCGGAATCGACGACCTGCCGGCTTGGTTCGGGGCAGGCGCCCTGGCGGTGGGCATCGGCGGAGAGCTGGCGCCGCGCGAACTGGTGCGGGATGGGCGCTGGGACGACATCACGCGCCTGGCCGAGCGTTTCGCCACGGCAGCGCGCGCCGCCCGCGCGCCCCACGCTCCGCGCCCCGAGACGTCCGCCACGACGGCGGAGGGCGGCCTCCCGTGACCTGCTCCTTCACCTTCATCGGGGTCACCACGGCGCACTCGTCGATTATGCGTATTTTCCCCCGCTGGCGCGACCTGCTGGGGCTCGGCGACGACATCGAGATGGCTGGCTGGGATCTCCCGCTGCACGCCCCGCCCGCGGACTACCGCGCGGCCGTGGCGCGGCTGAAAGGGGACCCCGCCAATCTCGGCGCGCTCGTCACCGCGCATAAACTCGATCTGTACGCCGCGGCGCGCGACCTGTTCGACGAAGTCGACGACTATGCCCGCCTCTGCGACGAGGTGTCGTGCCTTGCCAGGCGAGATGGCCGCTTGTATGGGTGGGCCAAGGACCCTATTTCCGCTGGGCGGACGCTCAATGGGATGCTCGGAGAAGGCTATTTCGGGCGGACAGGGGCGGACGTCTTGATCTTCGGCGCCGGCGGAGCGGGCCTGGCCATCACTCTTTATCTGCTCACCCGGCCCGAGGCGGGCGACCGTCCTTCGCGCATTGTGGTGACGGATCGCGACCCGGAGCGCCTGCGGGGTATGCGGGCGTTGCACGGGCAGTTGGGTAGCCTCGTCCCCGTCCACTACGTCGAGACCGGCAACCCCGCGCGGCACGATCAACTTGTCGCGGAGCGGCCCCCGGGCTCGCTTGTCGTCAACGCCACCGGCGCAGGTAAGGACCGGCCCGGCTCGCCGGTGTCCGATGCCGTCGTCTTCCCGGAGGGGAGCATCGTCTGGGAGCTGAACTACCGCGGCGAGTTGCGCTTCCTGCGCCAGGCCCTGGAGCAACAGGCGAAGCGGCGCCTACGGGTTGAGGATGGCTGGATGTACTTCATCTTTGGCTGGACGGCCGTGATCGAGGAGGTGTTCCAGTGTCCCATCGGCGCGGACGACCTGCCGGCGCTGCTGGACGCGGCCGCCTTCGCCCGGCCCCCCTTGTCGCCAACAGGATAGGGGCGTAAGCCGTTGACCTGCGACCCAAGTCGCATGGCACACCACGACGACTAAAGTCGTTCCGGAACACCGCCAACGAGGCACTTTAGTGCCCGTCGTTTGCCATGCGACTTGGGTCAAAGGCCGAGCGATAAGCGATAAAGGAGAGAGCAGCGATGCGCTACATCCTGGCGCATGATATCGGTACGACAGGGGACAAGGCCACGCTCTACGACGAGGAGGGTGTCCTGATCGGCAGCGCATTTGCGTCCTATCCCACGTCCTACCCGCACGCGGGGTGGGCCGAACAAAACCCCGAGCAGTGGTGGGCGGCGCTGTGCGCCTCGACCGCGCACCTGCTGGCCAGCTCTCGGGTCCCCGCGGCCGCGATTGCCTGCGTGGTCTTCAGCGGCCAGATGATGGGCATGGTGGCCGTCGACAGCGCCGTCCGGCCCGTCCACGACGCGCTGATCTGGGCCGACCAGCGCGCCGTCATGCAGGTCGAGCGGGTGGCGGAGCGCATCGACCCGCGCGAGGTCTATCGCATTACCGGGCACCGCCTGAGCCCCTCCTACTCGGCGGCGAAGATGCTCTGGCTGCGCGACGCGCAGCCGGAGGCCTACGTCGAGGCCGCCGCGTTCCTGCAGGCCAAGGACTTCCTGGTCGCCCGCCTGAGCGGCGTGTTCGCCACCGACCCCTCGGACGCGTCCGGCGCCAACCTGTACAGCCTGGAGGGCGGGGACTGGGCGGACGCGCTCGTCGAGGCGTTCGGCATCCCCCGGGACAAGCTGCCGGCGATCCATCCCTCGACGGCGGTGGTCGGGGAGGTGCGGCCGGACGCCGCCGCGGCGACGGGCCTGCGCGCGGGCACGCCGGTGGTGATCGGCGGCGGCGATGGGGCCTGCGCCGCCACCGGGGCCGGCGTCATCCGCCCCGGCGTGGCCTACAACTACATCGGCTCGTCCTCCTGGATCGGCGTGGCCACGGAGGCGCCGGTGCTCGACCCGCGCATGCGCACCTTCACCTGGGCGCACCTGGTACCGGACCTGTTCACGCCGACGGGCACCATGCAGGCCGCGGGCAGCTCGTACCAGTGGGCGCGCGACCAACTGGCGCGCGAGGAGAAGGACAGCGCCGAACGCCTCGGATTATCGGCCTACGAGCTGATGAATCTGGAGGCGCGGCGGTCGCCGTTGGGGGCGCGTGGCCTGCTGTTCCTACCGTACTTGCTGGGCGAGCGCAGCCCGCACTGGAACCCGCGGGCGCGGGGCGCGTTCATTGGCCTGACCATGCGCCACACGCACGATGACCTGATGCGGGCGGTGCTCGAAGGGATCACCTACAATTTGCGCGTTATCCTGGAGGCGTTGGCCGGGCAGGGCGCCGGGATCGAGGCCTTGCGCGTCATCGGCGGGGGCGCGCGGGGGCTGGTCTGGAACGGCATCATGGCCGACATCTTCGGGCTGCCCGTGCAGCGCCTGTCCTTGTTGGAGGAGGCGACCTCGCTGGGCGCGGCCGTCGCCGGCGGCATCGGCGTCGGGCTGTGGCCGGACTTTGCCCAGGTGGACCGCATGATCGGCGTGGAGAGCACGACGCACCCCGACGCCGCGCGCCACGCCCGCTACGCCGGGCTCTATGAGGCCTTCAACCGCGCCTACGACGCGCTCGACGGCGCGGGGATCTTCGACGCGCTGGCGCCCTTCTAGCCTGGACTATCTACGGCCGCGCGTCCGGCGCAAGCGCCCCGCCCTCCCGGCCGATGCGGCGCAGGGCGTGCATGTCGTCGCGCACCTTGGGGTAGAAGCCCTGATAGTGCGCGTAGAGCCGGTCGTAGAGGTCCGCGCGCGCGGGGTCGGGGAGCAGGGGCGCCTCGTAGGCGACGGCGGCGGCGCAGGCCGCCGGCAGGTCCGGGAACAAGCCGGCGCCGACCGCCGCGAGCAGCGCCGCGCCCAGGGCCGATTGCTCGGCCGTGCGCAGCCCCCGCACCGGCTGGCCCAGCACGTCGGCCACCACCGTTTGTACCAGCGGCGCGCGCGCCATCCCGCCGGCCAGGATGATGTGGGTGGGGCGCGCCGTGGTCTCGCGCAAGGGGTCGAGCGCCTGGCGCAGGCCGAAGACCACGCCTTCCAGCACCGCCCGCGCCAGGTGCGCCCGCCCGTGGTCGAGGCGCAGGCCCAGCCAGGCCCCGCTGGCCTCGGGATCGAGCAGCGGCATGCGCTCCCCGGCGAGGTAGGGGAAGAAGAGCAGCCCTCCCGCTCCCGGCGGCGCCGTCGCGGCCAGGGCGAGGATGTCCGCGCCGGCGTCGGGCGAGGCGTCGGCGAAGACCCGCTCGCGCAGCCAGGTGAGGGAGAGGCCAGCTCCGAGCGTCGCGGCCAGGGCCAGGTAGCGGCCGGGCAGCGCGTGGCAGAGCGTGCGCAGGCCCCGCGCGGGCGCGTCCGGCGGCGCGGTCAGCACGGTGACCATCTGGCCGCCGGTGGAGATGCTCAGTAGCAGCGGGCCTGGCTCCAGCAGCCCCGCGCCGATGGCGCCCATCGCCTGGTCGCTGCCCCCGCAGAAGACGGGCAGCCCGGTAGGCAGTCCGGTGGCCTCGGCGGCGCCCGGCGTGACCGTCCCGGCCAGGGCGTCGGAGGGCAGCAGCGGGGGCAGCAGGTGGGCGGGCAGGTCGAGCTGTTCCAGGACGTCCGTGCTCCAGGCCCAGGAGGACAGGTCGACCAGGGGGATGCCGCAGCCGTCGCTCGGATCGCTGGCCATTGCTCCGGTGAGGCGGTAGCGCAGGTAGTCCTTGGGCAGCAGGGCGGTGGCCGCGCGCGCCCAGAGCTCCGGCTCGTGCGCCCGGCGCCAGGCGAGCGACGCCAGCATGAAGCCGGGCGACACGCCTCCGCCCAGGGTTCGCACGAGATCGTGGTTGGCCAACTGATGCTCGATGGCCGCCGCCTCGGCCGCCGACCGCTGGTCGGGCCAGATAATGGCGGGACACAGCGGGTCCCCGCGCGCGTCGAGCAGCGCCAGGCCGTGCATCTGGCCGCCCACGGCCATGGCCTGGATGCTCCCCGCTGGCAGGGCCACGCGGGCCAGCAGGTCGCGGACGTCGGCGCAGAAGGCCGACCACCAGGCACGCGGGTCCTGCTCGGCCCAGCCCGGATGGGGCGTGCTGATGGGATAGGCCTGCATGGCCGACCCGATAACCACGCCGTCTTCCCGCAGGACGACGACCTTGACGCTCGAGGTCCCCAGGTCCGCGCCCACGACGTGGCGCATCATCGCAGCGTCATACCGGCTCGGCGTGGGCGGAGCGCAAGCCGGCCGCCTCCGCCCTGGCGCGCAGGAAGCGCGCCCCTTCGCGCACGAGGTCGTCGCCGCTCGGGGCAAGGTCGCGCCAGACGGGCGTGGCAGGGCGCATGTCGTCGGAGACGTCGACGAAGCTCTCCATGGCCGCGTAGCCATCGTAGTGGAGCGCGGCCAGGGCGCCGAACAGGCTGTCCCAGTCGACCAGGCCCGTGCCCGGAGTGCCCCGGTCGTTCTCGCAGAGGTGGATGTGGCGCAGGCGGGCGCCCGCCTGCGCGCACCGGCTCGTCCCAGCGCGTCTCCTCGATGTTCATGTGGTAGGTGTCCAGGTGGATGGCCATATTGGGCCGATCGATTAAGTCGCACAACTGCGCGGCCTGCGCGGCGGTATTGACCAGGAAGGTCTCGTAGCGGTTGACGGGCTCCACCGCCACCGTCACGTCCAGGGCGGCGGCGCGGTCGACAACCGCGCGCAGCCCCTCGGCCGCCCAGTGCCAGTGCCGCTCGGTGGGACGGAAGGGCGGACGGCGGCCGATCTCCGAGTAGATCACGCCGGAGAACTGGCGCGCGCCCATGGCCGCGGTCGCCTCGACGCAGCGCAAGAGGTAGGCGACGCCGGCGGCGCGCGTGGCCTCGTCGTCGGCGGTGAGGTCGGTCGCCGCGCTCAGGACGGTGCTGGTGACGACGTCGAAGGCGGTGGCGCGCAGGCGCTCCCGGATGGCGGGCGGGTCGATGTCGGCGAGGTCGAGCAGGGGGATTTCGATGAAATCCATGCCCAGGCTCCGGGCGCGGTCGATCAGATCGAGCGACGCGTTGCTCCAATGGTTGGTCCAGGCCATGGCGTGGATGCCCAGCTTCATGCGTTGCTCCCCTCGCATACCGTCCACGTCTGTAGAGCCTATTACTACCACCTGCAACGCGGCGGCGTCAACTCCCGCTCGGAGTTCGCGGTACGTTGCCTTGACATGCACAACGTCCTCCACTAGATTGACAAGCGGCACTTCAGATCGCCTGAGCAAGCGCCGTGTGTCATACGGGAGGAGCACATGCCGAAGGCAACACAGGTTCTTGCCGCTCTCAGGAGAGATGGTTGGACAGAAGTGCGTAGACAAGGTTCCCACCGGCGACTCGAGAAGGGCAGCGCGTCTGAATTGTGGGCGCATCACGATGGCTCAGATTTGGGTAAGGTACAGATGAGCCGCATCGCGAGGCAATTCGGCTACACGCTCGACGAGTTACGCAAGTTGTAATGTCTTCTGGAAAAGGAGGCCGCGATGGACCTACGTGTTGAGTACTACTACGATCCTGAGAGTAAGAACTGGGGATTCCAGGTTCCCAGCCTGCATATCATTGGCGGGGCGGATACACGGGAAGAGGCGGAACGACAAGTTCTCGACGCCATTGATTTCATGCTGCAGACAGAGAACGAAAAGCCGATTCCGTCAGACGGTGAGGTAAGCTTTCTGAACCTGACGATACAAACGCCCGTCAAACGATGATCTAGCAGTTTGTCGGAGAGAAGCAGGCTCTGCAGAGGGTGGGGTGGTACACTCGGGGCATGAGTAGAACATTCAAGGCCGTGGATTATGAGGCGGCGCACGACCTGACCGTGCGCCTGGGGGATTGTCTGCCGCCCGATCATCTGGCCTGCTTCGTGGTGGACATGGTGGCGCTGCTCGACCTCTCGGCGCTCTACGCGCGTTATGGGTCGCGGGGCGGTGAGCCGTATGCGCCCGAGGTGCTGTTCGCGCTGCTCGTCTACGGGTATGCGACGGGCGTGTTCAGTTCGCGCAAGATCGAGCGGGCGACGGACGAGGCGATCCCGTTCCGCTTCATCGCGGGCACCCGGCACCCGGACCACGACACGCTCGCCACTTTCCGCGCGACCTTCCTGCCCGAGATCAAGGCGTTGTTCGTGCAGGTGCTGCTGCTGGCCCAGGAGGCGGGCGTGCTGCGGTTGGGCACGCTGAGCCTGGACGGGACCAAGATCGACGCCGACGCGTCCAAGAGCAAGGCGGTCAGCGACAAACGGTTGCTTGAGCTGGAGGCGCAGCTCCGGGCCGAGGTGGAGGAGTTGTTCGCGCTGGCGGAGCGGACGGACGAGCGGGAGCGGCCCGACGGGCTGGTGGTGCGCGACGAGATCGCGCGGCGGGAGGGCCGCCTGGCGGGGCTGAGGGAGGCCAGGGCGGCGTACGAGGAGCGGGCGCGGGAGCGGGATGCCCTGGAACAGGCGGCGTACGAGGAGAAGCTGGCCCAGCGGGCGGAGAAGGAGCGGGCGACGGGGCGCCGGTTGGGCGGGCGGGCGCCGACGCCGGCCACGCCGGGGCCGCGCGCCGGCGACCAGTACAACGTCACGGACCCGGACGCGCGCATCATGAAGAACCCGACCGATGCGGGGGGCGAGCAGGACGATAACGCCCAGATCGCGGTGGACCAGCAGAGCCTGCTCATCGTGGGGCTGTCGCTCTCCACCCACCCGAACGACACGCACGAGGCCGAGCCCACGCTCGTGTCCATCCCGCCGGAGGTCGGCGCGCCGGACGCGGCGGCGATGGACCACGGCTATGGGGGGCCGGCTACCCTGGAGGCCTGCGCGCGCCGCGGCATCGAGCCCTACATCGCGACCGGCCGCGACCCCCACCATCAGAGCGGGCAGCAGCGCTTCGCCCCCTGCCCGCCCCGCCGCCGGAGGACGCCCCGCCCCAGGAGCGGATGGCCTACAAGCTCAAGACCGCCGCGGGCAAGGCGATCTACGGCGCGCGCAAACACACCGTCGAGCCCGTCCTGGGCATCATCACCGAAGTCCCGGGCTTCCGGCAGGTCTCGCTCCGGGGCGCAGTGGCTGCGGCGGGCGAGTGGTGTGTGGTCTGCCTGGCCTTCAATCTCAAGCGGTCCCATACCCTCTCGTGGGCGTAGCGGAGCGGCGGAGGTGGGCGCCACCGCCTCGTGCTCCCCCCAACCGGGTCCCGCGGCTCTCTAACGGCCTCCGTCGGTCCGTCGCCCCGGCGCTAGCTATGCCCCGCACCGCCGACGACCGCAGCCCCGGTGCCGCCCCTCGTCATCCTCTCGTTCTCTCCGACAAGCTGCTAGATTGGCTCTATCTTATCCTGGCCATCCTGTTCGAGACGGCGGGCACGACGGCGCTCAAGTTGTCCGAGGGCTTCACCAGGCTCGTGCCCTCCCTGCTAATGGTCCTGTGCTACGCAGTCAGCTTCGGCATGTTCGCGCTGGCCCTCAAGCGGATCGACGTGGGCGTCGGCTACGCCATTTGGGCCGGGCTCGGCGCCGCGCTGATCGCGGCTATCGGCGTGGTTGTCTTTAAGGAGCAGCTGCCCGTCCCCAAGCTGCTCTCATTGGCCCTCATCATCGGCGGCGTGGTCGGCTTGAACCTCAGCGGCACTTATTGAGGGAGCGCCTCGCAAGTCAGACTCCTGCTATTTAGCGATCCTGGGCGGCGTGAAAGACGCGCAAGATGATGAGAATGCTGCCTTCGACGCGATACGGCATGATGTAGGGGTAATCAGGCAATATGATCTCGCGCGTACCGGGGACCGTCCCTGCCTCATCCTCTGGTTCACCGGCACGGCGCGCCGCTTCGGGAAACTGGCCGGCGCGCCTGGCTGCGGCATAGATAGAGGCACGGACGCGGCGTGCCCCTTGGGGACTGCGCTGCCGGATGTAGGCAAGATGGCCGTTTAGATCGGCGCGCGCCTCAACCGAGAAGCGAACGCGCATTACGCGGTGACGCCGTATCGCGTGTACGCCTCGTCCAACTCTTCCTGGGTGATGTCTCCGCTTGCCAGATCCTCGGCGATCAGGTCGTCGAGATCAATCGTCTCCAGCGTACCGGACTCCAGCTTGGTGAGCGTGGCCCGCGTCTGTTCGATCTGCCAGCCTTCGCGCGCGACGAATCGCTCCAACGCCTCAGCCATGAGGTAGTTGCGGGTTCGACCCGTGGCTTGCGCGAGTTGATCGTAGCGCTCTTGCAAATTGTCGGTGATGCGGATTGTCGTGGCGACCGTAGCCATAAAGCTCTCTCCTTCCGTATTCAGCTGTATTGTACTGTACTCCAGCTGCCTCAACAACGCCGCTTGTCAGCAGGTCAACCGGTCGCGGTTGGAGGCCAGCGCTATCGCCGGCGGGCGGCTACCCACCACTCGCCGCTCAGGATCAGCAGGGCCACGGCGGCCACGAACGGGGCCAGCTCAAAGGGTACCTCGGCCCCCGCCGATGTGGCGGCGGGGGCCGAGGCGCCGCCGTAGATCCGCGCCGGCTGTGCGGCCGGCGGCGCGGGGAAGGGATTGACGGCGAAGATGCCGCGCCGCGCGCCGCGCGGCGTCTGTTGCTCGACCGTGTAGAGACCCGGCTGGCCCGTGCCCACGAACGGCTGCGACGGCGCGGCGGCCACGCGCGCACCGTCCGGCGCGACAACGGAGACGGACGACGCGCACGGCGCGAGGTTGGGCGTCACGGGATCGCCCGGACGATAGACGCCCGTCAGGCCCGTCGCGGGCGGCGCCAGGTAGTCGAGCAGGTGGCCTATCAGGATGGGGAAGCCGGGCTGCAGCACCCACGTCGTGTTAAACAGCGAGAAGCCCAGCACCGCCTCGCGCCGGGGACCGTTCTGACCCGCGACGATCACTGGCGCCCCCCCCGCTCCGGGCGCCGTCCCGCGTGACCGCACCACCACGTAGCCCCAGGCGGGGACGCTCAGCGGATCGGCATAGTCGATTGGCGCCGCGTCCACGCCTGTGTCGGCCAACAGGCCGAGCGGGTCATCCCCGGCTTGTAGCCCGGTCACGGCGACGGGCGCGGACACGGCCAGCCCCACAAGAGAACGCCGACCGGGCGGAGGGGCCACAGCCAGGACGGATGCCGCGGGCAGGGTGGGCGGCAGGTAGGAGTCGAAGGCCACCAGATCGGCGCAGCGCGCCGCGGACGCGTTGTAGGCGTCGGGGGCGACGGAATCGACGTGGACGCCGGGCGCCAGCGAGAGGGCCAGTTGCAGAAACCCGTTGCCCGGCGTCACCAGCAGCACGCGCCGCGGCCCCACCGTGGGCACGACCGCCCAGGCATGGTCGTCCGCCGCGAGGTCGTCGACGGCGCCGCCATCGACGGCTTGTAGGTGCGCGCGCACGGCCACCGTATCCGACGGAAGCCGCGTGCGCGTCAGCACCCGCGACGCGCCCGGCCCCAGACCCAGCGGGCGCAG
>JAABUX010005120.1_pt1 | contig 16230 bp, 15 predicted proteins | sample 5561851 | NCBI WGS metagenome assembly JAABUX01 (sample SAMN10711883, study PRJNA513361) | rock metagenome | isolation source: Antarctica rocks | place: Antarctica: Victoria Land, Richard Nunatak red sandstone | collected 2016-01-03 | reverse complement strand
AAACAGCAACAACTTGAGGGCTCGTACACCGACGAAATTTACCACGACGTGAGCCGCTTGACTCCGCTCCGCGATACAATTGACGGCATTAATACACGGTTGCGTGGGTTGGGTGACGCGGTTAGTTTACAGCAGCCAGCAGTTCCATCGGATACGCCGATCAGTCCGCGCACGGCGGTCAACGTGGGGCTCGCCGCGCTGGTCGCCTTCCTGGTGCTGCTCGGCGTGGCCGTGCTCTCCGACCTGCTGGACGCGCGTCCGCGCACGCCCGACGATGTGGCTGCCCTGCTCGACCTGCCGCTGCTGGGCACGGTCGGCGCCTCGAAGTCAAACGCCGTGCTGGCCACGCTGACCCAGCCGACCACGCCGCGCGCCGATGAATACCGCCTGCTGCGCGCGAGTTCCGGGCTCGTCGCAGCGCCAGTAGACGATGGCCACACCAGGCCCCTGGCGCGCGTGCTGGCCGTGGTGGGCGTGCGCGAGGGCGACGGCGCCAGCGCGGTGGCCAGCAATCTGGCCGTGGCGGCGGCGCGCGCGGGCGCGCGGACCATCCTGGTCGACGCCAACCTGCGCCGCCCCGCCCTGCACACCCTCTTCAACCTGCCCAATAGCGCCGGACTGGCTACCCTCCTGCGCGACGACGACGATCCGCGCGCCCTGCTGCAAGACGGCCCGCTGCCCAACCTGCGCATCCTCACAGCAGGCACAGCCCCCGAAGAGGCCATCGATCTGGTGAGCTCCGCGCGCATGGATCGCCTGCTGCTGGCGCTGCGGGCGTCGGGCGACGTGGTCGTGCTTGACGCGGGTCTGGCGGGGACGCCCGAGAGTGGCGTGCTGGCCGCGCTGGCCGATAATACTATGGTCGTGGCGCGATTGCGCAACGCCGGCCCCGAGGCGCTGGAGACGGCCGGGGAGCGCCTGCGTCTGGCCGGCGCCCAGACCAGCGGCGTGGCCGTTACCCTCTTCAACAATCCCGCGCCGGCGCCGCGAGCGCCACAGCCCGTGAGCGCGGGCCTGGCGTCGGAACGCGCGGCCAGCACAGGCGGTCTGCGCGGCGCGAAGTAGCGCAGGGCGACGATGCGCGCCAGGAACGGCCTGTCCGCGGCGCGGCCACGCCGTTCCCGCTCCAGCCATCCGGTGTGGTCGCGCGTCGCGCGTATTATCCTCGCGGTCATCCTGCTCGATCTTCTGCTTGTCGTCATCGGCCTCGCCGCTGGCGGCTACGAACTGATCGCGGCACAGCAATCGCTAGGCGGCGCCGGCGGAACTTCATCGGGCGCGAGTACGAGTACAGGGGCCAGCGTGCTCACGACTCAGGCACAGTCGCTGCGCGACCGCATGAGCGTCGCCGGCATCGGCTTTGGCCTCGCGCGTCTGTGCTGGTGGCCATGGCGCCCCCTGTCCGACGCCCTCGCCGCCGTCGTCCCACCCGCCCGCGCGGTCGCGCAGGTCGGGCCGCTACTCGACCTCGCCGCAGGTGGCAGCGCCGCCGCCGTACACGCCCTCGACGGTGCCCTCCCCGCCCTATCAACCCTGCAGAGCGGACACAGCACGGGCGCCGGCTCCTCCACGGAACCCGGCGCCAGGCTGCTGGCCGGGTTGATCCAGGGGCAGGGTCCGCTACGAACGGCGATGGCCGACTTTGCGACGGTCGAGCGGGACGCCACGGCGATCAACACCGCCGCACTACCCGGTCCGCTGCGGACGCGGCTGGACCCCGTGCTGCGCTCGCTGCCGCTGGCCGACGCCTCGCTACGCGCCGCGCTGGCCATGCCCGATCTGTTGGGAGCGACACGGCCACGGCTCTATCTGCTGGTCCCCGAGAACCCACTCGACCTACGCGCCACGGGCGGCTTCGTCGGGACCGTCGCGCTATTGCAGGCCGACCATGGGCGGCTCACGCTTGTCGACCAGCAATCCAGCACGGAGGTCGACGACAACGGCGCCAAGACCAACAGGACGAGCTACATTCCCCCGCCGCTGCCGTTGCTGACCTATCAGCACCTCGCCAATTGGTTCTACCGCGATGCCAATTGGTCGCCCGACTTTCCGACTACGGCGGCCCTGCTGCGCTACTTCTACGGATTGGGTCAACCGAGGCACATCGACGGCGTGATCGCCTTCGACAGCTCACTGGTCCCGGCCCTGCTACGCATCACCGGCCCCATCACGGTGACCGATCCCACCCCACCGCACGACGTCGTCACGCTGACCGCGGACAACGCCGTCGCCACGCTGCAAGCGCGGGTCAACGACGCGGCGACCGGCACGTTGAACAAAACCTTCGCCAGCGCGGTCTACAGCGCGGTCTTCAAGGGGGTGCGCACTCTGCACGGCTCCCAGTTGACGCCAGCGGCGCGGGTCGTGCGCCTGGCGCTGGAGGGACGGCATTTGTTGTTATGGGTCCCCGACCCGTCGGTGGCGCCGCTGCTGGCGCGCCAGCGCTGGGACGGGGCGATTGACCCGACGCGGGCCGACTATCTGTACGTGGTGGATACCAACGTCCACTACAACAAGATCAACAACCACGTGCAGGAAGGGCTCTCCTACCATGCCGTGGTCGCGGCCGACCGCTCGCTGCGCAGCACCGTGACCATCACCTACACCAACGGCACAACCGCGCAAAACATCGTCAAGCCGGAGAACAACACGCTGTACGAGGATTTTGTACGGATCTACGTGCCCCTGGGCAGCCGCCTGACCGCGACATCGGGCCTGACCCAGGTGTGGGCGCCACGGCGCGACCACGATAAGACGGTCTTCGCTGGCTACCTCCGCGTGCCCTCGCTCGCGAGCGCCACCGTCACCTTCACTTACATCGTCCCGCCCAATGCGCTGCTGGACTCCACGACGTACTCTCTCACCGTGCAGAAGCAACCGGGCAGGGCGGACCTGCCCTTCCAGGCCGACCTACGCGGCGACACGCCGAGCGTCCGCGTCGGCGCTGCCGCCGGCCCCGGTTCATGGGTCTATCAGGGGCATCTGGACACGGACCTGCGGCTGACCACGACGCTCCAGGGCGGGCAGGCGCGTCCGCTGCCGCTGGCCTACGACGCGGCGCCCCTGACGATCAGCCCGGGCGTGGCCCCCGATCCCTGGAGCGTCCTGCCGGCGACCCTGCCGCCCGCGCACTGACCTGCTCGCCGAGTGCGCCCCGAGATTGTAGAGCGGTCCTGCGACTAAAGTCGCATGGCAAACGACGGCGACTAAAGTCGCTTGGATGCGCTGAGGTCGGCCAGGAGCGTTGCACATCAGGGCCGCCTCACGGCGTGGGAAGACACTTTAGTGTCCGTGGTTTGCCATGCGATTTCAATCGCAGGCCCCCGCGCACCCGCGACCACAATCGTAGGGCGTACTCCTCTGACCAGGATCGTTTGACAAGCGACGAGGGGGAGCATCGGCATGCCCCGTCTCCCCTCTCCCGCGCACGGGAGAGGGGTCGGGGGTGAGGGCTGCCGCTAGCTGGCGTAGCGCTCGTCCTCTCCTCGTCGCGAACGGCCGGCTTTCGACGACCGTGGCCGCGGAACCGCCGGCAGCGCGAGGACAAGGTCGAAGTCGTCGTCGGCCGCGATGCGGTTGTACCGCTCGTCACCGCAGCTCAGACAGCGGTGGACGAGGACATGCTCACCCTTGGGACGGGTGAACACGGCCACGGGCGCCATGCGTCCGCCACAGCCATTGGCGCGGTCGCCGGGCGTGTGCCCGTCGACGTGCCGGGAGTGGAGGCAATAGGGGCAGTGGTTGCGGTTCTTGCCGCCGGACGGCGTCGCTCCCACCAGCCGCTTGCAGTGCAGGCAGCGGAAGGTATCCTCTCGCTGGCGATCCGTCTGACGCGACCATTGCGGTCGCTCGTCGCGTCGATATGTCCTGGACAAGGGATGATACTCCTGACTCTGTCGCCGCTACCGCGTCGAGCGCGTCGACACGATGACGTAAGAACGTAAAGGGCGATCTCGACAAGTCTCGAAGCCCGCACACGCGCGGTTGGCAAGGTCAGGTGGAGATACATACACGATCCTCTCTATCGGGTTAGCTGTTGGGATTGACCGGCGCCGCGCCGGCTCTCACGCTCATCGTCACGACATCTGTCATCGCGACACAAAGAAAAAGCCACAGGACAATCAATCCTGTGGCTTTGGATGCGACACCTGTCCGCGCTGCGGGGCGCGAGAGGATCAGGCAGCTGGCTGCATGGATATCAGCCCGCCCATGCCTTGCCGGCGTCATCACGACGCGGACCTGCCATCTAACGGCGACGCGGTCGCGCGCGGCCATGGCACGCCGAGGGATGGCTTAAAGGCATGGGGAAACCACAGGCGTCACTGTGCCCGTGGCCGTGGTCGGAAGGAAACACGCACGCTATGGACACAAAGAGTCCATACTAGCGCCGTTATCGGCCCGCGAAGATGGGGAATGGCGCGCTCGGCTGCCTAAACGGCGGCGGCGCGTCCCCCGACGACGGATGGCACAGTGGCGTATGGGGTAGCGGCAACAACAGCGGGCTTCTGTGTCCTTGACATGCAATCCTCCACGTCCGTCTATCTATTTATGTGGTTAGGCCAATCATTCGAGGGCGCCAACGAGGCATCCCGTTCAGGGTGGCTGGCGAGAGTATAACAGAACCGTCAGACGCATAGGAGCCGGTCTGTGAGTTGTCATTGGCACACAGGCAGGCTGGAGCAATCTGGGGGCGCGTGGCGCTCGCTGCGCTGCTCGCCCGTCCCGGGTGCAACGCGCCCCCAGACCGACCATTCACAGACCGTGCGCATAGGAATGACTGACGCGATTTGTCATGCCCCCTAGCTATGATGGGAAGACACCATGGGCAGCGCGCGATGCGAAGACGGGAGGATGCGTCCATGCGGACAGCGATGAGGATCGAGGGCGAGCAGACGGCCTTTGTGGTGCTCGATCTCGACCCGGCGTACCATGACGCGTTACGCGACCTCTATCCCGAGGGCGGCCCGTTCGCGCAGCGCTATCCGACCAAAACGCCGCACCTCGACCGCATCTATGCCAACTTCGCGCGCAACGCGGAGACTATGATCGGCCAAACGGCGCGCACGCAACCGGCGAACTGGGAGCAGGCGCTTGATGCGTTCCTCCGCGTCGTCGCGCCGCTGGGCCTCGATTGGTGACTATGCGGCAGCGTGGCCCTCGCCGTCCGTGGGCTCGATATCGCGCCGCGCGACATCGACCTGTCCGTGAGCGACGCGGATGCGCACCGATTGGGCGCGGCGCTGCTGGATCACCTCGTCGAGCCGGTCAGCCCCACGCCGGGCTGGTTCTGCAATTGGTTCGGCCGCGCGTTCCTGCACGCGCGCGTGGAGTGGGTTGGCGGCGTCGACGAGCGCGCAGATTGCCCGTACGTCAGCGACTTCGGTCCGACGGCGGCCGCGTGCGTGCAGACCGTGACCTGGCACGGCTATGGCCTGCGAGTTCCCCCGCTCGACCTGCAACTCGACGTCAGCCGCAGGCGCGGCCTCACCGGTCGCGTGGCCGCGATCGAGCGTGCCCTATGGTCTTCCCGCTAAGCGCGCCCGACCCCAACGCCTCGTCGTCGGTCTTTCATACCCTTGGGAGTCACGTGCCCTTTGCCGAGACAGACCACATCATAGGCGGAAGGCCCAGATTCTATCACTGATAGAATCTGGGCCTCTCTCGACAGTTAGTTATCGGTCGCTAACCGCTCCTAGCTGTTGGCGTCGTGGGCAATCACGGTCGGCGTGTCGACGACGTGCTCGGCGACGAACCAGACCTGCAACTCGTTCTTGGCCAGCACCCCGGAGGCGATCAGGTCGTTGGTGCGCAGATCGTGATTCTCATCGGCCTTCTCGCCCAACGCGCGGGCCTCTTCGATGACGATCTGATGCGCCTCGAGCAGGCGGTCGATGATGACCGGTACCTCCTCGGCGCCCAACGGAGGCCGCTCGATGCGGGTCATCTCGGCCACGTCCCAGGGCATACCGATGGCGATGCCGCCCAACGTCTGCACGCGCTCGGCGATCTCATCGATCAACTCCGCCTGCTCCGCGGCATGCTTGTCGAAGAGGAGGTGCAACTGGTAGAATGTGTGGCCGGAGACCTGCCAGTGGCTCTTCTTGTACAGGTTGTAGAGCGTGATGGTGTCCGCCAGGAGTTGGTTGAGGGCGTTGGCGTTCTCGTTGCGCACGTCGGCCGGGAGACCGATGGGCAGATCGCGCACCGACCCCGGCTGCTGGATCACATGCCCACGCTGGTGCTGATGCGGCTGGGCTTCGGGGGTTACTCCGTTGCCCTTGGCCTGCTTCTCGGACGAGCGCGGCTGAGTCGTACTTGACATAGAGGTTCTGTCCTTTCGTGACAGTGCTGCTGTGTTATGCGCCTTCCCGCTCATCGAGTGATAGGCGTGAAGGCGCACCTGGCTCTATAGCAGAGGACGTGCCAGTAGGACGACTTGTGAGATCGGATTGTCGGGTGCGGGCAGCGGCGGTGGTACAATGAAGGTATATGGACGTCATCAAAATCTCACCGCGTGGCTACTGTTACGGCGTCGTGGACGCGATCCAGTTGGCCAAGACCGTGGCCAAGGACCCCAACGTGCCCCGCCCCATCTACGTGCTGGGGCAGATCGTGCATAACCAGCACGTCGTGGACGGTCTGAGCGACCTGGGTATCGTCAACCTGGACGGCTCCGACCGCCTGAGCATCCTGGAGGGTGTGACCGAAGGCACGGTGATCTTTACCGCGCACGGCGTCTCGCCGCAGGTCAAAGCACGCGCCCGCGCGAGCGGACTCAACTGCATCGACGCCACCTGCCCCGACGTCACGCGCACCCACGATCTGGTGGTGAACCTGGTGGCGCAGGGCTACGAGATCATCTACGTGGGCAAGCGTGGTCATCCCGAGCCGGAGGGGGTAATGGGCGAGGCGCCAGGACACGTCCACCTGGTTGAGAACCCGGCCGATGTCGCCGCGCTCCAACTCGACCTCGATACGCCCAAGATTGCCGCGACCAACCAGACCACGCTCTCGCAGTGGGACACCGAGGCCACCATGGCGGCTATCAAGCAGAAGTATCCGCAGGCCGAGGTGCACAACGAGATTTGCCTGGCCACGCAGTTGCGCCAGAACGCTGCCGTGCAGCAGGGCCAGAACGCCGATGTGGTGCTGGTCGTCGGCGACCGCCGCAGCAACAACTCGAACCGTCTGGTGCAGGTGGTGCAAGAAAAGGCCGGGCGGCCGGCCTACCTGATCGACTCGGTGGCGGAGATCCGCCCCGAGTGGCTGGCCGGCAAGCGCGTCGTCGGCGTCACCTCGGGCTCCTCCACCCCCAGCGAGCTGACCCGCGAGGTCGTCAAGTACGTCGAGAGCCTGCCCGCGGAGTCCGTGCCGGCATAGCGCGACCGGAGGTGCGCTCCGAGATTGTGATAGCGCGTGCCACGGGCCTTTGACCCAAGTCGCATGGCAAACCACGGACACTGACGTGTCTTTCCTGGCCGTCGCGCGTGTCTGACCTGTGGCACGTCGGGCATCGCATGGAGGCTTCCGAGCGACTTTAGTCGCCGTGGTTTGCCATGCGACTTGGGTCAAAGGCTCGCTCTCACAATCGGGGCACATACGATCGCAGGTCCACCCCAGGTGTGCTGACCCAAGTCGCGGGTTGCCGTATACTGGCTGCTAGTAGCAGCACCATCCATGAACGAAAGGCAAAGACAGCCCATGGTGACAACAACGACCTCGGCGCGGGCGCGGACCGTTATTATGAAGAGGGCGACGCTGGCCGCCTGTGCAAGTAGCGTAGCTATCGCATTGGGCGCTGGCCCCTCCACGGCGTCCGCTGCCTCCCATACGCCACCGGCGCATGGCCATGCGCGGACACAGACGATCCACCGCGCGACCACCATCGCCGTTGCCCCCAGCCGGATCGCGGGCTCACTTGGAGTGCTGGAAAACATTCCACAGACCTTGAACAACTGCGGGCCCGCCTCGGTGGCGGAGGTGTTGGCCTACTGGGGTATCCAGCGCACGCAGGACGAGACGGCGGCCGTCTTACGCGCCGACGGCAATCCGTTTGGCATGTCGCCCTACGCCATCCCCAGCTATGCGGGTAGCCTGGGCCTGGAGGCGCTGGTCGCCCCCGAGGGCACGCCGCGCTTGGTCAAGGCGCTGATCAGCAACGGCTTCCCGGTCATTGTCAGCCAGCGGGTCAGCCTGGACGACCACTACCAGCACTACCGGCCCATCGAAGCCTACGACGACCGGCAGGGCGTCTTCATCAGCAGCGACCCGTACATGGGTCCGGGCTACAGCATCCCGTACGCTGCCTTCTCGCGGATCTGGACGACGAGTAACGCGCGCTTCGTGGCGCTCTATCCGCCGGCCAAAGCCTCGCTACTCAAAGCTGTGCTCCTCTCGGCCGGTTGGAACGCCGGGCAGGCGTTCGCGCACGACATCGCGGTCACGGAGGATCGGATGCGCCACCCCAATCGGAACAACTCCGCCTGGGGTCATTCGGCGGCCCTCCATTGGAGCGGCGCCAGGAGTTATCCCTACCTGACGCTGGCCTGGGACAATCTGCAACTCGGCCGCCTCTCCGCGGCGCGGGCAAACCTCCAGCAGGCGGCCCAGCATGGCGCGTCGCCTCTGGCGGTCTCCTGGATCAGCAGCGGGTTCCCCGTGCGCTAGATAGCGATCTGACGGTCAACTTACAGACGACGAAGCCGCTCGACAGATACGTGCCGGGCGGCTTCGTCGTCCGTGAGACCGGCGCTGTCTACACGCCGTGCCCCTCCACTCGCACACGCGCGGTCTCGGTCGAAGGGGTAACAAGCGCCTCACCGGCGGCGATCAGCAGGCGACCCAGGCCGGAGCGTAGCGCATGAGGAGCACGCACATGTAGCTGTCGAACCTGCGCATCCATCCGCGCGGTCGCTCGTAGCTCGCGCAAATGCTGCTCCACGCACACGGTGCGGTAGTCGTCGTTATTCCCGTAGGCCATCATCTCGACTGCTCCTCTCCTGAGCTACCACGGGGCGCGAAGGGCGGTCGCCCCCCTTTCCCCCACATGCACAGTGTACGACAGGGTGGGTGACAACAGTGTGTCAGTCTTTCTAGTTGCCAGTTGCCAGCCGGCAGGGGATAACGGCTACAATAGAGCCGACATGTAGGCCAATAGGCCAATAAAGTGGGCTGGAGCCGTCGATGCGTCGAGGCACCCCCGCGTCCTCGTTTGCCCGGAAGGGCGGCGCGCCGTCGAGTTGAGCGAAAGGTAGGTCGGGGTGATGGGCAGATGGGTATGATAGCCAGGCAAGCCGGTTGCCTACGCCTGCTGACCTGGAACATCCAGCAGGGTGGCGGGAAGCGATGGCCGCGCATCGCCGAGTACATCCGGCGTCAGGGCGCCGATGTGGTCGTGCTGACCGAGTTCCACCCGGCCAGCGGGCACGACCTGCGGGTACGACTGGCCATGATGGGCCTGGTGTACCAGGTAGCAGCGGCGCCATCCGGCAACGACAGGACGATCCTCGTCGCCTCCACCACGCGACTCGAACGGGTCGAGGGGAGCCTGCCCCTGCAAGATCTCCTGCCCGAGACGTGCGCGCGCTTGCAACGACGCTGGCTCAACCTACGCTTGCCTGCCTGGTCGCTACCTGACACGCCATCCAACGGGCACGCGACCGTCCCGCTCTCCCTCGGCGGGGTACACGCCCCGGCCGCCGATGGCCCCATCCCAATAGCCGAGAAACCGCGGCTGCAACGCGAGACGGATTGCTTCTGGACAGCGTTGCGGCCGCTGCTCCAACGCCGCCTCGACACGCCCTATGTGTTGATCGGCGACCTCAATACAGGCCTGGCCCTGGATCAACACATCGCCGGGATCTCCGACAGCGCGGCCTTCTTCGGCGCACCATACATTACCGCGTTGCGGGACGAGGGCTGGCTCGACGCCTGGCGTCACCTGCATGGTGAGCGACAGGAATACACCTGGCGCCACGGCCGTAGCGGCGGCTGGCGACTTGACGGGGCCTGGCTCTCGCCCGCGCTCCACGACACGTTGATCGCGGCGCGACACCGCCACGCCGCGCGCCGTCCCTACCTGGCGCCGGATCGCGGGATTATAAGGACGCAGCGCCTGTCCGACCACTCGGCCCTCGTCGTCGATATTCAAGCTGCCTGCCTCGACGACGTGGCGGTTCCCTTCCCCACCACACTATTCTGATGCATCATGTCGGCCCTCCTTATCTCTAACGTCCGGCGAGTTGGACAAAGGCTGACAGCAGGTGTCAGCCTCGTCGTGGTATGCTCGTCGTATGCAGAAAACAGAGCGCCTGATGGCGATTACGCTGCTGTTGCAGGCGCGCGGCCGCATGACGGCCGAGCGCCTCGCCGAGATCACGGACGTTTCCACGCGCACCATCTACCGCGACATGGACGCGCTCTCGCTGGCCCACGTGCCCGTCACCATGGAGTACGGGCCGGGAGGCGGCTACTACCTGCCCGAGGGCTACCGGCTGGACCCCGCCATCTTCACCAGCGAAGAAGCCGTCGCACTGATGTTGGGCAGTTCCGTGGCCGGCGACTACCGCCTCTTCGAGAGCAACGACGGACTGCGCCGCGCCCTCTTCAAGCTCGAGGCCGCTCTGCCCGAGGAATATCGCGCCGACGTGCGCGCGGCGCGCGAACGCATCGTGTTCGACACCACGGCCTGGCACGCCCAGCCGACCACGACGCCGCACCTGGAGAGACTGCGCGCGGCCGTGTGGAACGCGCGGCGGCTCGACCTGCTCTATCCGCGCTCAGACGGGCAGGGCACGGCATGGCGGCGCGTGGAGCCCTATGGGCTGGCCTGCAAGGCCGGGACCTGGTACCTGGTGGGCTACTGCCACATGCGCCGGGACTTCCGCACCTTCCGCGTCTCGCGCATCGCCGACCTCGCGGTGCGCGATGAGGCGGTGAGGCCGCGCCCCGATTTCGACCTGCACGCCTACTGGGCCGAGTCGCGGCAGCGCTTCGAGCAGCAAACCAAGCCCCTGGCGCTGACCCTGCGCCTTGGCGCCGGCGCGAGGTCGCGCGCCTGGGACGGCTACACTATCTGTGAGGAAGCGGACGGGTCGGCCGTGGTGCGCGTGAACACCGAGTCGGTCGAGTCCGCCGTCTCCTACGCCCTTTCCCTCGGCGCCAGGGTCATCGTGCTCGACCCGCCCGCGGTTCGCGACGCCGTGGCCACGGCCATCCGCGAGATGGCGGCGCTCTACACGGAGTTGCCAGTTGTCAGTAGCCAGTTGCCAGAACTCGTGGGCAGCGCCTGACCATTGGTCGTCTCCGTCCGACCGTCTTCATCGCTATCCGCACCGCAAAAGCTCTGCCTCGGCATCCACACCTACTCTGTCCACGGCACAGGACGCATGCATCCATGGCCATGCAGGTCGTGACGCAGATGGTCCGCGTCGTCCTCGACCACAGACACCCTGTTGCTATCGGCGTCGAAGCTCATGCTGGGGTACGACCGAGCAACTCGCTCCAATCATCGGCGGCATCCGTCTCGAATGCGCGCAACGACGCCGAGAGGAACGCGTCGAACGGCGCGTGATCGTCGTCCATTTCCCATATCTCCACCATTGCTAAGCATCAGGCAGGGCGCCTCGATGCCGTTCAATAGGTCCACCCACTTCTGGTATATGGCCTGAAGGGTAGCGGGGAAGACGTCGGCGAACCGCGCGCCCCTCTCCAGAGATCGCAGCCGCGCCTTGTCACTGGGCGTGATCAGCATCGGACACACCGCTCGCTCACCCTCGGTTGTTTCGACAGGGTACATGCGGATGTCGTCGACCGTGAAGACGCTGCACCACAGGACGGGAAGGATGGATCTTGCCTCCACGACGATGTCGGTGCGAGGGTCACGCTGATTGAGGTCTGGATCGTCATGATAACCAAGCAGCAGAACAGCGCTGTTCGCCATGCCGTTGCCCTCCTCGCGTCATATCGTTGGGGAAACGGATCGCCTCATGATCGGCGTTGAAGGGTTGTATCCGGGGCGTCGGCAAAGAAGGCGGCCACGGGGGTGCGAATCGGCAGCGTCGGCGAGATAAGCTCCGCGTCCGGGTCGAAGAGATGGTTCTGAGCGTAGTCGCCCGCCGTTTGGTCCGGCTGGGCATGGACAAGCGCATCTCGGCGCGCGGGGCGGACGATCCAGTACTCCGGCACGCCCGTACGCGCATAGGCCCGCCGCTTGACGTCGGTATCGGTCGTGGAGTTGCTGGGAGAAAGAATTTCAACCAAGAGCGCCGGGACGCCCTTGATGATCGCGTTATGGACAATGCTCAGGCTGTCGCGGCGAATCACAATGAGGTCTGGCTGCACCGGGTCGCAGCGGCCACCATCAGTCTTGGCTACAGTATACCCCCCGGCGGTGACGCCCATGTCCGCGCCAACGGCGAGGATGAGACCGCACTACCCTGTTGTCGATGGGGCGGAGCCGGCGTGCTCCTCGACCCGCAGGCCCTCGGCCTCGCCCAGACGCCGGCCGATGCGGCGTACCAGCACCGGGCTGGCCAGCACGATCACCCCTCCGACCAGCAGCCAACCGAGCGTCACGTAGGGGAAGACGTTGTAGGGCGCGGGCGGGACCGGGTAGATGCTGCTGTAGAGCGTGTAGCCCAACGCCAGCACGGCCACGATCGGCACGACGTACTGCCACGTCCATAAGCGGCGCGCGCGGAAGTAACGGATCGTGCCCACGCAGGTCAGCGCATATGCCACCAGCAGCGACAGCGTGCCCATCGTGCCGAGGTAGCCGATCAGCGTCGCGCCGTTCACGCTCGGGTCGCGCGCCCAGACGCTGATCGTGGCGAGGCTGGCGCCCATGACCACGGCCAGCGCCAGGACGGGCGCGCCGGTCCTCGGGCTGACCGTGCCCAGGCGCGGGGCGCCAAAGCCGTCGCGCCCCATGGCATAGAGCACGCGCGCGGCGGCGTTGGCCGCGCCCAATGCGCCGGCCAGCGCACTGATCGTCGCGGCGGCGTCGAGGACGGAGGCCATGGCGGCGCCGACGTAGCGCCGGCTCAGGCTGTCCAGCGGCGCGGACGACGAGGCGTAGGCCGCGATGCCGGCGGGGTTCAGCCCGTACCCGACCGTCTGCCCGTAGACCACCACGATGTAGAGCACGCCGGTCAGGACCACGGCGGCGGTGAGCGCCAGGGGCACGGTTCGCCGCGGATTGCGCGTCTCCTCGCCGAGCGTCGCCGCCCCCTCGAAGCCGGCAAAGGCCAGGAAACCGAAGACCGCCGCCTGCGCGAGGTCGCCCGGCGCGTGGCCGTCCGGCGTAAGCGGGGCGAGTCGCAGGCCGCCCGCGCGGCCGACCGCGACCAGGATGGCGACCGTGAGCGCGAGGATCAGCAGCACCGAGACGCCTTCCAGGACAAGGGCGACGCGCGTGGACAGGGTGATGGCGTTGTAGGCGAGGACCCAGACCAGCAGGCCGGCCGCCAGCGCCACGGGGAGCCAGCCGACGCTAACGCCCAGGTTGCCGAGCAGGGTCTGCAGGAAGGAGCCGGCCTCGGCAACCGACCCGGCGGCGAAGGCGAAGTAGGTGCCCAGCAGCGCCCAGCCGGAGAAGAAGCCGGCGCGCGGCCCCAGGGTGACGCCGTTAAATCCGTAGACCGAGCCGCTGTGGGCGAACACGCGAGTGAGCGAGACGAACGCGTACGCCACGAGGCCGATGGCGGCCATCGCCGCTAGAAAGGCGAAGGGCGCGGAACCGCCTGCTTTCCCGGCGGCGAAGACGCCGTTGAGCGCCAGCGCCGCCGTTGGCGCCATCACCGCGACCGAGAGGGCGATCGTCTCCCGAAACGACAGTCCGCCGCGCCGCAGTCGGGTCTTGTCGGTCATCACACGTCCTCGCCTCACGACTCGCCGCGGACGAGGGCGCGGGCGATCGTGTTGTGGCGCTCGATCAGCGGCGGCAGGTCGATGTCCAGGAGCTGGCCGTCCCGCACGCGCACGCGGCCGTTGACGATGCTCACGTCGACGTCCCGCGGCTGGCACATCAGCAGCGCCCCCAACGGGTCGTGGACCGCCCCGCCGGCCAGCCCTACCGTGTCCAGACGGTAGCCGATGAGGTCCGCCGCCATGCCGGGCGCCAGGTAGCCGATGTCGTCGCGCCCCAGGGTCTCCGCGCCACCCCGCGTGGCAAGGCGTACCGCTTCGCGGACGGTCAGGGCGGCAGGGTTGCCGGTGACGCGCTGCAGCAGCAGGGCCTGCCGCGCCTCCGCCAGCAGGTGCGAGCCGTCGTTGGAGGCCGAGCCGTCGACGCCCAGCCCCACGCGCACCCCCGCGCGCAGCATGGCGGGGATGGGCGCGATGCCCGAGGCCAGGCGCATGTTCGAGGTCGGGCAGTGCGCCACACCGGTCCGCGTGGCGCCGAGCCGCGCGACCTCGTCGGGCGCGGGGTGGACGGCGTGGGCGTGCCAGACGTCCGCGCCGACCCAGCCCAGGTCCTCGGCCAGTTCGACCGGACTGCGCCCGAAGGCGCGGCGGCAGTAGGCGTCCTCGTCGCGCGTCTCGGCCAGGTGCGTGTGCAGGGTCACGCCGTAGGAGCGCGCCAACTCCGCGCTCTGGCGCATCAGGTCGGGCGAGACCGAGAACGGCGAGCACGGCGCCAGCGCCACGCGCAGCATGCTGTAGCGGCCGGCGTCGTGGTACTCTTCGATCAACCGCCGCGAGTCGCGCAGGATAGCGTCTTCGTCCTCGACCACGCGGTCCGGCGGCAGCCCGCCCCTGGACTCGCCGACCGACATGGAGCCGCGCGCGGCGTGGAAGCGCAGCCCCATCTCCCCCGCTGCCCGAATCTGGTCGTCGAGACGCGACCCGTTGGGCCAGATGTAGTGGTGGTCGCTCGACGTGGTGCAGCCGGAGAGCAGCAACTCGGCCATGGCCAGCTTGGTACTGACGTACACGGCTTCCGGCGTCAGATTGGCCCAGATGGGATAGAGCACGCGCAGCCACTCGAACAGGGTGGCGTCCTGCGCGGCGGGGATGGCGCGGGTCAGCGTCTGGTAGAAGTGGTGGTGGGTGTTGACCAGGCCGGGCAGCAGGATGGTATCGCGCGCGTCGATCACCTGATCGGCCGTGGCGGGGAGCGACGCGGTCGGGCCGACGGCGCGGATCACGTTGTCCTCGATCAGCACCGCGCCGTCCTCGTAGCGCGCGTCGGCGTCGTCCACCGTCACGACCAGGCGCGCGTTCTTAAGCAGCAGAGTGGCCACTATTGCCGCGACTCCTCTATCGCGTCCAGCATGTCTACCGAGTCCGTCTCGTCCGTTCCCTCCGCCGAGTCCGGCCCCTCCAGTCCCTCTGCCGAGTCCGGCCCGTCCACCGCCTCGAAGACGATGTCCTGTGCGCCCTCCCAGAGCACGGTGCGCCCGAGCGCGCGTAGGTATTCGCGGCCCTCGACCACGGTCAGGAAGTGGTTGCCGGCGAGCTGGCCCATCTTACTGGCGAACATCGCGCCGCCGTAGGGGAACAAAATCTCCGTCTCGCTGTATCCTCCGGGGTACAACAGAATGTCGCCGGGCGCGGGGTGGCTGGTATGGTTCTCGAAGGGCACGCCCACCTGGAAGTCGCCCAGCGGGATCCAGGCCGCCTCGCCGCTCCAGCGCGCCTGGATGATCTGGTTGCGGAAGGGCAGCAGCTTCTGGAATGCCGCGCACGTCCGCGGCGCCGCGTCCTGCTCCATGCGCGCCACAAACCGATAGGGTCCCACCGTGATTCGTAGCATGCTCACCAGTCACCCTCCCATACTCTCCACGTTCTCGTCGATGGCTTCGACAGCCACCCTATAGTTGTGGAGACTGTCCCCAACCGCCGACAACATGGTCCGGTCATATCAACCGTCCGTCGTGGATTGTACCGTGTTCCGCGTGCATAGGGCTGTGGCCATGGTAGACAAGGGGTGCGCCCCACGCCTCCAGGCCGAGTATCTACAAACCCTCCACGGATACTCCACGGATACAGGAACGCCCGTTGGTCTCAGAGACCAACGGGCGTTGCGGATGCCAGGAACAGGACGACGGGACAGGCCGGTCGAGCAGGCGATGCTCGTGCGACGCGAACCGCCGGCTAGCTGAGGGACAAGAAAGCGCCTCTTACTTGAGGATGCGGATGCGGAAGGTCTCCCGGAAGTTGTGCGCGACGCGGTCGAACACGCCCAGGGCGGTAATCCGCGCGCCGACCGTGATCGCGGCGGTCGAG
>JAABUX010005119.1_pt1 | contig 16232 bp, 11 predicted proteins | sample 5561851 | NCBI WGS metagenome assembly JAABUX01 (sample SAMN10711883, study PRJNA513361) | rock metagenome | isolation source: Antarctica rocks | place: Antarctica: Victoria Land, Richard Nunatak red sandstone | collected 2016-01-03 | reverse complement strand
GAAGAATTATAATTATTATAATTATAAATTATAGGGGTTATATAGTAATATAAAATTAGTCTATTTTTATAGTAAGACTAATTCTTAAGAAATCTAAGAATTATTCTACGGGGGATCTAATAAACCCCTTAAGAAGACTAGTAAGCCTAGTACGTTATTTCCCCTTACGGGTTAATATAAGGACGTAATATATACTAAGCGCATGCGTCGTATAGCCTATTAAGTAGGTTATAATACCCTTACTACTATCTAGATTACTTATATACTAGCTATTTATACTATAATTAAGAAGATTATAGTAGTTAAGGATATATAAGTAAAATTAAAGTTATTATATAAGATAGAGTCTTATATAATAAAAAGAGTAGTCTTCTTTACCTTAATAGCCCTCTAATCTAATTAGTTTAAAGACCTTTACGCCTATCTTACTAAGTTTAGTAAGTATAAGAACTAGCTAGAGTAAATAGGGACTCCCTTATATTAAGATTTTCTAGCCTCTATCTTTAAGAAAGGTCTACTAGAGTATATAAAATAAATAGTTTATACTCTTACTAAGATCTATTATTTTAAGAAGGAAGATATTAACTTTAAATATATTACTATATTACTTACTAATAGAGATCTAGCTAATTTATATTTATATTTATATTTTATACTCTACTATCTAGCTACTTAGAGCTAATAAGGGCGGTCTATATCTAACTTACTAGAGGAAACCGTAGTCTATAGAAGAAAACCTTATCCCCTACTCTACTTACTATTATACTTCTAGATCTCTAGATATTATATACTACCCTTTCCCGTATTCTTTATACTATCTTATTCTCTTCTTTTACTAGGGTTACCTACTCCTTTACCCTCTAGTTAAAGCCTCTCCGCTCTTACGCTACGCTAAAGAGTTATTCCCTCGCTAGCGTAAACTAGCTAAGTATACCTTACTAGATTACCTACTTAGTTACTACCTTTAACCCTTTTAAGGTTAATACTATCTAGTAGAAGTCACCTAACCCCGCCTTTTAAAGTATCCGCCTCCTCCCCTCTATATAATCGGGGTAGAATATAAGTATATACTTAGCGTCCTAATACCTCTATCTATATCCGCAGCTAGTACTATTAACCCTAGGTACCCTCCTCTTATATAGGAAGGCGCGTAGAGACCTAGCTAATAAGGTTAAGGATACTAAGGCTTTTATTAGTAATTTTAGTAAATAACTAAAAGTAGGCTAATATTAAAGTAATAGATATTAAGGTAGTAATAGTAAGAAGTATACCTTTTATAATAATAATTATAATATTAATACCTATTTTTATATTTATCTAGATCTTATACTAGCGGGATTTACCTCTAAAATAAAGAAAGAGCTAGAAGTATAAAATAATTATTAGTAAAATAGGAAAGGTCCTAATTATTAATAGAGTAAGTAAAATCTTCTAGATAAATAAAAATAAGATAAATCTTATACTACTTACTTTAAGTATAACTTATAATAAAATAAGTCCTATAAGATTATTATTAACTTAGGGGACTAGGAGTATACCTTCTAGGACTACTTTAAGTTTACTAACTATTTACTAGTCTAGAATTATATAGTATTAAGACCTACTAGGGGTAGACTAATAAAAGTTAAGGGTATTAGGATAATATTAATCCTAGTAATTATTAATAATAGAGTTAATAATTTTTTATTAATTAATATTTACTATATCCCTAATATAGAGTTTAATCTCTTATTAACTACCTAGCTAGACCTATAAGGCTATAAGTATATTAGTAGTAATAAAAAAGAGATATTTTATAATAAATAAGGGTAGGAGGTATTATAAGCCTTCCTATATAATAGGATATACTAGCTAGAAATAATATAAATATAATAAATAAGAGCCTTTCACCTTAAATTATTTATACTAGCTAAGAATAACGCGTTATAGACTTAATAGTATAAGTAATATAGTTATATTAGTATAAAAGCTACTAAAGTAATAGTACGTGCTATTAATATTAATTATAAGGCTACTAATTAACTATAAAAATATAAGTCTTAAGAATTATATAAAAGTTATATATTAGGGAAAATTACTTAAATACCCTTATAAATACTTATATATAGAGTTACTATCCCTAGCTAATACTAGTATATTAACCTAGTATTAGCTAATTATATAACTACCCTTAGGGGATATACTAATGTAATAGTCTCTATATATAAGGTATTAGGATTTTCTCTTATAGACTATATATCTAGTAGGGGAGAATTACTAATAGAACTCGCCTTTAGAATAAAATACTAGAAGAATTAGGGGTATTAACTAGCCTTTATCTAGAGTAATAATAAACTCGCCTAGGGCTATAAATATTAATAGATTAATAAGGAGAATAGAATATAATTAACTACGTTAGTATTATATAACTTATATTAGAATAGGATTACTAAGAGAAAGAACTAGATACTATTTAATAAAGTTAGAATAGTCCTTATTAATACTAGACTACCTTAGGAGTTCTAGGATAAGGCTATCTACTATATTAATTATATTAAGAACCTTATACCTAGTAAAGATAGGAAGTCCCTCTTTAAGAAATAGTATAGCTTTAACCCCCTATTAATATACTTAAAACCTTTTAGATATTACAGTTAAACTAGGTTATAACGATATGTAATTTCTATTAGGGGATATTATTACGAAGGAGATATCGTAATACCTAGTATTACAGAGTACTTCTATACGCTAAGTAACTAGTAGCGCTAACCTGAAGGGGCTTAGCTATTAGCTTACCGGCAAGCGAAATAGTAGCTCTTAGCCCTTAAAGGCTAGGCTTACTACAGAATATCTACGTACTTTATAACATCTTATAATAATATATACTAAAGATATCTAGGAAGCTAATAATAATCGTTATATCGCGGATATTATTGTTTCTTACTAAAAATAATTAAATACACGAGAAAATATTATTAGTAAGCGGATATTATTATACCTAATATTATTATAGACTAGTTTAAATATAGTACTATTTATTTAATATATTACTAAATAAGAAGAAACTAGATAATAAGGCTATTAAATACTACTTTCTTAGCTATAATAATAAGAGTATCTACTACGTATAAGATATTATGGGATAATATCTTATTAGGTTAATATATATTATATTTAATAAAAAGGCTATTATACTATTAATAGAAGATAATAAGCTTCTAATAGATAGAGAAGATAGTAATAACTATATTATAGACCTTCTAAGCTACTTCTAGTTAGACTAATTAAATTATAATAGTAAGGTCTTAGAGGGAGTACCTCCTCCTAATTAATAGGGTATTAAGGGAGTATTAGATAGTATTAAAAATACTAAAAATACTAATAATACTAGTAACTCTAGTAATAGATTAGTAATAACTCTTCCTAATAGCTAATTAATATTAGGCCTAACTAATAATATAAGTAGGCCGACTAGTTTAAATAGACGTAATTAGGATAATCTACCTAAGTTAAATTAATATAAGTTAGATAATTAGACTATAAGAATTAGCTAAGTAGAGTTAGAAATATTAACTAATTAAAATTAGAATAGTTATAATAGTTAGATATACTAGATTACTACTAGAATATTATTAGCTATTATTAATAAGATATTAGCTAGGAATAGTAAATCCTAAAAAATTATTCTTAATTTATTATATTATTCTAGTTATAATAAATTATAAATTAATTATAACTAGATTAATAAGTAAGGCCTAAAGTCTTCTAATAACCCTAATAGATTTAAGGCTATACTTACCCGCGTTATTACTATTAGTAAAGAGCGTCCCTATCTAATATTAATAGATAAGGCCCTTTAAGGGCCTAATAATAAAAAATAGCTCGCTACTACTAAAAAAGAATTAGCTAATTATATTAAGTAAGAGATATAGAAAATACTATATAAGCTACCCTAAAAGGTATATATCTTACTAGGAAGATAGGTCCTATCTTATAAATATAGGTTAATAGGTAAAATAAGTAGGTATAAGACCTAGTAGGTAGTTAAGGGCTTTTACTAAATTAAGGGGATTAATTTTAATAAGACCTTCTTATTAACCTTAAAGGTATTATTATAATATCTTCTTCTTACCCTAATTATTAAGTATAGGCTAGTTATTAAGTATTTTAATATTATTACGGCGTTCCTAGAATTACTTATTTAAGAAGAAATCTAGGTAGAGTAATTATATTACTTTATTAATAGCTAATAAGGATACGCCTATTAACTAAATAAGACTTTATATAACCTTAAGTAAGTATCTTATAAATAATATAAGACCCTTTATAAGGTACTTAAGTTATTAAGATTTAATTACTTTAAGTATAATTATTATATATTTATTAATCCTATAATAAAAGTTATTATTATAGCGTATATAAATAACTTATTATTTATAGTATATAATTAGGACCTAATTACCTATATAAAAAATAAACTTAATAAGAGGTTTAACTTTAAGTATATAAGAGATTTAAAAGACTATCTAGGTATAAATATTATTAGAAATCTAGATAAATAGTCTATTTAAGTTAATTAGATAAAATATATTATATAATTATTAAGATAACTTAATATAAAGAACTATTTACTAGTAAAGTTACTTATAGAATAGGTATATATTACTATTACCCCTAATAGTTATATAGCTCCCTTATTTAATAGGGAGGCTTATTAATCCCTTATAAGAGTACTTAATTAATTAAGTATTATAACTAGGCCTAATATTACTTATATTATTAGTACCCTAAGTTATTCTCTTTATAACCCTTCTCTATAATATATAAATACGGCGAAAAGGGTATTATATTACCTAGCTAGAATAATTAATAATAGCTTAATCTACTTACTAGGTAAAAATAATAGCCTAGTAGGTTTTACTAATATATCTTATTATAATAATTATAAGATATCTTACTCTACTAGAGTATATATTTATAAACTATTTAATAGCCCTATTACCTAGTAATTTAAATTATAAAAGCTAGTAGTAATATCTATATATAAGTCTAAATATATTACTATAATAGAGGTATATAAAGAAGCTCTATATCTAAGCCTTATACTTAAAGAGCTAGGGTATAATAAGGGAGTAATACTAGTACTTCTAAGTATTAATAACTAAGTAGCTATAAAATTAGCTACTAACCTAATTAATTATACTATTATAAAATATATTTAAATAAGATACTATTTAATTTATTAACTAGTTTTTAAAATTAAAGAAATCTATCTTAAATAGGTTAATATTAAAGCTTAATATATAAACCCCCTTATAAAGCCTATTAGTCCTATTAACTTTAACCTAGCTAGATAATAATTAGGACTAGCTCTAAGTAAAGTATAAGAGTATTTAGATATAATAACTAATAATAGGGACCCTACCTTATTATTATTAATCTAAGAGAGAGTATTAGAATTTAGGCTAGGTTAACCTTAGTAGTTACTAATTAGGACTATTTAGGGGGCCTTAGCGGACTAATAGAGATTTCTTATAATAGTTATTCTATTCTATATAGCTATATCTATCCATTAGTTAGTATAATACTATTATACTATACCTAAATCACGTGTAGATGACTTATTAATCATTATATCATTCAACACTATGTATACCAGAGGCTCGAAGGCCTTCTATTGCTATCCCCGTACACAGCGCAAACCTCCCACCTTCCCCTTCCCACCACACCACACCGCAGAGACCATCGATCGTCGACCCGGACGTACTCCTCACGCCCTGCACCTCAAGAAGTGGGTCTTGGAGCGCCAGCCAGCCAATAGAGTCCCGTCATCGTCCATTCTATGCAGCTGGATCACCACTGCGCCCCTCGTAGATACCAACGTAGCACAGAGAACGTCAACTGTAGCCAAGGGGACTTGCGAGCTAAGCTCGCTATAGCATGTGGCACCGATTTCGACCTAAACACATGATGTTTTGTTTCGAGATCTCGCTTTCGTGCGAGCTTGCTTCGGCCGGAACTTTTATTGGACTTCTGGTCCCTTGCTCGCGAGCTTCTTTATCCGGGAGACTACGCGAGACTTCGCCGTCCATCAGCGTCATTTGGTTAGACATGGTGGGTCGGTACTTGTCAGCCTCCAGCATGTGACGAGAGCTGGCTTTACATCTCTTTCGAGCATCCACTTTAGGCTTGTCCTTTACGGCCCCCGTGGGATGTTAGCTGTACGAGCTGGGGGCTACGAACGCTCTATACTTCGGTATAGAGTAGCCAAATCATCCTCCTCCCTCCCGATCCGATTAATCCAGCATACCGGTCATTAACGTTAGGTCCTACCTAGGTGTTGGCTTCTAGGGGACCTTTCACAACAATAATACCTCGCGGGTCTATTCCAGTCATCCAGCTACCTCGCACTCGATATACTCCCCTGAGGCTAGGAGTCACTATAGGTCAGGCGGGCAACTCCATAACGAGAACACCAGTCGATTACCGGTATCCCTTTATTTCGAACGCACTAAGCTTATGGTTAGCTATAAGATTAAAGAGTTATTAACGTAGCGCTGAGTTCTAATAGCTAGGGGAGCTGTAACTACGGTGGAATAGTTACGGTAACCTCCGCTACAGTCGTTACCCTTAGGCCGAAATATTTATGAGCAGGAGCGAGGAGAGGGTATATGGGGTTAGTACTCTCAAGGGTGGTTCCTTAGTGAAAGAGGCTACGGCCATGGAATATTCTTAGGGCGGTTCTATTAGTAGGATATGTCAGGTCTACGGACTGTAGCCTCGGTGGCATGTATATCAAATGGAACAGGCTCCCCTACCTCCTCTCGTTAAACAATAAAAACAACTTCAAATCCTACGATCCACAACTTGATGCTTGAGAGTATCCAGTTGCGAACCGTGTTGTTAAATGTACGCTGTATCCCTTACTGTTGCTTTCCGTTATTCACTCAGCAAAGAAACGACAGCCGTAGCACGCCATCTAGAGCCATTGCAGCGCCCTGACATGGGCACCTCATGGGAGACTATCATTTTCATGCTTTTACCCGATATGCCGGAATCCTATACCGCAATAAGCGACTCATCAGATAGCGACGCAAGTCCTCCGACCCGCCGTGACCGTCGACGTGACGAAAGCCCAGAGGCACCCCGAACCGCAAGGAGCAGAAAGACTGCTGACCGCTATGTGGCCTTTCAAGGCACTAGTGTTTAACGGCAAGCGACGATCCATCCAATCTTTCGTGAGCGTCTTGGATCCGGCAGAGCAGGCAATATTGGTATTCTAGATGATTGGATTGCAAGGCATCAAAGCCTGTCAATATCAGGTTTTGATCAGAGGCAGCGCTTCGCACAGCTTGAATCGTCTTGATCGAAAGTGACAGCTCGGGTTCTCGGTAGATCCTGCCTTGCCAAAGACTCCTAGCATTTGTGGTAATACTACGACATGCGCCTGCTCCTCAACCTTCGAAGCAATCACAATCGCCTTCTTACCTTCATTTGTGAATTCTCTAATTCTTGGTCGCCCTTTGTAGGTATTCCTCTCGCTCGTTTCATATCCTCTCCCTCTACGACTAATTTCAAGATTTGGAAAAGCAGTCTCGTGCAGCTTTTACTATTGAGCCCGTGTACAATGTCCTCTAGAACGCGCGCGAATATTAGCCTATAGCAACAGTTCACGTTGAAGGATGTCTCGTCGACAAACAAGTTTTGGGAGAAAGACAGAGAGATATTAAAACGCCATCAGCAAGAATATTGCGTTTTAAGCTTTTTTCCAAGGCTTGAATCGATGTTTGAAGATGAAGCGAATACTAAGTTCCTCATGCTATCCGGAACTTCGTATGACACTGGCATTATGAAAGACACCTGGTAATCCTAGTGATGGTGTCTTCAGATGATATGCCCAGCCAATGAGCGACCTTTGCCTAAAGATATCTGAAGGAGACTTGCTGCGACAAGAAACTTCCGTGGGTCTTTGACCCAAGTTCTGCTTGATTCGCTAGCCGCACATCGTCGTACCTCATAGCCAGGGTCCTTAAAAGATAAAGCTGTGATTGACCTACAAGTCGCGACCAAAAGGCCGACTGCTAGAGCCCGAGCTTCACTTACATTGCTATGAGCTCAACGGTCGTACCCTTTCTTGATTGACTTGTCATGAGGTTCAGCTTCATGCAGCTGTGCCTCGCGAAGCCTTGCCTCGAACTAGTGGCCCCAAGAATGAGATGCGGACGCCTTCCATATCCCATCCCAGCCTCGCGGTAGTGGGCTTAGTACTCTGCACGATCGAGGGCCTGAATTTTAAGTCTGGGAGGAATTTGGACAATCTCAACCATACTAATGCCTTGTCAGTCTCGTCTTCTGAAGCAGTGCATGAACCTCGTGTAGCAAAATAGGACTGGATTCCGAACGCGACCTCTGATTTAGGTGATAGAGCCTTGTCTGTTCCGCTCAGGAGACTCTATTCGTGTGAGTTGAGCCCAATCGGATCACACTGATAAGCTCGCATGCCTCTCTCGCTGTCACGAGGATTTCCAGTGTACTTGACCCGCATGTTCCAGAGCCTCGACAAGCCTATGCGATACGACAATTCATAATCTTGACGAATAAAAAAGGTCCAGCCGTGATGCGTGCGGGGTCGCCCTGCATATTCATGTAAACAGAGCTAAATCACAGCAGATCGCTACGATAACGTTATCCCGCTGAAGGGTGTGGGGACCCTGATATCTGTAATAAAAGTGGTCTTGACCCCACCTTCTCTCCTCCGATTCCCCGCCACCCTAGAAGTTCACAGGATTCCAAAACCAGCCACAAGTGAGAAGCCAATGCCACTAATGAATCATTATTGGCATCGCTGACTCTAAACAGACATGGCTACGCAAAGCAGCGACGATCAGACCGCGGGTCACCTTGACGAGACGAACATTCATCACGAAGTCATCGCCCGTAAGCACGCACAGAAAGCCAAAAAGAAGAAGGAGCAGCCATGGACTGCTTGGGTTCCCGCTGAAAGCGGAGTCATCGACCCTGAGGCAAGATTTGAGAAGCCATGGTACGGCGCCGAGAACGACTCTGATAGAGGCGAGGGCGGTTAACCGCCTCGACATTAAAGTCTCGACGGGCCAAGGTGCGTCGTTGCAAAAGACCTTGCAACCCTATCTAATATTGTCAGTGAGGCGAGTATGGACCTTAGCAATGTTATTGTGGCGTGTAGTACAGATTGGTTGTCCGCAGTCTCTCATAACGTGATTTCATGAGTTTAAAGGCAGAGTTGAAAGGGCGTCTAGGGCGCTGAACCGTCACTCACTACAAGATCAAATGTCCGTCTTCAATTGTAATGGGATGATTCATTACGAAATCACTTGCTCTATTCCAGTAGACCTTGCCGTGATATTCTCCAAGTCGCTTGCACAAGTCACCATTGCTCTTTTGACCAGATAGTGAAGAACACTTGCAGATCAATAGAACACGATGCAACGCAATTCAATGCTCTCTGCGGAATTTGGAGGGTCTGGCCCCTGGGTCCTTGAAAGATGTATGCGCACAGCCTGGCGCATGTAAGTAGCAGTCCTACAAGTAGACCGAACGACAGCATCATACCAAACCTGAAGTCCGCTCGCGAGTCGAAAATCTTAAGCATGACGACTTCATCCACGTCCTGATTCTTCATGTAGTACCACTTGTGTGATTCTGCATGTTTGAGAAGAAATTTCTCACCATGGTAGTGGGGGAAAATGTAATCTGCCTCGACCAGATCATCTGGATTGAGCGTTCGAGCGTCACAGACGCAAAGAGCGTCGTCTTGGACAGCTTCACGGATGGGTCGCCAGATACTACGCAAAATGAGTGTCTAAACGAAAGGCAATTGACGGTAGACTTACTTGATGATTTGGAAACGCCGTTGCTTGACTTCGTCAGCAATTCTTGGGCAATGCAGTTTGACACGCTTCATGGCGGAATTATATGTTTGGTCTAGATGGCCTCAGCAGAGCACCCTTGGCAGGACCGAGGTCCGTACCGATGTGCACAATTGAACTTGGGGGCCTGATAGACTTGTCTCCACCTTCTACAATTTCATCACCAAATCCTTTGGCCTTTCGCACCTGTAAAGTAGATCAGCTTGAAAAAGTCAAACATCTTCATTTGCTCGTACTGTGTAATCAAATACATATATGCTTTCAGCACCTAGCTCTGCCTTGAGTAAATCTGACGACTCCTGAAGATATTGCTCCTCGATTGATTCTTTGAGGTCAAAGTCGCACGATGACCTATGCTTTATGAATTCAAACCCGGCAGTATCCAAGCTCATCTCTGTTTCGCATCGTCTCAGGTCCGTGATAACTATGCCATTGTAAGGGCAAGTTTGAATGTTCGTTCTTGGTTGACTAGGCGGTGGTGGAACAAGAAGTCCGTATGGCTTGACATGGTCATAGATGGGAAGGGGTGCGAGGTAATGGAGCTGAGCTTCTAGGGCAGATGATGGCATGATATTGCGAAAGTGAGACCACTTGCTTGGACTTCGAAAGATGTTCGTGGTCGAAATTGGAACTCGCGAAAGTGAAAGCACTTGCTTGGACTTTGAAAGATGTTTGTGGTCGAAATTGGAGCTCGAGCAAATGTTCCATGTCAGATGAGGGGTGTTCATTTTATGCCGAGGGTCTACCTGCAAGAACAATTCCAGAGCTTCGAGCTACAAGCGGCCGCTTACACCTTGGCTGCAAGTCGAGGCGCAGCAATGCATTTGGTTTATTGAAGGGAATAGAGACGTAATTTTTAGAGAGATCATAAGCATGACGCAAGTAGACCATGGGCCACCATGGCCATCAAGTGTAGCACTCACTAGTCCTGTCGCAGAGCTAGGAGTCATGATTCCGATTGCCGCAATTTCTTCTTGGCCGCTATTGTATGACGAAGCTCGATGTTGGAGTCTACCATCAAAGCGACTTTATCTCGTGTCTTGCTGGCTTGTTCGTATGCATAGGCGACTTGAAGGAGTCGCGCTTCGTGCCACTTTCGAGCAGTGAACAGAAGACCGTAGCTGGCTCAATCACGTCAGCCGTACGACAATGGAGACCTATACCATAGAATACTCACGGAACATTTGGGCCGCGATCAACTAAATTGGGAGTCGCGTATTCTGCTGAGATGTCTGCAGGCCCAAAGCCGAGAGGGACGTTGATCGACGGATAGCCGGAAAGATCTGTTGGGTTGTCGGAGTCTGTGGGAAGCACGAGAACATCACAATTGTGTTCTTCCAATGCGCCCAGCACGCCACCTTCGGCCCCCATGTAGAGACGAGTCTGAAGAGCATCACTGTACTCCTTTGAGTCTACTGTGTAGGGTGAGGCTGCCATTTTCCTAAATGTATCAACACTATATTTGGGGAAGTCTTCGTTTTCGTGAGACTCGATGTAGCGAACGACATCATCTAAGCTGCGAAGGTTGTCTGGATTGTACGCGAGAGATGCCAAGTAAATCGAAGTCATATGGCTGATAATTGAGTATGAACAAAGTCGGTTTTTCTGAGTCCAGCCGTGCTCAAAAGCCGGAAAGTTGGCATCCTGCACAATTTCCGCTCCTAGCTTTTCCATCAGTAGCAACGAATCCTCGAAGTCCCGTAGAATATGAGCATCGTCTACCGATTCTCGGATAATCTTCCAAGGGACGCCAACGCGGACACCTGCGAGGCCATCTATTCTGCATGCTGATGTGTAACTCGAGTCGGAAGATGGTGGTGCTGCCTCAGTGTACCGGTCGAGGGGATCTTTCCCTGCAGAATCAACATGTAAGCACATCCATGAGCATACTGTCATCGCGCAACTGACCTGAAATCAAATCAAGCACATGGGCAGCATCAAGAACCCCCCTTGTTAGCGTCCCCACTGTGTCCTGAAATTCGTTGCAAGGTATCAGACCGGCACGGGAAGTCAGCCCTACTGTTGGCTTCAGGCCGACGACTGCACAGCGACCAGCAGGCTCAACAATACTCCCGCTGGTCTTCCAAAGCTTAGCCATCCCGTTCGACGTGTACACGAGGGCCGGCTCTTACTTCTATTCCCAGAGCAAAAGCACACATTCCAGTGGCTGTAGCAATAGCACTGCCACTGGAGCTTCCTGTGGGGTCTTGTTGGAAATGATAAGGTGCATATGACTGGCCACCTATTGGAGACCATCCGTCCGGAGTATCATGCGCTCGTAGATTAGCCCATTCGCTCAAATTTGTCTTTCCCAACAATATGGCACCGCCGTCTCGAAGTTTAGTGACAATGGTTGATTCGCGATGGGGGCGGGTATTAGCTAGAGCATAGGAACCTGCTGAATGCAGAGCAGCGAAATTAGCTACATCACGACCGCCCAAGTTTGAGAAGCTTACCAGAAGTCTTCATTTTATCCAGAGTACAGAACATGTCTTTGACCAGGAATGGCATGCCGTGAAAGGGCCTTCAGATATTAGTTATGGGCTCCTGGCATCTTGGCCTCTACTGACCCACGTATCTCGCCATTATTTCTTTCCTCGTCTGACTTGCGAGCGATATCAATTGCATCCGGGTTGATTTCGATGACTGCATGTAGCATACCATCGATTTGCGATATTCGTGCGAGGTATGTCTAGTTCCGTTAGCTCACGCCGTTTTCGCTAGAGAGCCTTTTCACCTTAACAAGATCGAGGCTACTGAACCTTCCATCATGGAGACCGTCTCGCAGGTCATCGATTGTCGCGTAACTCAAAGACCAGATGAGCTGTGTCTGTTGAGACGAATGGTCGGTTGAGCAGGTCTGGTCTACGTCAACAGCGGCCGCACGATGCTAAGCTTGACGCGCGGTCCTGGCGGCACCCAGGGGCGAAATCCTTAGTGTCAAACTTACGTCTGGCATTGCACGTCTGAGTGTTCTTGATCACTGTGAGCTTCGAAATTTGTGGAAGGAAATGAATATAAATGAGTCGGCTGAGTCGAGAGAGATGGTGGGCTCGCCTCGCGCACGCCCGGTGTTGGTTAGTGATAACCATGCATATCTGCAGCTATAGGAGCTTGCGACTCAGGGGGCCCCAATTAGAGCTTCGCATCCCTTCCACATCGCAGCCTTGGGCAGCGATCGACAATCTTCCCATGCTGTAACGTTCGAAATCGAGCTCCGCTGGGTTCTTGCCGTCTTCTTCAAGGTTTATAAGAAATAATTTCTCCTCTGGCTCTGTAAATCGTCCATATCATCTACTGCACCGCCACGTACATATATGTATAATGAGAGTTTCATCATTTTGTCTAATTCATGTTTGGAAGCCAAAAAGGCCCTTTGGGGCTCACTGTGCTGGCACCGTCGTCTTATGTTGACAATCCAGGACAATCCGATATAGAGTAGGATTGCCTCTTCCGCAAGCCAACATACTTTCTCATCATTTTCTGACATATCGAAGCATTATCGCAGTACATGGCCTGAGAGGCGATTGCATTGATTCCTGGACCGCCGGTGATTGTTGCTGGATCCGCGATCTTCTTCCGAAAAGCTGCTCCACAGCTCGAATCATGACCTACGGATACAACGCCAATGTCTTCTCTGATCTCGCTTCAGGCCGTATCGCAGACTACGCAGATGATTTGCTGGCTGAGCTTCACTCCCATCGGAATCATGATCAGGTAGTAATATTCATGTGCTGGGACATAGAACGCGTTGTCAGATGCTCATATTCCTTCCTAGGCTCGAGGACGACCACTTGTATTCATTTGCCATAGTATGGGTGGGATTGTGGTCAAAAAGGCTCTCATCAAAGCAAGTTTGAGCAGAGACATAGGACATACATATCATGCGACAAGCTCAGTTGCATTCTTCGGTACTCCACATCGGGGTTTAAGCCAGGCTTCTTATGCGTCTTTGGCAAATCGCCTCATCAGCGCTGCTCGACTTGCTTCTCGCAACGAAGCCCCTGGTGAGCTTCAAGCGTTTTCCAACTGTCTTGTCGACATAAACTCCGAATTCGTCCACGTTGCAAATAGCCTGCAGATCATTAGTTTCATAGAACAGCGGGATACTCCACCTGCTGGAAAGGTGACTTAGCTTCCGAGCGCAGCTCTGGAAGCTCGTGTTGAGAATGATCTCTAGGTTGTGCAAGACTGGTCTTCACAGATGGACCATCCAAGCGAGCGTGCACGAGTCATCATCGATGCAAACCATCAAAATATGACCAGATTCAAAAGTGCGAATGACGCCAATTATCGACGAGTCCAGCAGCACATAATCGCGCTCGTAGGCGAGGCACGTGCACCTCGCCTTGGACAATTGGCACAGGGTAAGATCACCGCAAAAAGCAGCCTTCGTGACAAGACTGATTGCTGCGTAGATGAAGACGACTCTATCTTACGGGGGGATATGGCTAGAGCACGGTTGTCTGACGAGGACAGTTCGATGCTCAAGAAAGAGGCGATCATCTGTCATTGTCTTCCTCCCTTCACCGCGCGATTTCATGGCAGAGGTAGGCTCGCCCTTGCGTGTAGAATTTAGCTAAGCTTACGATGATGGCCAGACTCTTACGTGGCTGCCATTGAAGCCTTCTTTATTGAGACCAAGAGAAGTCTTCGATCTCTGGCCCTACACGGCATGGCCGGCGTTGGTAAGACGCAACTGGCCCTTAACTTTGCCAACAGCCATCGCGACCAGTATCCGGCAATATTCTGGGTCCATGCAGACCAGGACCAGAAGATGGCGCAGGATTACGATGAGTTCGCTAAGAATCTAAGCTTGGACTCAGGAGGAACAGATGGCCAGCTACAAAACCGGGCCAAGTTCAAAAATTGGCTGACTAAGGAGCCTACCTCCTGGCTGCTGATCTTCGACAACGTCGACAACCTCGCTTCTATCAAGCCGTTCTGGCCTTCGGCGGGGCATGGCTCCATCATAGTAACGGCGAAAAACCCTGAGTTCATTACAAGTCTCGTCCAGAAATCTATCCACCTCAAGCCTTTCTCGGAGAGTGATGGGGCAAAGTTTTTGCTCTCTAGACTCTCAGACCCTTCCGCTCAAGACGAGAGCCTAGCAACTGTCATAGCCAAGAAGCTCGGAGGTTTACCTATCGCCTTGTCCCATGTTGCTGGATTCATTGAAGCGACATCCTGCACGTTTGAGGAAGTCCTCGATATGTATAGCTACCGCGCTGATGCTGAACTGGTTGACTACGATTCTAGCGAGATCACATTTGACTATGAGCAAAGCTATGATACCATGTGGAAAGTCTCGCTGGAATCACTAGGCGAGGAGGCTACACAACTACTGGAGATGCTGGCACTGCTAGACCCTGACGGCATTCCAGAGGGATTACTACGCGATCAAGGTAGAGCTATCAATGAGAAACCGAGAATTTTAAGTGAACCCGCAAAATATCGAAAAGGCGTCAGTCAGCTGCGCCGTCACTCATTGATTGAGAAGGACGTTCGCCTACACACATTGTCAATTCATAGGCTTGTACAAGAAGCGACCATCCGGGACTGGGAAATTTCAAAACTTCAGTATGTTTTCAATGCAGCATCGGAATGTGTCTCTCAGTGTTTCCCGAGACAGATCGGCGGCGCCTCTATGTCGAAAGACTGGGAGAAATGCGCAAAGTATACGCCCCACTTGCTGAGTCTTGCAAGGCATTATCAATATGCTGAACCTCCATTGGAACGATCTCTAGACTTCGCAGAAGTCCTGAGCCATTGCGCATGGTATCTTTACGAACAAGGTCAACTAGACGCGGCGTTCCACATTTTGCTTTTGGCACGAGACACCTGCAATTCGGTCCTTGAAAGGCAGCCACATCTGATAACAGCCCACGTATACAACAATCTCAGCGCGATGTACATGGTCCAAGGTAAGCGACAGGAATGCGCTGATACTAGCCTTCTTGTCTGCACAATCCGGGAGCAACTCCTTGGACCCGATCACGTTCACGTAGCTCAGGCTCTTGCGAATTATGCTACGGATCTCAATGCGCTGGACCGACTTGAAGACGCCGACGAAATCTATAAGAAGGCCATTCGCATCCATGAGCTGCCTCAAAATTCTGACACTGAGCCAGAACTGCTTGGGCAACTACTATCAAACGCAGGGCGCTGCTGGGCTCGAATGGGCCGCTATGAGGAAGCAGAAAATGCTTTGAAAAAGGCAATTGAGTTACGGCGTCAAAGTCTCGGAGTTCACAATGCAACAGCCATATCTTACTACGGGCTTGGGAACACTCTTCTTGCCCAGGGTCAACTCGATGAAGCCATGAGATACCATCAAGTGTGTCT
>JAABUX010005114.1_pt1 | contig 16242 bp, 14 predicted proteins | sample 5561851 | NCBI WGS metagenome assembly JAABUX01 (sample SAMN10711883, study PRJNA513361) | rock metagenome | isolation source: Antarctica rocks | place: Antarctica: Victoria Land, Richard Nunatak red sandstone | collected 2016-01-03 | reverse complement strand
GCGTCGTTGAAGACCTGGCGCTCGGGGATCGGCTTGCCGTCCGGGCCGAGCAGATCGTTTAACCGGTAATTGAAGCGCACCATGCTGTGGCCGAGGCGATAGGCCGCGACGGAGAATTCCGCGGGCATCCCGCGCTCGACGTCGGCCTTCGTGTAGCGCCGGTCGTCGCTGCGCCGGATGCGCTCCACGTACGCGCGGCCGGCGTTCCGATCGTGCCCCGCGATGACGCGCGGCAGGAAGTCGTTCACGACGATCCACTGATAGTGGGCGACGACGGTGCGGTACGCTTTGGAGAAGAGCGCTTTGCCGTGCAGGCTCGGCTGGCGCAACCGCAGCTCCCGTGCGACGGCGTTGTGGAACTTCAGGAACGCGAGATCGAGCTGCGAGACGATCAGGTTCTCGTCGTTGCGCGCATCGGGCACGATCGGGTTGCCGCGGGTGCCGTCGGGATTGCGGAAGCGCGGCAAATCGTCATGGCCGTCGGCCGTCTTCTCGAGGACGAAGAACGCGCCGTCGTCGCTGTACATCCGATGCGGTGCGAGTTCGGAAGGCGTGATGGCGTCGAGCGTATCGCCCACGAGCGACTCGACGGTCTCGGTGCCGTAGATGACGTCGAGATCGAGCGCGGCCGTGCGCTTGTTGAAGTGCGGCGCGCCCGTGAGGACGTTCGAGTTTTGGCCCGTGAGGTCGTGATCGACGAGCTGCGAGAAGTACGTGTAGGCCGCCGGCATCGCCGTGTTGTCGAAGGCGGATTTCGGCGGCGGATCGTTTGCAGGCTCGATCATCGCGTTCGCGAGCGAGATCAAATCGTCGTCACTCGGCTGGGTGGTCGTCTTCGGAACGATGTTGATGAACACGCCCGGGACGATCAGCGCGGCGGCGGCGCCGTGCGAAAGAACCGGCGTGGCGGCGGGCGTTTCCGGCGCGGTCGATGGCGCCGGCGGCGCCGCGTGGGCGATCATGATGTCGGACACACAAGTGGCTCCCATCGCACGGTTCCGGCTGCACGGCGCTGCCGTGCCGACGAGTGCGGGGTCGTGCGAGAGACGCTCGTCGTACGGTCATTAAAGCACCGGTCCCCGATTGGGGCTCATAGCTTTCGCGTAAGCGACCGGTCCTGTGCGCAGGGTCACATGGTGCTGGGCGGCGGCGTAATTAGCCGGCGTTGACCATCCAAGAAATTGCCGAACTTGTCGGTCAGCGAGCCGAACGTCGCGCCCCAGAATTGCTTCTCGTCCGGCATTGGATGGCACCGCCGGCGGCGAGCGCTTCGAAGATGCGGCGACCTTCGTCGACATCGGGAAGCGCGATCGAGACCGAGGCGCGCGCCATCGAGCCCGACCCGAGGTCGCTCGCATCGGAGGCCATGAGCTGGAAGCCCGGGCCCTGCAGGGTCGCGTGCATGATGCGGTCGGCCATGCCCGGCGGCATGTCGGTTCCGGGCGGCGCGTCACCGTATTTCGACATCGACTCGATCGACGAAGACGCGAGCGTATAGCGACAGCGCCTCGTTGCAGGTGCCGTCGAAGAAAAGATACGGTACGACTTGCATCGCCGGAGCTTCGCGCGAGTCGGTTGCCCTTCCGTCGCGGAAAGCGACGAGCCGGACACCTGCCTTCGAGCGTCGTGGGAACGAACTGACCATGGTTCCGCTTGTCACCTGCTACGAGATCGCCAGCGCGAATCTCGCGATTGGGTTTCTGGTCGGGCTCATGACCGGCCGACCGGCGCTTCTCCGGACGATGCTCCGTCGCCGAGCGTCGGCCGATACGACGCGTGCCGTCTATGGGCTCGCGCGCCCCGTGCTAGACGGCGACGACGCCGAGGATGTGCAGCGCGGCAAAACGATTCGCTAGCCGCGGCTTTTGGAGTGCGCGTGGCGCGGGAAGCGTCGCCGCGGTAAGGCGATCGAGATACACGTCGTTGGTCACGCCGCGGATGACGATCGAATGCCAGCAGAGCGGAGCCGCATCGCGATCGGCGGCGCGTTTGGGAATCGACGCCGCAGCGCAGCTCGCCGCGTTCGAGGGCGCGGCGGAGCAGGACAGCAGCAGCGGCGCGGTGCGCGCTTTGCAGCCGATCGACCGCGGCGGCGAGGTCTCGAGTGCGCCCAATCTCCGCGTGCAGATCAGGGAGGACGCGGCGGACGAGCGGCCGGCGCAGTACCCGCCGAAATCGTGCAAGAGGGCGCCGACGCCACCAGCGAGCGAGCCGGTATCGGGCGAAGCCGTCACCTCGAGCCCGACTGCGTCGAGGCGATCCGCAACCATCACCGCCTTGGACGGCCAGCGGCGACACAGCGCCGCCTTGACAACGCCGGCACGTCTGGCGACGGCCTACGAAGATTAGGCGGCGGGTCTCTCGCGGGAAACTGGGGGGCTGCGGGGAAGAAAGCATGGGCGCGGGCTCGTAGCTCAGCGGTAGAGCGGCCGGCTCATAACTGGTTGCGCGCTGGTTCGAATCCAGCCGGGCCCAATGCGACGCGGCGCTATAGTCTATCGGTTAGGACGCGGCCCTTTCAAGGCTGAGAGACGGGTTCGACTCCCGTTAGCGCTACCATGTAAACCCTGTAACCACGGGTTTTTTTGCTTACTCGGGGCATCGAGTTCTACCGAAGTTCTACCTGATTGACGGCGGCGTAATAAACGTCGCGCCGCCGCCTCTTCAGCAATCTGTTAGCGGCAACGTCGCGTCTCAGGCTAAGTGACTTCGAACGTCTTATCTGCGACTACGACCGCCCGCTCCGGTTAACGAGCGGGCGTTGCGAAGCCGGAAGCGAATTCTCGTAGTAATTCCCCGCGTGCCTCGAATCGCGCGGCTACAAGGCCAGGCAATGTTCGATTCATCGAAAGTTCCGCACGGTACAGGTCGAACGGCCGACAAGCAAGGTACAGCGCGACGCGGATAGGCTCTCGCAGGCGAGGTCTGAGCGCGATTAAGACCGCGGCCGGCCCCAATCCTATTGAGTGGGTCGTTTCAGTAGATTCGATAGAGAAGGCGCGCCAGTTCGATCGAGTAACGTATCGAGCTTCATATCGCCCCGCGCGCCAGCGGCGAAATCTGCACCATAGATGCTACGGAGCGTATCGACACGTGTTGCGCCGTTTTTATGACGGATTTGCCCGTTTTGATCGCGGCATCGTCCGTCGAGCCCAGACGCGCTTTTCTTCCCCATTTGGGCCGTCCTTTCGTAATCGAGACACCGTTCGACCTCTAGACTGTCGAACACTGAACGCATTATAGTAAACAAAGCGGTAAACCGTCAACCCTGAAGTAAACCACCTGCTGGAAGGAGATCTATGCCAATCAGATCGGTCGATGCGCTGCCGGGCTTCGAGCGCGTGTTCTTCCCGGCTGCGCATCTGGAATTGGCGCTTGTTCAGGTAAAATATCCCCCGCTCGCTCGCTTCGATGATCAAGGGTACCTCACAGATTTGCGAGAAGCTTTGGCCGCCGAATATCCGTTGCCAACTGTGGAGCGCGCCCTTAATGTTCTCGTAACCCCTCAAGGCGTGAGCCAGTCGCCCGGGTCGCTCGTACACAGGTTCTCGACGCTCGACTACGCTTGGTCCGTCACGCTGACCGCCGATGCCGTGTCGCTTGAGTGTCGCGCCTACTCAGAGATTCGGGACTTTGCAGCACGCTTCTGTGCGATTTTGGAGAAGGTCCGCGATACGCTGAAGCCGCGTCACCAACTTCGGTTTGGGCTTCGGTATGTTAACGAGTTTCGCCACCCGCGGGGTATTGCGTACGAAGGCTGGGGCGTGCTTGGACTAAACCCTGAACTCTTGGGGATGGGCGCCCGCAACGTGTTCGGAGGTACGGTACAACAGACGGTAAGCGAATTCCGAACGAATCGCTCGGACGGGTCGCTCGTGATCCGACACGGGTTCCTCGACGGTACAACAGTTACGCCGACCGCAGCGCGTAAACCGAAGACGGGGCCTTTTTACCTGCTCGATCTCGATTATTTCGATGAACATGCCGGAGCATTCGACGCGCGTCCGATCGATCGTATGATTCTCTACAACGAGTTTCTTTATCGCGTCTTCCGCTGGTGCGTTGGCGAAGGCGAATTATATCGCCATTTGCAGGCTGGCTGATGGACAGATCGATCGATGACGCGATCCTCAGATCGCTTGCCGCCGGCTCCATGGCGACCTTGTTGCTCGTGCAAGACGTGGGTACGCCGTCGAGTGCGTTGCGGCCCGACATGGCGTGCGCGGGTAGGTGCGTAACGCTGGGTGTGGACGGTGCAGTCGACCTCCGAACGGTATTTTTTCGCGACTCCATTGGCATTGGCGTGTTGAACGATCAGGGGACGAGCATCGCGTGGACAGCCCCACTCGATCGGCCTGTCCAGCCTGACGTCTCGGACCTTCCCCATCTCTTGAAACAGCAAACTGGGCTCGCGGTTGAGGTCTTGGCGAAATGCGCCGGGGTCAGCAAAGTGACTTATCACAAGTGGCTGAATGGGGCCGGCATCTCGGAAGAATCCCGCGATCGACTCATTGAGCTTCAGGACACGCTAAGCACGCTGAATGCAGTGCGGCCCGATTTGCGACATTTCTTAGATATGCGTACGGCGGCAGGAACACCACTAGAACTGCTGTCGGGTCGGCAAGATGCCTTCGTCGTGGGACTTGCTACCCGAGGCGAACAGAGTTTTGACAATGTTGGGATAAGCGAATCTCTCGAACAGGCTGGGCTTCATCGAACTCGCCCAATTGGATGGGCGCGATCGGTAGATCACGGACGACTTGAGGATTTTAGTCCGCGTACGCGCGGGGACGAGACGGTGCAGAGAGACTCGGAAGGCGAGCCCCCAAGCGTCAGTTTTGTACTTTTTCAGGCGTGACAGATGAGCCAGGATGTCGGGCGCACGCTTTACAGGGCCGGATGGACGCAGGGTGTCTTGTTGGATCCGATCGCCGTTAGCGTAGCGTTTGCGCCTGACCAACCTGTATCAAAGATCGCGAAAGCCGCGATCGGAAGAGGAGCACCGGATGCTTCACTTAAGCTCGGACATCCTCACGGGATAGCCTCTGGCATTGCAGCGTCGACGGAACGTTTGGTAGTCGTTAGCCAGGCTTGCGACATCGTGAAGTCAACAAATGACGAACCGAATATTTTAGCAATGCCGGTCTTCAAGACCGAGAATCAACGCATCATCGGGCCGGCTTCGAGAAATAGCAGCAGATATTACCTACTTGACGCTGGCCGTGGCTTTGTCGTCGACGCGAGCGCCGTAGCAGTCATCGAGAAGCCGCTGCTTATGACTATGACGCCAGAGGTAGGCACGCTGACGGAAGACGATCGGAAACGCTTCGGTCGATGGCTGGCCCGGCGATTTAATCGCCCGGCGATAGATGACGACGTCGTGGTTGCGATCGTCAAGCCGATGTTGGAGAACATGCGAGCGCTTCAAGCCGCGGGTAACCTTGATCCGGAGTTGTTCGACCAAATCGCGGAGGTTAGACTCCTCGTCGAAAACGATAGCTTGCCCTTCACTTTTGATCTGCTCTTCATGGTTGAAGCAATCGGCAGCGCAGAGTTCGAACTTCTGCTCGCGCCCCTGCTCGGTCAGATGCGGTCTTGGTTTCAACCCGAGCTGTCCATTTTACGAGCGTGGTATACGCGAACCTATGAGGACGTCTCCGTAGCAGACTATTTGGCTTCAGAGCAGCTCTATCTTGACGAATATAGTTACGAGGGAGGCACGATTCGCGGCCTCATCGCGCCGGAGCCAATCTGAGTGGATCAAAGATTTTTTAGTAATCCGATCCTGAATTCGCCGTACACCGTGCCGAAGGAGCACTGGGAGCTCGAAGCGGACGGGCTGCCGACGCAGCGGGTGCTAGCAGGGCGTCGGCCAGTGCGCTTTCTCACACCAATTCCCAAGCCGAAAAAGCAGAGCAGTAAACAAATCGCCCTGACGCTAAATGAGCTGTCGACCGAAAAGCGACAGCTCGAGCTCGGCGGCCGGATCGAAGAACTGCGACTGGAGATCGCTAAATGGCGGACGCGTTCGGATCCGAAGACCTGGCAGGTTTCACCCGAGACCGCGCGGCTCTTACAGCATTGGCGCGAGCACGATTTTCAGGGACCGCGACCGTTCTTCTGCCAGATCGAAGCCGTCGAAACCATCATCTGGTTGAGCGAGGTCGCGCCGAACGTGCGCGAGGGGAAGCGATTCCTCGAGTACCTTGAGAGCGCACGCGAGGCGGGCCACTCGCCGCTGTCGCGGCTCGCGCTCAAGCTCGCGACCGGCTCCGGTAAGACAATCGTCATGGCAATGCTCATCGCTTGGCAGACTGTCAACGCCGTGCGACATCCGCAGAGCACAAAGTTCACGCGGGCGTTCTTAATCGTAACGCCGGGCATCACAATCAGGGACCGGCTGCGGGTACTCTTACCGAATGATCCCGAGAATTTATACGCCACTCGCGAACTGGTCCCGCCGGATCTGCTGATCGACCTCCAGCGCGCGAAGATCGTCGTTACGAACTATCACGCGTTCAAACTGCGCGAGCGACTCGAGCTCTCGAAGGGCGGCCGCGCTTTGCTGCAGGGGCACGGCCCCGAGCTGCAGACTCTCGAGACCGAAGGACAGATGATCCAGCGCGTGCTACCCGAGCTGATGAACCACAAGAACGTCCTCGTGCTGAACGACGAAGCCCACCATTGCTACCGCGAGCGGCCCGGCGCGGAAGAAGAAGACGAAGCGCTAAAAGGCGACGAAAAGAAAGAGGCCAAGGAAAACATCGAGGCCGCGCGGTTGTGGATCGGCGGTCTCGAGACGGTCGATCGGAAGCTTGGCGTAGCGCGGGTCATCGATCTATCGGCGACCCCGTTTTTTCTGGCGGGCTCCGGCTATCCCGAAGGAACGCTCTTCCCATGGACGATGAGCGACTTCTCACTGATGGACGCAATCGAGTGCGGGATCGTGAAGCTGCCGCGGGTCCCCGTGGCCGACAACATTCCGGGCGGCGACATGCCCATGTACCGCAATCTCTGGGAGCACATAGGCAAGAAGCTCCCCAAGACGAGCGCGAAGGCAGCGTTGCTGGATCCGGCGGCGCTTCCGGCGCAACTACAGACGGCACTGGAAGCGCTGTATGGCCACTATGCGAAAGTCTTCGAATTGTGGAAGGCAGCCGGCATCAGCTACCCACCCTGTTTCATCGTCGTCTGCAACAACACCGCGACGTCGAAGCTCGTTTACGACTTCATCTCAGGGTACACGCGCGAGAATGCGGACGGGACGGAGACGCAGATCCCCGGGCGGCTTGAATTGTTCCGAAACTTCGACCAACACGGCAATCCCTTCGGTCGCCCGAACACGATCCTTGTTGACAGTCGCCAACTCGAGTCGGGCGAGTTGCTTGATCCAAATTTCCGGAAACTGGCATCCGACGAAATCGACCGCTTCAAGCGCGAGGCGCGGGAGCGCGGCGGCCCACTTGCAGACCTGCTGCAAGCCGGCGGCGAGCTCGACGATTCGACACTTTTGCGCGAGGTTATGAACACCGTTGGCAAGCCGAACACCCTCGGTGGGCAAATACGGTGCGTCGTTTCGGTGTCGATGCTGACCGAGGGCTGGGACACCAACACCGTCACGCATGTGCTCGGGGTCCGCGCGTTCGGGACACAGCTACTCTGCGAGCAAGTCGTTGGCCGGGCACTTCGCCGACAGTCCTACGATCTCAACGATAGAGGATTGTTCAACACCGAATACGCCGACGTGCTAGGCATTCCGTTCGACTTCACTGCCGAGCCGGTCGTCGCAGTTCCCGCGCCGCCGCGCGAGACCGTTCTCGTCAAAGCGATGCGTCCCGAGTGCGATCCTCTCGAGATCCACTTCCCTCGCGTCGAAGGCTATCGCGTCGAGCTACCGCGCGATAACGTTACGGCAGCGTTCAACGAGGATTCCCGATTCCCACTGACGCCCCAACTCGTCGGCGCGACGGTCACGCAGAATGCGGGGATCATCGGCGAGTCGGTCGACCTCACCCTCAAGCATTTGAAGGACATGCGCTACTCGTCGCTCGTCTACAACCTAACCGCTCACCTCGCCGAGCGTTGGAGGCCTGATGACACAGCGCGGCCGCACCTCTTCAATCAGCTCAAGAGTGTCGTGAGGGAGTGGCTAGATAATTACCTCATCTGTGAGGGAGGAACGTATCCCGCGCAGCTTGCGTATAAAACGCTGGCCGACACCGCTTGCGAGCGCATCATCGCAGGCATTAATCTGAAGTTGCAAGGCGAGAAACCGATTTTGGCGGTGCTCGATCCGTATACGCCGACGGGAACGACAGCTTCAGTCAGTTTTACGACGTCGAAGAGACGTTGGACGACGGATCCGCGCAAGTGTCACCTCAATTACGCGGTCCTTGATAGCGATTGGGAAGGCGAATTCTGCCGAGTCGCCGAGGCCCATCCGCGGGTCCGAATGTACGTCAAGAATCAAGGCCTTGGATTCGACGTGCCGTATCGCTGCGGTTCGATCGCGCGCCGCTATAGACCCGACTTCATCGTGCGCGTCGATGACGGGCACGGTGACGACGACCTGCTCAACCTCATCGTCGAGATCAAAGGCTACCGCGGTGAGGACGCCAAGGACAAAAAATTGACGATGGATACGTACTGGGTTCCGGGTGTGAACAATCTGGCAGCTTACGGCCGCTGGGCGTTCACGGAGTTACGCGAGGTGTATCAGATCGAGGGCGGCTTCGCCGAGAAGGTCGAGGAGCAGTTCGGCATAATGCTCGACGGCTTCAACGCGCAGCGGACCCTAGAGCCAGCATAAGTTGGCAATCAAAAAGCCGGCGGCCGCGAAGGCTGTCAAGTCATTGACACACGAGGAAGCGAAGCGCAAAAATATTCCAACTGCCGAATACGAAGCAGTCGTCGAGCCCATCGACAAATCGCCGATTCGCATCGCATACGAGCGGCGCAATCGCGACCTTGATCCGCAGCTCGTATGGCGCGGAAAGGACGAACAGGACGTAAGCGATCTTGTTGTTCAAGCACCGCCGCTCTACATCCAAGAGAAAGTACATCCGAAAGCGCTTATAGATGATCTCCGCGGCGACACTCGGGCGCGTGCATATGAGTCAGGCGAGATCATGCCCGACCTATTTGCGGACTTCAATGGAATACCCAAAGGTGTAGACAAAACCGAATTCTATCGACACGACCAAAACTGGTCGAACCGGCTCATCCTCGGAGACAGCCTGCAGGCGATGGCTAGCCTCGCGGAACGTGAGGGCCTGCGTGGTAAGGTGCAGTGCATCTACATGGATCCTCCGTATGGGATCCGGTTCAATTCTAACTTTCAGTGGTCCACTACGACTAGAGACGTCAAGGATGGAAACCTTGCTCATATAACACGCGAACCTGAGCAAGTGAAGGCATTTCGCGATACATGGCGCGATGGAATCCACAGTTACTTGACGTATCTGCGTGACAGGCTCTCAGTAGCTCGTGACCTGCTTTGCGATGCCGGCTCGATCTTCGTTCAAATCGGGGACGAAAACGTTCATCGCATTCGCGGACTTATGGATGAGGTGTTTGGCGACGACAACTGCGTTTCTGTTATCACGCTCAAGAAGACGGCTGGGCAGGACGAAAGGCTTTTGAATAACGTCGCTGACTACATCATCTGGTTCGCAAAGTCTAAAAGCGCAATGAAATTTCGCGATGCACTTTCGGTTCGGGCGATGAACCTTCAAGAACTGGGCCAGTACACGCGAATCAAACTGAGCGATGGTAGCAGCCGAGCTATGTCTCGCGACGATTTCGGAGCAAAAGGTGACCTCGAGAGTGAGGGCCGCCCCTTTCGACTAGTCATTGCGACGTCAAGCGGTCACGGTGGCAACACTCCTTACCCAATCCAGTTCTGTGGACGAACATTTCTCCCCACAGCAAACCGCCATTGGAGCACTCACGCTGAGGGTTTTCGGCGGCTTATAGCTGCGGATCGCGTAACGATGTCCGGTGCGACGCTGGGCTATGTGAGGTTCTTCGACGACTTCATTGCGCAGAACGCGAACAACATATGGACCGACGTGGGGACTACCACCGAAAAAAGGTACGTCGTCGAGACTGGACCGGCTGTCGTCCAACGATGCTTACTCATGGCGACAGATCCTGGAGATCTCGTTCTTGATCCAACTTGCGGTTCGGGTACGACCGCAGTTGTTGCAGAGCAATGGGGTCGACGATGGATTACGATCGACACCTCGCGCGTCGCCCTTGCCCTTGCGCGCGCTAGAATCATGGGCGCGCGCTACACTTACTACCTGCTCGCCGATTCACGGGAAGGCCAACTCAAGGCGGGCGAAATAACCGGCACCGCGCCTAGCTCGCAGGCAACGCACGGCGATATTCGACAAGGCTTCGTCTATGAACGGCTTCCACACGTGACGTTGAAGTCGATTGCGAGCAACACGGAGATCGGCGTCATTTGGGACAAATGGCAAGAGATACTCGAGCCGCTCCGTGCATCACTGAACGCCGCGCTTTCAATGACTTGGGAAGAGTGGGATATCCGGCGCGAGGTTGATCGCGCGTGGCCAGAGCCCGCTAAAGCGGCGCATGCGAAGTGGTGGGAGGCGCGTACCGCGCGTCAGAGGGAGATCGACGCATCGATTGCCGCCAAAGCTGAGCTCGAGCTGCTGTACGACCGGCCTTACGAGGACAAAAAGACCGTTCGCGTCGCGGGCCCTTTCACGGTCGAGAGCCTCAGCCCCCATCGTGAGCTAGGCCTCGATCAAAACGATCGTCCGATTGATCCACTAGAGCGCGTGCACGCTGAAAAGACCTTTGCTGAAATCATCCTCGATAACTTGAAAACGGCCGGGGTTCAGCAAGCCCATAAAGAGGATAAGATCGTGTTCAGCGGGCTCGTTCCGTGGCCTGGTGACTACATTTTTGCGCCGAGGGGCGCTACCGCGAAGGTAGCAATGGATCCGCTACGGACAAGAGAGCCGGTATTTTCATCGGGCCCGAGTTCGGAACTATTACGCGACAGGACCTGGTTTTGGCGGCGCGGGAGGCGAGCGATGCTGGGTTCGACGTCCTGATCTCTTGCGGCTTTAACTATGAGGCTCATACGACCGAGTTCACCAAGCTGGGCCGACTGCCCGTTTTGAAGGCGCGCATGAACGCTGATCTCCAAATGTCGGGTGACCTCGCAAAGACCGATAAGGCGAATCTCTTCGTCATCTTCGGCGAGCCGGACATCGGCCTATTGCACGAAGAGGGTGACTCGCTCCGCGTTAAGATCAACGGCGTCGATGTCTATCACCCGAGCACCGGCGAAGTGACGAGTTCCGGGCCCGATCAAATCGCCTGCTGGTTCATCGACACCGACTACAACGAGGAGAGCTTCTTCGTCCGGCACGCTTACTTTCTCGGCGCCAATGATCCTTATGATGCTCTCAAGCGGACTTTGAAAGCCGAGATCGACGCCGACGCTTGGGCATCGCTAAACCGCGATGTCTCGCGCGCGTTTCCGAAGCCGAAGTCCGGCCGAATCGCGGTTAAAGTGATAAACCATCTCGGTGACGAGGTCATGAAGGTCTTCAAGGTTACCTGATGCATGCGTTGATCTGAGAATGCTGTCGATGGACTTTCTTATCGCCGATACATTTACGGATAGCCTTGCTCGACTTACAGGCGACGAGCAAAAAGCCGCAAAGACGACCGCCTTCGACCTTCAGGTCAACCCTGCACATCCTAGCCTTCAGTTTCACAAGCTCGACAAGGCGAAAGACCTTCGTTTTGCTTCTGTGCGCGTGAGTCGCGATATCCGCGTAATCGTTCACAGGACACAATCGAGTCTGCTCCTCTGCTACGTCGGTCATCACGATGCCGCGTACAGTTGGGCGGAACGGAGGAAGCTGGAAACGCACCCTACGACGGGCGCCGCGCAGTTTGTCGAGGTTCGCGAGACCATTGAAGAGATCAAGGTTCCAAAATACGTTGAGGTCGAGCAGCCGCGTCGCCCGAAGCCGCTGCTCTTCCAGAAGGTATCGCAGGAGATGCTGCTTGGATACGGCGTTCCACGCGAATGGCTTCCTGACGTACAGGCAGCAACTGAAGACACGCTCTTCGCGATCGCAGAGCATCTTCCAAGTGAAGCCTCCGATGCTCTCTTGGAACTCGCGACCGGTTCAACTCCCCAGCCGTCGACTCGCACGAGCGCCGCTGCAAACCCGTTCGAGCACCCCGATGCGCAGCGACGCTTCCGCATGATGCCCAACGTCGAGGAGCTCGAACGCGCTCTTGATTTTCCGTGGGACAAGTGGACCGTCTTCCTCCATCCACTACAACGTTCACTCGTCGAGCGCGACTATCGTGGCCCCGTCCGCGTCGGCGGCTCCGCCGGCACCGGCAAGACCGTCGTCGCAGTCCATCGCGCCGTGTTCCTCGCGCGACAGAATCCTGATGCACGCGTTCTGCTGACGACGTTCTCCGATGCACTTGCTCACGCATTGCAGACCATGCTCCGGCGTCTCATCGGCAACGAACCTCGCCTTGGTGAACGGATCGACGTTTACTCGATGAACGCGATCGGTCGTCGGCTATACGAACGGATTGTGGGCCCCGTGAAGCTTGCGTTGCGCGACACGATCGTACAGACTTTGCGCGACGCAACTGCGGCTACCCCCGGAAACACGTTTTCCGAGCGCTTCGTTCTCACGGAATGGGAGCAGGTGGTCGACGCGTGGCAAGTGACGTCGTGGGAGGCCTATCGCGACGTCCCACGCCTCGGCCGCAAGACGCGTCTTCCCGAGAAAGCGCGTATCGTGCTCTGGTCGATCTTCGAGAAGGCCCAGTACGATTTACGGAACCGCGGATTGCTGACTTACGCCGGCCTGTTCACTCAGATCGCGGACAAGATCGCGCAAAGCAAGCACCCAGCGTTCGAATACGCGGTGATCGACGAGAGCCAAGACGTGAGCATTCCCGAATTACGTTTTCTAGCAGCGCTTGGTTCAAACCGGCCGAACGCCTTGTTCTTCGCGGGCGATATCGGCCAGCGAATCTTCGAATCGCCATTCTCGTGGAAGTCGCTTGGAGTTGACGTTCGCGGACGCTCATTCACGCTGCGCATCAACTACCGAACATCGCATCAGATTCGTACCCAGGCTGATCGCTTGCTTGGACCCGAACTTTCCGATGTCGATGGCATCACCGAAAAGCGTCGCGGCACGACCTCCACCTTTAACGGGCCGCCGCCCACCATCCTAATTGCAGCGACGGACGATGACGAAGCGAAGTCCGTGCGAGATTGGCTCGCTGCGCGATCCGAAGAGGGCGTCGTACCCGGCGAAACGGGACTGTTCGTTCGGTCTGCCGCTCAATTCGCGCGCGCTAGACGCGCACTCGAGCTTGCCGGAATCCCCTACACCGTGCTAGACGATCATCTTGCAACTAACAGCGCGACCGCATCGCTGTGTTCGATGCACCTTGCGAAGGGGTTGGAGTTTCGCTCGGTCGCCGTGCTCGCGTGCGACGATGACGTGATTCCGCTTAAGGAGCGGATAGAAGCTGTCGGCGACGACTCCGACCTCGAAGAGGTTTACACGAGTGAGCGTAATTTGCTCTACGTCGCTTGTACTCGAGCTCGCGACCACCTATTTGTAAGCGGGGTGAAGCCGGGGTCTGAATTTCTAGACGACCTACGTGTCTAACCGGCTCACAACTCGTCGATTGAAGCGCGCGTACGACTCGCTTCGCCCCGACGACCAACGACTTTGCTCGGATCATGCAAAGCCGGAATTATGGTGCTCATCCCGCAACCGCCGCATCTAAACCACCAGCCGTCGCCGAAGCGCTCGACGGCCGAGGGCGATCCGCCACAAAGGTCACAGAACGCATAAGGCTCGTCCTCGAAATTTTGCACGTCCATCATTCGCGACGCCAAAATCATTTGGCAAGGGCCGTTCCATGCGCTGGCTGGCCAGCGATACCAGAAAATCGGCGGATGCGCGACTGACCCATTTGTCCTGTCGGCGCTGGGAGTTCTACCCAAAGTTCTACCTAAGTTGCGACAGATGGTAGAACTAGGCGCCACCTAACGACACGAAAACTCCGTAATGACGAGGGATGACACGTCGTGACGCGAGTCCTAGGAAGTTCGACTCCCGTTAGCGCTACCATGACAACTTATCATTTTCGGAACGTCGGCATGCGCGGAATGTTCAGGTGTACGTATCCATAGCGGCGAGACCAGCGTCAGCATTCTGGAATCGAATTGGATGAACGCTTTTTTGCATCCCCATCCTTAATTCAGCCTACGAGTATCCGGAGACCATTCGGAGGTCGACGAGCATTTGAGCTCTTAAGCGAGCCCGCTCGAAGTTTAAAGCGTATCGGCTTCCTTTAGGACTCTCGACCCTAACCCGGTTGACAACGAATGTAATTCATAAATTCCGCCTAAGGACAAATGGGCGCGGCGAAGCTCGCAACGATCAAAGCCGGTGGTCACGTACCGTCGTCGGCGTTTACCAGCGTTTTTTCGTCGTTCCAAACATCTGGTCGATGTACGACCCACGTTGTGCCGCGCCGCTCTTCTCGAGATTGGAATTGACCTTCGCGCCGCTATAGCTGCGGAGCCGGTCAGATGAAGTCTCCGCTGCGGCGTCGCTTGCGACGAGCTCGGGCCACTGGAGTTGCTGCGTGATGCGCGCGACGAGCTCGCGCGGGTCCACGGGCTTCGTGATGAAGTCTTGCACGCCGGCGGTGAGCGCGACGACCTTCTCGTCGATCTCGCCGTGACTGCTCAACATCATGGCGGGGATGCTGCGCGTCGCGGCGTTCGACTTGAGCGCTTCGAGCGCGGCGCGGCCGTCCATGACCGGCATCGACCAGTCGAGCAGCACGAGATCGGGCTTCTCGCGGCGGACGGCTTCGCACGCGAGGTATCCGTTCTCGACGGCGATCACGCGGAACCCATGCCGCTCGAGGATGCGCTGGAGCAGGATGCGCGTCGTCGTCTCATCCTCGGCCACGACGATCGTCCGTTGCGCGGCAGCGTTCACGTCGGGCTCTCCGAAGCGAGGCATCGAGTCTCGTGGCACGGGATGTGCTTCACAAGTTGTGCATCGGCAGAACGGCGGGCGCTCGACGCGCGTGCGCTTCACAGCCGATCGCCGTCGAACGGCGACGTCCCGTAAGGCCGATCACACCGGCGGTTTCCGCCTCGCTCCGCGTTGAGGTACGATACGGAGATGAGAGCCGACCAGCAATCGGGAACGATCGCCTACCTCGTCACACGTGATCACCGGTACACGATGGACCCGTTCATCGCCGACTTCGGGCTCGACGCACATTTCGACGTCATCCCGTACGACGAAGTCCTCGTCCCGGACGCTGCGCTTCCCAAGGGAACCGTGATCTTCAGCGACGTCGACCGGCTCTCAAAACGCGAGCGGCACGCCGCGATCGCGCTCGCGGATCGCCTGCTGCTCGCCGGGCGTCGCGTGCTCAACCATCCGGCGAACGTGCTCGGGCGCGTCGAACTCCTGCGCCGGCTCAAGATCGGCGGCATGAACCCGTTTTCGATCTATCGGCTCGTGGAACTCGCAAACGTTCGCAGCCTTCGCTATCCGGTGTTCGTGCGAACCGACCGCGAGCATTCCGGGGCATGCGTGGATGCTGAAGTATCCGCAGCTCGATGCGCCGGAATTGCTCGCTGAAGAAGTCGCGTTCGTCGATAGCGACGAGCCGTTACCGCTCGTCGAGCGCGTCTTCGCGCTCGCGGGCATCGACTACGGCCGGATCGACTTCTCGTTTCGGCCGAGCGACGGGGCGCTCTGCGTCTGGGAGATCAACACGAATCCCGCGCATGGGTCGCGTGTCGACGCGATGCCGGGGCGGCTCGTGATGCTCGATCGGGTCACGCAACGCGTCATCGACGGCTACCTCGCCGAAGCGGAGCACGCGAGCGAGGCACGTGATAGAGTGGTCCTATGAGCGCGACCGATCAATACGTCAGCAACAACTTCTCCTACGTCGCCAACGGCGGCCACGGCGCGCTGCCGATGCCGCCGTCGCAGCACGTTGCGGTCGTCGCGTGCATGGACGCACGGCTCGACGTCTACCGCCTCCTCGGCCTCGCCGAAGGCGAAGCGCACGTCATCCGCAACGCGGGCGGCGTCGTGACGGACGATGTGCTGCGGTCGCTCGTCATCTCGCAGCGGCTGCTCGGCACGACGGAGGTCGTGCTCG